>Ga0213870_1000989_pt1 | contig 13125 bp, 14 predicted proteins | sample WICALVC2017_Meta_FD_160119 | JGI IMG/M metagenome (GOLD analysis project Ga0213870, IMG submission 160119) | Freshwater microbial communities from subterranean cave lake in Wind Cave National Park, South Dakota, United States - WICALVC2017 | ecosystem: Environmental > Aquatic > Deep subsurface >... | reverse complement strand
ATTATAGTTGATGACGTGATTTCGACTGGCGAATCTAAGCGCGAGGCGGTAGAGATTATTCGTACGCACGGTGGCACACCAATTGGTTGTGTTATTGCGTTTGACCGGCAGGAAAGGTGGTGCGAGACTGACTTAGCATCGTCTGCCGTGCAAGAATTCGAGAGACTATTTGGTATCCCGCTTGTTGCCGTAGCGACACTCGCCGATTTGATTTCTGTGCTTAAAATGACCGCGACAGGTGGTGATAAGAATGTTGGAGACTCGTTAGAGATGATTCTAACCTATCAGGCACACTATGGAATTAATTCATAGTTGCGTGACATGAATCTGCAACGGATTCGGATCTTGGTTCGCCATCTCATAAGATAGCGAACCAAGATCATAGATTTTTACTTCGCAGTAAGTTTACAATTTATGGATAAATTTCTTATTATTGATGGTAATGCTTTAATGCATAGGGCTTGGCATGCCCTGCCTCCACTCACTGCGCCTGATGGACGCGCTGTAAATGCAGTGTACGGTTTTTTAAGCGTGTTTATTAAAATGATAAAAGATATACAACCACAATATATATCTATTACTTTTGATACCAAAGCTAAGGTGTTTAGATCAGATGAATATCCAGAGTATAAAGCAGGAAGAACTAAACAGCCTGACGAATTTTATCAACAATTTGATATTCTTAAGCAGATCCTTGCTGACTTTAAAATTATAAGTCTTGAGAAAGATGGTTACGAGGCTGATGATATTATTGGTACGATTGCTTACCAGCTTTCCAGTCTGCCGACTCCTCCAGAGATTGTTATTGTCACAAGCGATTTTGATCTGTTGCAACTTATTAATCAGCACGTTAAGGTTGTTTTACTAAAGAAGGGGATTAGCGAGACAGTGGTTTATGACGAAGATGCGATGCAAGAAAAATATGGTTTTTCTCCGACGGAGTTTGTAGATTTCAAGGCGCTCAAGGGTGATGCTTCAGATAATATTCCGGGTGTTAAGGGCGTTGGTGAAAAAACAGCTCAAGAGCTTATTAAAAATTTTGGTAGCATAGAGCGGATTTACAATCAAGAGCTGGACGCGAGTACGATGGATTATGATCGTCCGATTCCGACCAGGATTCAGAAATTATTATGGCAATATAAAAATGAGGCTTTCTTAAGTAAAAAACTAGCAACCATCGTCCGTGACGTGCCAATAGAATTCAATATTGTAACTTGTTCTTTTAAAGGGTTCGATATTTCCACAGTAGAAAAAATTTTTATCAAATTTGGATTTAGGACATTGATTACAAGATTAGGGTAATACTAAATTTAGCCACTAGCCACTATAAATCATCACGTATGTCATTCCAGCGAAGGCGGGACTCCAATACTGAAATTAAACCTGGATTCCCGATCAAGTCGAGAATGACAAAATAATAAAAACAAAAATTCATAAGTCAGTTTTTTTGCCATGTGGATAAGTAAGCCTTAGGCTTTATTGACTTGCTATTGTTATCAATTATGACATGGTATATAATATTACTATCCAGCCAGTAATGGTTGGGTAACAAGCTTCGCTAGGCAATGACTTTACATATTTTGACAAGTAATTAAATGGGCTTAAAGTTTGTTTATGTCTTGAATATAAGCAGTGCGGCCCAGATGAGCGAAAATGTTTTTTAGATACTTTTTTAGAAGAGAAATCATCTAAATATAGGATCCAAGAACCAAGCTATCTGATTAGTCAGAAGCAGAGCTCAAACCAGGTTCGCCAAAAATATAAGTCATGTTAGTGGAGTCTTGTTGTATAGGACACTACGCATTTTATATTGTCGAAAGTTATGGTTTAATTTTTTAAAAACAATTTTTTATTTATATGCAAAGCGATAAAGAATGCTGCGGTAAGTGTGAAGATCAGTCATCATCGCCAACGGGTGTAAAAACAGGCGCGCAATTTATAAATCAAGACAAAATGTCATTTTATTTAGGGTTAGCTATTGGTATTGGCGCGATTTCTTTGATTGGTTTTTTATTCTTATTAATGCGCGGTAATATAAGTAATAAGTCTGTTAGTGTGGATGACGATGTTGTAAATGTAGTAAAGCCTGCAAAAGTTGACGACGCGCCATCTCGGGCAGCTCAGCCTACATCTGTTAAAATTGCTTCTGTCAAATCGTCTGATCATATAAACGGTAACCCAAAAGCACCGTTAACTATTATAGAATATTCAGATCTAGAGTGTCCTTTTTGTAAACGGTTTCATCCTAGCATGCAACGTCTCGTGAAAGAATATGACGGCAAGGTAAAGTGGATTTATAGACATTTTCCATTATCTTTTCATTTAAATGCGCAGAAAGAAGCAGAAGCAACCGAATGTGCTAATAAGCTAGGTGGCAATAAGGCTTTTTGGGCATATCTTGATGCGGTTATTGATAGAACAAAACCAAACGCCAACGGCACTGGGTTTGAATTAGACAAGCTTGTTCCTTTAGCTAAAGAGCTTGGTTTAAATGCTTCTAAATTTAAAAAGTGTCTTGATTCTGGTGAGTTCACAGAATATGTGAAAGGTGATATAGCATTAGGATCGTCAGAAGGGATTTCTGGCACACCGGGCAATATATTGATTAAAAAAGACGGTAGCACGAGCATTATTCCAGGAGCTGTGCCGTATGAAGATTTGCAGGCTGCTATTGAAGCCGCTCTAAAGTAATCTAAGGACTTACGCATTTGGCGCATAACTTCGTCAAAACCTCCGTTTGCTCCTCACTGTACATAAGTACAGCTCGTTCGCAATACTCACTTTTTCCTCATTCTGCATCCAAATGCATAAATCCTATGGTAAAAGATAAAATATTTAATTTTGAGAAGGCACTGTTAGAGTTGCAAGAGATTAGTGCTTGGTTTGAGAAGGAAAATGTTAATCTTGACGAGGCGTTAAAAAAGTTTGAACGCGGTTTAGAGCTGTCTGCCTTGTTACAAAAAAGATTAAAAGAGGTAACAAATAAAATAGAAATAATCAAAGAAAAGTTTACAATCGCAAACGATAGATAGTATTGAAATTTTAAACATGCCAAACGTTTTAACCGTCACAGAACTTAATGAACTGATAAAAGATACATTGAATAATTCTGTTGGTGAGGTTGTAGTGCAAGGTGAGGTTAGTGGATTTAAGACTAATAAAGATAAGCTCGTTTTTTTTGAGCTTAAAGACAAAAAAGCACGGGTTCTTTGTTTTTTGCTCAAATGGGAATTAAAAGTGGAAATTGAAGATGGGATGGAGGTGCAGATATGTGGCACACCTTCCTTATTTCAAGCCTCTGGTGCTTTTCACATCAGAGTTGCAGAAGTAGTCTTGATTGGTAGTGGTGCTTTGAATCGCGCTTTTGAGTTATTAAAATCTAAGCTAGAGCAAGAGGGTCTGTTTGACATAGCTAGGAAGCGGATATTATCTGAGTTCCCAGAATCGATCGGTATCATTACTTCTAAAGATGGGGCGGCTTGCACTGACATATTGAAAATCTTGAATAATAGATGGGGTGGCTTAAAGATTTTTATCGCCGACACAATGGTGCAGGGTGCCGGTGCTGGCAATAGTATTATCGCGGCTATAGAATATTTTAACAAATCGAAACAGGTTGAGGTTATAATTTTAGCTCGAGGTGGAGGGTCTCTAGAAGATTTACAAACCTTTAATTTAGAAAGTGTTGCGCGGGCAATTTTTTCTTCTAAGATACCAATCATCTGCGGGGTTGGACACGAGAGAGATGTAACTATAGCTGATCTAGTTGCTGACGTTAGAGCTTCTACGCCAACTAATGCCGCCATGATTGCTGTTCACGATCGTGCAGAGATTCTAGACAATATAGAGCATCACACATCACTGATCGATAGCGCTTTAAATTCTTTATTAGATAATTATTCTTATAAAACCATTCAGTGTATTTCTTCATTAAAATTTGCGATGAGCAATAAAATGACTAGTGTGAATTATATTTATGACTCTTTTCAAAAGAGGGTTATCAACTTTCGGCATGTCTTATTGGCGCGTCATGATCACGTTAGGCAATCAGTCGCAATAATGGAATCTAATTTTAAAAGATATTTGGCTGATTTAAGGCAATGGCTAAGCCACCGTCTCGATTTAATACACAAGCTCAATCCGGTAGCTGTTTTGGCAAGAGGGTATAGTATTACTTACATAGACAATCAAGTATTGCAAAACAGTAGCGATGTCGATATCGGCAAAACAATCAGGACTGTTATACGTAACGGAGAGATCAGATCGGAAGTAATTAGCCAGAACTAGACGTGCGTATCTGTTACGAGTTGGAAACATTTCACATTCATGATAGTATATGAATGCTATGGTTTCTTATGTCCATTGTTATCTCCTAAATTTTAAATCTGTAATCCATCAGACTCTTCATAAAATCCTTGCGAGGAGCCCGCATGGCGACGTGGCAATCTAAAGTATTAAAGATTGCCACGCTTCGCTCGCAATGACAGTGAGGGGTTACTTAAATCTTAAACATGTCTATCTATTTTTATACTCCAAAAGAGATTGATATCATTGTGGAAGGTGGTCATATTTTGGCACAGATTTTAAAACAGGTTAGTCAGCAGGTAAGGCCTGGAGTGTCGACCAAAGAACTTGATGATCTAGCTGAAAAATTAATTTTAGAAAGCGGTGGTCAGGTAGCTTTTAAGGGGTACAAACCAGATTTGAACGGTAGACCATTTCCGACCACTATTTGTACATCGGTTAATAATGAAGTAGTGCATGCACCAGCTTCAGCATCGAGAATATTAAAGATCGGAGATATTATTGGTCTTGATCTTGGTATGAAATACAATGGCTATTATACTGACCATGCAATAACGGTTGGCGTAGGCAAGATATCTAAAATCGCGGAGAAATTAATTAAAGTAACTAGACAGGCATTAGATCTTGGTATTCAGCAAGCAAAAGCTGGTAATACAGTTTATGATATAAGTGCTGCCGTGCAGCAACATGTTGAGGATAACGGCTTTTCTGTTGTTAGGGCATTGGTCGGACACGGTGTTGGCAAGAAAGTTCACGAAGATCCAGTTGTGCCAAATTTTACGCATTATTCTTCTAAGAAAATATATTTACAATACGGTATGGTTATTGCCATTGAGCCAATGATTAACGTTGGCGATTACGAAGTTGACATTGCGGCTGATGGTTTTACTTATGTGACTTCTGATAATAGTTTATCAGCTCATTTTGAGCATACTATCACTATTGGTAAAACAAAAGGCAAGGTGCTGACAGAGGCTTAGCAACGCATTACGCATTCGTTTGTTGTCATTCCCGCCAGATCGGGAATCTCGGATCATACGCAATATTACCAATAGTATAGTGGTTCTACTTTGAATTCAGAGAGTATTTCTATTTATTATCTTTTCTGTCATCCCCGCACCACCTCTGTCATCCCCGCACCACCTCTGTCATCCCCGCGAAGGCGGGGATCCAGGATTGAAGCTAATTAATTGGAATCTGGATTCCCGTTTTCACGGGAATGACACACTATGATAAGATAGCAATCATTATATATTCGGAATTTAAAGCAGGACCACTATGCCATACTATTGGTAATATTGCGCATGATCCGAATCCAGTGCGATCCTTGAATAGATCGTACATATTAGATTCTCGTTTCCACAGGAATGGCCTAAGTTAAATTTCTTGATATTCTATTTCGGTAATTTGAAAAGTTTTTTTTGCGTAATTGATTGCTGTTTGTGCGTCAAATTTTTTACAAGTGTAAATATCAATTGTTAAAAAGTTGAATTTTTCCCAAATGTAAATGGTTGATCCTGACTCAAGCCAAAAAATTAATCCTTCGTAGCCGTCATGTATTGGATTAGCTTTACCGTTGGCTGATGTGATAATAGGTTCAGGAATATCCGGATGAATCGTCATTTTAAGTTCGGCCGCCAAACCGATTAAATAGTTCTTAACCATTTCTCTGTCAGCTTTGACTGTATAGCGAGCCTCAATAACTAAACGTTGACGATAAATCTGCGGTTCTATATTTCTCATTTTTTAAATATATCATTTACAAATTAAACTCTACGTGCGAATGATTTTATCAAAGCAATCTTTATATGTAAAGATAGGTGTGGATAACTATTCTTCCAAGCATCATTCTCTGCCTCATGGCCATTTTGTATTTTATTGAACAGTGTAGTAAGATATGGCGTATATGACACAGATCAGTATAGGCAAGTTGATAACCGAAGGAAAAACTAAGCGAATTTTTGAGGCCAATGGAGTGGCTGGGCGGGTAGTCGTTGAGTCGAAAGATGATTTGACTGCTGGCAATGGTGTCAGGCACGATGTCGTTGCTGGGAAGGCGTTGTTTTCTAATCGGACAACATCAAATGTGTTTCGTCTGCTTAAAGCGCACGGATTGCCTGTGGCGTTTGTTGAAGAAGTTGATGCGACGCACTTTCTTAGCGAACAATGTGTCATGATTCCGTACGAGGTTGTGGTGAGGCGAGAAGCACATGGTTCTGCTCTGAAACGACATCCTGAATTTTCAAGAGGATACGTTTTTCAGAATCTTTTACTTGAGTTTTATTTAAAGACTTCAGGCAAGCGATGGAAAGATATTGATTTACCGGTTGATGATCCGTTGGTACATTTCGAAGAAGATTGCATATCTTTATATTTGCCAGATAAGCCAATTGCTCAACAGTCGCCCTTCTTAACCTTGATAGACTTCCCGTTAAAAGAATCAGTCAACGATCGTGAAGAAATTGGAAAGATTGCAATGAAAACTTTTCTTATTCTTGAGAAGGCGTGGCAATCTGTTGGTAGGAGATTGGTGGATTTTAAAATTGAATTTGGCATTAATGTAGATGGCAAGTTGCGACTCGCGGATGTGATTGATAATGATTCATGGAGAGTATTAGACGATGGGCAATATATTGACAAGCAACTTTATCGCGACGGAGCGGATTTAAAAATAGTGTTTGAAAAGTATAAAATGGTCGCAGAGCTGACAAATAATTTTACAAAATTGATCTATGAAAACACACGATCAGTTTGACAGTCTTTCGCCGATTGACTACCGGTATTGGGATAAAGAAGTGGCGCAATATCTCTCCGAGAATGGGTTTATTCATTATAAGCTTCGCGTGGAGCTTGCGCTCGTGAGAGCGCTTTCTCGCCGTGGAATTTGTTCAGCAGAAGTCGTACGCGAGGTTGAGGTGGCTTGTGGTCAAGTCACTACAGAAGAAGTATATGCGGAAGAAGATAAGATTAAGCATGACATTCGTGCGCTTGTGAATTGCATCCGTGTTAAGGTTAGTGATAACGCGAAACCGTATGTTCACATGACTGCGACTTCGTACGATATTATTGATACGGCCAATGCTGCGCGGTACAGGGATGTTGTAAAAAATATACTTATTCCAGCTCTCGTTAAGTTAAAAGAAGTGCTTGTCAATATCACAATTCGCGAGGCAGAAACGGTTCAGGTTGGTAGGACACATGGTCAGCACGCGGTTCCGATTACGTTCGGTTTTGCGCTTGCAAAATATGTAAGTAGCATTCATGGGTCAATAGAGGAATTAAAGACGCGAGCGGAAAAATTGCTGGGTAAATTTTCAGGAGCAGTCGGAGCGTATAACGCTTCGTCTTTATTTTTTGACGATCCAGAAGGATTTGAGGCAGAAGTGCTCGCCGAACTCGGACTTACCGCAGCTAAGCATTCTACGCAAATAGTGTCACCGGAACCATTGACACGTTTGTTTTGCGAAGTAACGATCGTGGCTGGCATCCTAGCCAATTTGTCGGACGATATGCGCAATCTCCAACGAACAGAAATTGGAGAGGTGGGCGAGGAGTTTGAAATAGGGCAGGTTGGTTCCTCAACAATGCCACAGAAACGCAATCCGATTAATTTTGAGAATGTTAAGAGTTGTTGGAAAATTGTTGTGTCGCGTATCAGTACAGTATTTATGGATCAGATTAGCGAACATCAGCGCGACCTGACTAATTCGGCATCCAGTCGCATTTATGGTGAGATTATTGCCTATGTTGTTTCCATGACGAAGAGGTTGACACGAACAATGAGCAAGCTCACTGTGGATCATGCAAGTTTAGAGCGCAATCTGGCTATGCAGAAGGGTTTGATAGTTGCTGAACCTCTCTATGTTATTCTTGCTGCGCTTGGGCATCCTGACGCGCATGAGAAGGTGCGCACACTCACACTTCAAGCACAACGCGAAACACGACCACTAGAAGATATTGTTGTTGGTGATGCAGAAATGCAAACATATCTCGAAAAGATGACACCACACCAAAAGCAGATCCTCTCTAATCCATCTCTCTACACAGGTATTGCGAGCAAGAAAGCAAAGGAGATTGCGAAAAAGTTTTAAAAACATAACTAAAGATTCTCCTCAAGATTGCCACGCTTCGCTCGCAATGACAAGTGTATGCACCTTTTCGTCATTGCGAGTGTAACGAAGCAATCTATGCTACCATTTACCATTTAAAGATTTAAGCAATAGATCCTATGAATAAAATTGTTATTTTAGATTTTGGCGGTCAATATTGTCATTTGATTTCTCGCAGAATTAGAGATTTTGGAGTAAACAGTGAAGTAATGTCCTCTAATGTTTCTGCGAAAGTGCTACAAGCCGATAAAGCTATAAAAGGGATTATTCTTTCAGGTGGCGCACGATCTGTTTATGATAAAGACGCGCCAAAATTTGATAAAGAAATTTTGAATTTATCCGTGCCGATTTTAGGAATTTGCTATGGTCATCAATTGATCGCTCACTTAATGGGTGGTAAGGTTTTGTCTGGAAAATCTGGAGAATATGGGTTAATGAAATTAGACATAAAAAACGAGAGTGGAATTTTATCGCGTTTTGGAAAATCGAAAAACGTTTGGATGAACCATCGAGATATTGTTATAAAATTGCCACAATCTTTCATGTCGTTAGCCAGCACTGAACATTCAGAAATTGCCGTATTCGCCAACAAAACGCAGAATATTTTTGGCGTGCAATTTCATCCCGAAGTAAGCCACACAGAAGGTGGTGACAAGATACTTAAAAACTTTGTTATTGATATTTGCAAATGTGAAAAATTATGGACATCAACTTTGGTTGCACAAAATTTAATCAAAGCAACGAAAGAAGTCATTGGAAAAGAAAAAGCAATCATCGGACTTTCTGGCGGGGTTGATTCTTCTGTGACCGCCGCGCTGGTTGGAAAAGCAATTGGTAAGCAGTTAATTGCTGTATATGTTGATACTGGAATGATGCGAGATGGGGAAATAAAGTTTGTAGAAAAAACTTTTCAACAGAACAATCTTAATCTAAAAGTTGTTAAGGTAGAAAAGCAATTTTTACGCGCGTTAAAAGGGGTAAATTCTCCAGAGAAAAAGAGAAAAATTATTGGTAAGCTTTTTGTTGATATATTCTACAATATTGCGAAAAAGGAGCGAGCAAGTTTTCTTGTCCAGGGTACTATTTATTCTGACAGGATCGAGAGTGGATTAACCAAGCATTCCTCTAAAATAAAGTCTCATCACAACGTGGGCGGATTGCCTAAAAATTTGAAAATGAAATTGCATGAACCGCTCAAAGATTTGTATAAAGACGAAGTAAGAAAGCTTGCTTCTGAGCTCGGTTTGCCAAAAGAAATAACTACGCGACAAGTTTTTCCCGGTCCAGGTTTGGCAATACGCATTATCGGTGAAATAACATTGGAACGCGTCAAAATCGTTCGACAAGCTGGAAAAATTATCGAAGAAGAATTAATTGGAACAGAATTTTGGAAAAATATCTGGATGAGCTTTGCTGTTTTGTTGCCAATCAAAAGTGTTGGTATTCAAGGAGACGAAAGGAGTTACAAATACCCAATAGTTGTTAGAATTGTAGAATCGCGAGACGCGATGACAGCCAACTTTTCCAAAATTCCATTTTCTATTCTTGAAAGAATATCAACAAGAATTACAAACGAAGTGCAAGAGGTAAATCGTGTAGTGTACGATATAACAAATAAACCACCCGCAACAATGGAGTGGGAGTAAGGATGTATGATTAATGATCAAAAAATACGAGAATTGATTTGCGAACTTTGTCAAAATTTTTACCATGCTGGTTGGGCTAGTGGTACTGGTGGGAGTATCTCTGTTCGAGAAGGCAGTTCTATTTATATGACTCCGTCTGGAGTACAAAAGGATCGTATTAAACCCGAAGATATTTTTGAGCTAGATTTGTTTGGCGATATAATTTCTGACCCATGCAATGGGTTGAAGCTTTCTCAATGCGCTCCGGTATTTATAAAAGTATATAATATACGCAATGCTGGATCCGTGTTGCATAGTCATTCTAAAAACGCGGTGTTGGCAACAATTCTATTTGCTAAAAATAAAGTTTTTTCTGTGTCGAATATGGAGATGATTAAAGGCATTGGTGGCATGCGCGCTTCAGATACGTTAGAGATACCAATTATTGCAAATACAGACTTTGAATATGATCTGGCTGATACTTTAGCCGAAGCGCTTCAGGCCTATCCTAAAAGCCCAGCAGTTCTTGTGCAAAATCACGGCATTTATGTGTGGGGAAATGATTGGTTGCAAGCAAAAACTCAAGCTGAATGCCTTGATTATCTTTTTGATATTGAAGTGCGTCGACAACAAATAGGACTATGAATTAAAACACTTTTGTACCATTTTTGTGCGCGCGTTGAACAATCGTTATAGGTGTGATAGTATATTGGTGCAAGTGTTTTATTTACATTCATGTTTTTATAAAGGAGGAACCAATGGCAGAGGAAGCGGTGGAAAAAGATGTAACGATCTTGTCAGAACATCGTCGAAGTTGCGATTATTGCTTAGGGGTTATGCGTAATCCATATAGTCAGGTAACATTGATCGGTTGGCCGGTATTAGAATTTTGTCAAGAAAGTTGTGCAGATCATTTTATGGAGAATCTCAATCGCATAACCATAAGCCTTACAGTGCCGATTGTGTGATAAGGCTACCAGCGTGGGCTTGTTTTTCTAAGGAGTGGGGCAGGGGAACTCGTATCATTGTGATACTAGTACTCCTGCCCTTATAAAATTATATATTATTTAATTCAATATACTCTTTAACTCCTTTTAGCCAACCGCCTTTAAAATATTCTTCTGGTTTAAATTTTGTTAGATCAACCCAAAGCAATTCAGGATGCCTTTTTGAAGTTTTAATTTCGCCACTCTCTAGCATGCCTTCGTAACCGATAGCGAATATTCTAACTGTAGAATTTCCAAGTGTTTGTTCCACTCTTTCATGTCTCATAAAAACGATTGGTTTGCCGATAGTATATGCAATATCTTCACCCAATTCCTCTGATATTTTATGATTAATAATTTGGTCTAGAGGTGTTTCAAATTCATCTTTCTTAATGCGCCCACCTGGTAAGTCCCAATCACCAAAATTGTCTTTAAGTATTAAAAGTTTGCCATCTTTCTTTAGAAAAACTTTTACCGCTACAAAATATGTATCTTTTTGTTCTGTACTCATAATGTATATTCTTCGTTAAGATCCCTATTATTTACAAATATGCTATTAATATAAACTATCAACGACTTTTTTAATAACATTTTAATTAACCTATTTGGGAATGACACAACGCTTCATATAAACTTTACTAATATTTACTAGGAGAAGAAAAGTTATTGGCTTGTCAACATGCTTTTCGTATTTTATTAAAAAGGTAAAAGGCCCTCATTAGTTTCGAGGGCCTTGGCGCGTCATGGTTGGTCTGCAGGCTAAGCGCTTGGTGGTGAATTCGAGAGTGGTGGAGTTTGTGAAAAACTTTTCCAATCTGTGAATTTCACCAAGGCCATAAGAAAACAGATAAGCCCAAAACCGAGAGCGTAGCTATTGTGTTCCAATGTCGCCAACCACACACAAGTTATGAATGGCGCCATAAGACATCCGCTACAGATAAGATGGAAGATCTTAAACCTTTTCAGTTTCCACCATCCGAGCAAGACGAGACAGACGCTCGCAACGCTCATTAGCGATGCGGCTATTCGTATAGGTTCCATTTCGGCCTCCTTTCATCGACATTGTATACTATACTATAGCACGATTTATCGAAAAGTACATTAACATCTAAAATGCGAACAAAGTATATAAAAATTACTAATATATTTATTCATATAACTACATTATCAGTTTTTAGAGTTTTATCATTTCAATCTTCTTTTTTCTGGGCAAGTTCTTGATTGCTTGTTCGCGTTTTCTTGCTTTAGCTAGGGTTTTGAAAATTTCTGAATATACTAATTTAACTGGTCTGCGAATTTTAGTATAATGCGCACCTTGTTTTAAATGGTTATGTTCATTCAATCTTTTTTCTAAATTATTTGTGCAGCCTGTATATAAAGTCTTGTCAGCACACTCAAGAATATAAACAATAAATTTCATAAAAAATGTTTAAGGGGCGACGTTGTCGCCCCTGCAATCTTTCAAATGTCTGTTATCGAACTAACGAATCGCTTGTAATCGTTAGGTTGGCACGTCGTGCTGTAGCAGTTACTCCTAATGTAGTAATCCACTAAACCAACCTTGTTTGTTAGTGGAATAATCCTGACAATCTCGAATTCGCCACATTTAGGGCACCTGCGTATTTTGCTGCTAGTTTGTAAATTGCTCATCACAAGGATATAATCTTTCCTGTGTTTGGCGCCTCACATTTGCGTCCATTGTGATAATACGCAACAGGTATTTGTGTTCTGTCAATCTCTGGTTTGTCTTTGGCTATGTTTATAGTTTCTTTGCACTTGCCACATACACGCTCACTTGGTGATAGCGTTGCTGTTTGTTTTTCCGTCATTGTCTGTCCTCCTTATGTAAAAGTGTGAATGTAATCTCTCGTTTTGTTTTGGAACGCTCAATCATTGTATCCAGCACTAACGTGCTGGACGCTGAATTTTTCATCCAAATCAAAGATTTGGGCGAAATTTCACCGCCGACATTGTTGTTAACAATGTCAGAATTATTATACAGCGATAAAAATGGTATGTCTACATACCGAATTTAATGACTTATTCCTTCTCTGCAAAACTGACCGTTTTTGTTTCTTGTGCACTTGTTCCACTCTATGA
>Ga0213870_1000988_pt1 | contig 13125 bp, 20 predicted proteins | sample WICALVC2017_Meta_FD_160119 | JGI IMG/M metagenome (GOLD analysis project Ga0213870, IMG submission 160119) | Freshwater microbial communities from subterranean cave lake in Wind Cave National Park, South Dakota, United States - WICALVC2017 | ecosystem: Environmental > Aquatic > Deep subsurface >... | reverse complement strand
CCTTTGTTAATGCTATTTTTAACAATTTAAATTCTCTCGTTCCCGCCCCACTTTGTGCCATTAGTTTTAATTTATCCAGCCATTGTTTTGGTAATTTACTTTCAACCCATTCATTCGCTTCCCTTGGATTCTTGTGCCAAAACCCGATATGACATCCAAAACAGAGAGAAATTATATTGCTTGGTTCAAACTCCATTTTCCGATACCGACCTTTCGGATAAATATGGCTGGCTTGTAAATTTAGATTACCACACCGCAAGCATCGTTTATCCCGCAATTCCAAGATTTCATGAATTAAAGCATTAAGCTCCTTTTTTTGAATTTTGGTAATCATCCGCTAGGTCTAATGTTCATTCTAAATTTCTTTAATTTTAAAAAGGCGGATATTTTTCGTCATAGCTTTTTTCAGCGTCAGCTAAAAGTTCTAAAGCTTTTAGCGGTTCACGACCTTCGACTCGCATTTCGGCAATACTTCTTTTTAGTCCTCTAATCATCGAAGCTAACCCATTGCGTGAAAATTCAGAACTTCTAAAATCTTTGAAGTCTGGCGTTTGAGCGTTGAAACTTGGGGGTTGTCCATAATTATTAGATTTTTTATCAGGGTAAGTTTCATAATATTTTTCAACGGTCATTATTTCAGCAATACTTGATCCTTTAATTTGATTATTTTCTGTTTCAAAATAATCTTCCATACCCACTTCTCTTAATCTTTCATTTTGTTGATTTGTTATAAAATAATTGCCTCCTGAATGGGTAATAATTACATGTGTTTTAACTTCAGTTGATAATATCATTTTATAATTCTCCTTTTAGGTGATTGTTGTCTTTTAACCCAACCAGCTAAGTTAATATATTTTTCATCTAAATCAAGAAAATTTTTAATTTGGGGGGCATATTGTTCTCCTTGAACTTCGAAAGATAAGTCTATTATTTTAATAAGATTTTCCTTAGAGATTCTTTTAAGTAGTCTTCCAATAGCCCAACATTGACTTTGTTCTTTGATTGTACTAAACCCTTTATTTGTTCCGTAAAAATATATTTCTTTTATATCAGGGTTAGAAAAATAAGCAGGGTCTCCTTGTTTTTGTAATATATTGTTTTTAATACTTTCTTTTGTATTACCCATTATTGTCAATACTTTTTTACTTTTTTGATAATGGCCATTATCATTTTTGTCAATGATTATCTTTTTTGATAATGGTTTCCAAGTAGTAAAATCCTTATTAAACATATACTTTTTAGCTCTACCATTATCATTTTTGTCAATGATAATGGCCATTTGCCTTAATTTTATTAACGATCTACACACAGTAGACTTTGGCATTTTTGTCAATAAACTAAATTGGGAAAGAGAAATAATGTCAGATTTTTTATTCCAACCATAGGTTTTTCTTAGAATAACATCTAAACATTGTCTTGCTTCACCTGATATTCTTATACCTGCTAGTGCTTCCATAATTTCATTTGCTATTGGTGTAAATCCATTCTCTTTTTGGGGATTTGCCATAAAATAAAATCGCTAACATATGCCCCTATTAGTTGAGTTGGCAACCAGTAGGAGCAAATGATAACGATTTTATTCCGCCAACTCGGTTTGTGGCTATATTGTAATTCATATTTATCATGTTTGTCAAGCTATATTCCTAACACTTGCTGACTTAGTCGTTTCTTGGCTATTTCGCATACCGTATATGAGGAACCCAACCTATATTCTTATTTAGAGGTTAATTAAAAATAAAATAAAGCACGACTAGTCCAAAAATTACACCAGCGATTATATCTATGCGAACTCTTAAATTGTCGATGATCTCTTCTAATTCTTGATTGTTCATATATTCTTATTTAGAGATTACTTTCTTACAAGCATATTCGCCCAGTTCATATTACATCGGTAGAATTTTCTGGCTTAATCGTTTCTTGGCTTTTTCAATAGTAATCACTATTTTAACTAAAAACCCCGAATACCAACGTAATCTTTAGGGATTGCGTCACACCTTTTATAAGGCTGATATTCGGGGTCTTTTTACCAATTGGTCTATTAAAAATAGATGTGACCATAATAAGCCCTAAAGTTATCTACATAGTAAACCTCTTAAAAAAAACTGTCAAATCATTTCAGCTCTTTGGCTTCCCAAGTATCCCAATCTGTTTCATATCTTTCAGGAGGATTTCTATAGTAGTTTATTAAGAGCCTAATATGTTGGAGCTTTAACTCTATTTCGTCTAATTCAGTGACTAGTTTTTTAAGTGAATAGAGATTTTGGTTGTTCGTTTTTGCAATCTTGGGCATGAACTTGAAATAGTTGGTAACTTGGACAACAGAGGGTTTCACTTGTAAGATTTTGAAAAGCGTAACGATAACCTATTATTGCTGTATGTTTTTTGTTCCAGACACTTTCGATATTAGGACTTTCACTTGGCCTTAATCTTCGTTCTGCTTGACTTATCTTTGCAGGATACTTATGACAATAATCTTCTAATTCTTCTAAGGTATAAACTCCGCCATTACGATCTTTGATAAGTTGGGTTAATATTGATTTTAAACTCATTTTAATTTTTCTGCAATTTTTTAATCCAAGCATTTAGGGTTTCAATCGAATGACCAGGACAGTTTGGGTCAACACAACAACCATTGTCGTCTTTCTCTACTTCTTTACCACAAATGGAACACTTCATTAAAATGGTTCTTTGTTATCTTTAGTTATAAAGTCGGCCAATGATTCTATTTTTTGTACTAAAGCACTAAGATCAGCCAGATCAATTTCCTGTGGTTTAACTCCAGCACCTAACATTCCATTAACCATTCCACACAGTGCTTTCACTCGTCCAATCTTGTCCCATTCTTCTTGGGTTCGGCCAATAACTTTCTGATTTATTGGTTTTACAGGAATAGTACCTGGTTTATATTTACACCAACTAACTACATTTCCCTGATCATCTTTTTCTGGTGTAGCACAATACCAACCAAATTTTCCCTGTTTGAGTTCCTTTTGATGAAGTGGACAAAGCATCTTAACTCCTTTCTATAAATCCTGTCTTGTTTGATAATAGTCTAAATCGTATCTGTTTTGTAATTTTTCTACTGTAATCCATTCTGCTTCGGTTGTTCCATAAGTTTCAATCATCAATCGTCTGTGATCGGCATTAAATAAATTGTCTCTAAATTGTTTTTGAATTGTCATATTATTTTTCTTCCATGTAAAATTAATTTAAGAATTTTTTATAAGCCCCTGTGCGGTAAACAGTCCAAGCCAACCAATTCCCCTGTTCATCAAATATCTGCTTAGCCACTCGGATATTAGTCTCACAATCCATAAGCTCCTTTAATGTAGCTTTGCCTCTGTGAGCGTAAGAATTGACTTGGAAGACCCCTATATCTATCGAACCGTCCTTATTAGGCTTTGATACTCTATCGCACGTCCTAAGCGAATTTTCAGCTTGTGATATAGCGAGAGCCATTTTAGTGTCCTTTTTAAATATTCTTCGAATCATTACTTCTGTGGGTACGTCTTTTGGCACATTTATTGGTATGTACTCGACTTTTTGATAAAAAACGTCAGTCACCATTTCAATACTTGTTTTCCAACTTTCTTGTACGATTATCCAGATCCACATTAAGGCTATGATAAACAAACCTGCACCCATAAATTTTATCTTTGTCATGATTTTTATTTTAATTTAATTATTTATCCGCATATAATTTGTTCCATTTACTTTTTTTTTCATTAGTTAAAAGTCTAATATAATAACTTGCCACACTTTGATTGCAACCTACAATATGCACAATCTCATTAGCCGATAACCCTTCCCGAACTAATTTAACAATCTTAATAGTCCGTTCAGCTTGTTCTATTACTCGTTTTGCTTGTTCTTCATTTATCATGTTATTAGCATACACTCCTGTTATAATCCTGTCAAATCCTATCTGTTGATAACTTTCTACCAGACCAATCTGATAAAAATAAAGATCGTAAGCGAAAGCAAAACGATCCTTGTTTCCTTTCTCAATTTTGGTCCTCAATTCGCAGGTTTGCTCTTGGCAGTTCTTTCTGGCGCATTTGTTCCTCAAAGGTACGAAGAGTACATTTCAGACACATGCGACAGAAGTCCTTATGGACAGATACACAAAAGTCACAACACTCATGATTGGGATGAATAAATTGTCCTTCGCAATACAAGCAAAAAATCTTTGCGTACATCACCCACCTCCAATGAGAAAGTTGTCAATATCCTCCTTCAAACCAGCATCCATTTAGGAAGACGAGAGTAATCTCCCTGAATGGATGCTGATTATTGTTTATTCTACTATTTTATACCCAAGCACTCTTATATCATCAACTTTAATAATTCGAACATCCGCTTTTTCATTAAGATTGCCATTTGAATCATAGTAAGTTATGACTTCCTTGTTTATGTCTATTATAACCCCAATGTGGCCGTTTCTCGACATATCAAGCTTGATAATCGCTCCTATTTGCGGGATTTCTGAGTTAATAATGAGATTTTTTGCAATACCCGAAACTTGATCTCTTCCCACCCCAAGGAAGTTGCGGATCGCCGATACACATTGTCCTTGCGTAGTTCTTCTGAGAGCATTCGCCTGACTAATAAGTTTAATTTGTTCTTCGCTTGGTTTATAGAGTATTCCTGCTTCATAATCTTCCATCCTAATTTCTGGCTCAGCAGCTTTAAGTCTATAAGGACTTAGAGTTGCAACCAGAACCAAAAACAGGGTTAATACGAATATGATATGAACCTCATATAACCATCAGAGCATCCTCAACCTATTCTTAGGTTGTTAATGATTTATAACTAAGAAACCGCAGCTCTCAATCCTGCAAGAGCCGCTGCTTCTAAGATAACTTCAATCGCCTGACTCTGATCGAGACTACCTGTCACTAAGCCGTAGACTCCGAATAAGAAAAGCAACAAAGCAGAAACGTAAGTCCTATAACCTCTAAGCATAAAACTCCTTTCTTTAATTATTTTTGAGGCAAAAGTCCTATAAGCCATCCTAATGCACCCAAGTATAGAGCTACCACAGCAACTGATCCAAAAGGAGCAAAGAGAGGCACAAGCAGCGGTTGCAGTGTAGTGTTAATAATCACAAATACAATCACAGCCAAAAGGAGCTTCCAAACAAAATCAAAGTTCATTTTTCATCACCTCGATTCTTGGTTAATTATTATTCAGGCATTTTTTCTGTCGGAACTTCCTGTGGAACAGGTGTTGATTTTAATGGAGTTTCCACGGGAACTTCTAACTCTTTTTCTTCATTCATGTAATTTTCCTTTTTTAATTATTCGACCTTTATAGACTAGAAGATGGCGGAATGGGATTAGGAACTTCAAATCCCTGAACATTAGCAATCTTCTTTAGTCCTTCGATTCCAATATCAGGTACAGGCCAAGCGACATATACCGTCTGACCATCTTTGCTTAACACAACTTTGGTTTGATTCATAAGTTTTCTTTTCACGGTTAATAGTATTTTATAAACATCACTTATTTGGCTTATATCCATTTCCTTGATATAAGGGTCGTAAGTGTCAAAGTATTTAACTTTCCGGCCGTCAATCCCAACTCCGGCCACGAATCCGGCAATCGCATGGCCGGGAATGACTAATTGCAAAGGAGCGTGTTTGAAATGCTTTTTAAGCTCTTCGGGCGTGATTGTTATCCACTCGGTTTGAACGTCGTATTTATCTAAGAATTGAGATTTGGCTCGGTCTTTTACGAACTGCGGAATTTCGACATAGTAATCATTCCAGCCAAACGGTTCAGGAGGCACTGGCCATTCTTCCTCTAGCACGCCTCCGGTTTTTCTTAATGTGTCCCCGACTATGTAAAGCCAGTTTCCCTGTTGGGTCGTGCCGGACATCTTAGCCAAGAAGCGGTCGGAAAAATTAACCTCCACTCCGGTTTGTTGTTTAATCTGAATTTCACAGAGCGTATTGGCGGAAAATGAAACACAAGCCTGCGTGTCAAATGTCGGATACCATTGCTTCTCTGCCCGAACTAAATAAGGCGTCCAGTCGCCGGACGGATTGCGTTCTTGATAAGGAATCGATCCGGCTATCCAGTCGGATTTTTTCCTCCCTATAATTACTCCGTGATTTTCCATGTTAATTCTTTAACCACCTAAAAAACCCATATACCACCCCGACAGTCGCTCCTATTATAATTATACCCTTAAATAACAATCTGCTAATGTTAAAGAACCCCGTGCTTTCTGTGAATACATCGTGAATAGGGGCAAGTTTTTTCTCGACATTATCCATGCGCTCACATAGATCGTTTAGTTTATCGATTATTTCTTTGTGTTGGGTATTTTCCATTATTGCGTTTCTAGGGTTTCATTTTCTTGAGGTGCTTCTTCTTGCGGTTCAACCGTTTCACCTAGGGCTTCCTGTGGCTTTACCTGGCCTTCTGTGGCTTCTGGCTGGCCTTTTGGCATCAGTTGATCTTGCAGAAAGGTTGCCAAACCTAAAGAAGCAGCGGCAGTATCTACGTCTAATTCTTTGTCATTTTGTCCTTGCATATTATGTGGCATAGTGGTATCCTTTAATTAATTAACCAGGAAGAACTTAAGCTCCTACATATCCTTCCTGGTGTATGTAGGAGTTTTAGTACCAGGAAGGCATAAATGGGTAAATTTTGGATGGATGATGATTTCATAAGAATTCACGCTAATCAATTAAGTTTAAAATCAATCGCTGTTTATACTGCTTTAAACTCTTATTCTAATAAAGAAGGCAAAACTTTTGTTGGTCATAGGCGTATAGGTTCTGTGTTAGGCATAAATAAAGATTCGGTTACCCGTGCTATGCGAGAATTGGAAGCGTCCGATTTGGTCAGACGGTCTAAGGGTAAGAATGGGCAACCGTCCGAAACCACGATCCTACCCGTCCGAATTGATGCTGTCATACCGTCCGAAACTGTCAGACCTAAGGAAGTATTTAAGGAATCTATTAAGGAAGAGAATATTCCTGTAAAAAATTGGATATATGGGAGTATCTTAGGAAGATTAGATAAAGTTCGGGTTGTATCTAGTGTCATGTCAATTAATTAATAATTTATGTGGATTTTCATAATTGGAATCATAATTTTATCTGGATTACTTAACCCTTGGACAGGGCTATTTAGTAATCGTTATAAGTCAAAGCCCGAACCAGAAAAACCCGAATCAAACCATAAAAGTTTCCGTCTAACTAAGGAAGATTAAACATCCCGCGTCTTAATAATTCTTTTCCGCCTTGCACAGCTTTACTACCTAAAATTTCACCAGTTTTCTTTAATCCTTGTGCTGTATAAGTTTCAACTCCTTGGCCAATATGTCTTAACAAAGCCAAAATGCTGGTCGTATCTCCACCAGCTAATAAAATTGCGTCTGTTAAGCTAATGCCGTTATTTCTCATTTCTCTTGCAAGCTGATCTACCATTGAATTTTCCAACCGACCATAAATAGATAGTTTATGGTTTATATCTTTTACCACTGTTCCACCAACAGTGTTTTCTATTTCAGTTTTTAATCCTCTGGCAATCTGTTTTAGAGTTCCTGCTTTTGCGCTTAATTTTGCGTCCAATTTATAAGAAATATCACGCAATTCTTTATAAATCGCCCGTTTCATTTCATTAGCTTGTTGTAAGGTCATTTTCTCTGGAATAGTTTTGTAAATATCTTTAATCCTCTGCACATCGCCTTGCATTCCAGGCACTTTACTTTTTTCTTTTATAACTTGTCGCAAATAAGGAGCGATTTGTTTTCTTTGTATCATCGCGCCCTCTAAATGTGTGGTATTCAAAACATTTTGCAATTCGTTTTCTAAATTGGTCAATTTATCGTCTGCAATTTGGAGAAGTTTTTTAGGGCCACCCTTAACACCCTCATCGAGTAATTCTTTACCTAATGTATCGGAACCATACTTTACATTTTTCTTCAAATCTTGTAATGCTGGCTTTACAGCTTTATTCATTATCCATTCTGGCATTCTAGCTCCAATAAAATCTTTCGCGGCTTTAGCGGCAATCCCAGCTACGCCAATTCCAGCTCCGATAACTGCTCCGCCTACTCCTGAACCAACTATTCCACTAGTAGAGCGATTTTTTTCTAACCCTGATGCAGCACCAAATCCTCCACCTAATGCCACATTTTTACCAATTATAGCTGCCTTACCGCCTTTAAATGCGCCAGGCATAGCCACATTTAAAGCCACATTAGCCGCACTTCCTAGAATTTCTTTAGGTTTTAAATTAAGACCTGGATCTATTTCTTCGGGAGATGTTCCTGTACCAAAACTTTGGGCCAAGGTTAATAACCGTTTTTTCTTTTCTGGATCAGACTCATTTCTGGCTGCATACATAAGTTTCTGTATATTATTACTGGTTTGTTGCTGGATTTGAATATCCTTATTAACTTGTCCAGTCACAACACGCCCAGCAGTAGCGATACCTTCGCCGAATTTTTTAATCCCTAAAAATTTTCCAGCTTTTTGTAATATTCCCATATTATTCTCCCCATAACCAATTACCTACCTTACTCCAGAAACCTTGTTGATTAGTTTGTAATTGAGGCGTTTGTGTATTTACCGGTGTCTCTGGTGCAACATAAGAAGGTATTGTTCCTCCAACGGCCTTAGCTTGATCCTGATAAAAATTGATTTTAGAATTATAAGCTGCTTTTCTTTGATTATAGATATTCTCTACTTGTCCAAACAATGCTTTTCGACCAGCATCAGTTAATTGACCCGCTCCAATCATCTGTTTCGTAACTTGCACCCCATAGCGAGGCAAAGTTCCAACCGCATTTTGAAAAGTTCTAAATTCTTCTTCTCGGACCGCCGAAGTAGGATCAGTTATCTTGGCAATAGTTCGCATTAAGACAATATCACCAGCACTATTACTTTGTGCCACAGCCTGTCTTGCTTGTTCATAGGCACCTCTAACAGCAGTAAATTGATTTACATCGGGATCTTGTCTTGCATTATCTTGTATGGCATTTACAGTTTGAATGGTTTGGTAAGGACTTAATCCAGTAATATTACTTATATTAGTTATTGCTCGTTTCCTGTTAGCATCCATTGTTTGATAATCATTATAAGTTCCTGTAAATCCTTCTTTTTGCACCAAAAGATATTCTTGATAAGAAGCTGGATAATCTTTTAAATTACCTGTTGTTGCTTCATTTAAAGTCTTGACTGCTTGTGCTTGGTTTTCGGCAATTTGTGACCTTTTAAGTTCTAAATCAAGTTTCTGTCCTTCTGTAAGGGGAGGAATATATGAAGCCAATCCTTGTAACCCACCTGGCTGTAATCCTAATGTTTTTTCAACTAAAGAGATTGAATAAGAATCGCCATTAGTCATACTTAATAATCCTTTCCAGCCAACTGTGTTTACAATATTTTGGTATGCTTCAGTGGCATTATTTACGAACTTGTCTCTATAAGAGTTTATTTCCTGATCGAATTGGAATTTTTGATTGATTGCCTGTAAAGCAAAGTTTCTATCTTGGCTTACTAATCCGACCATAGTATTAATTTGGTCTGTAATACTTTGCTTAGTATCGAGTAATGCTTGATAATTTCTTAATAGTACTCGGTTTCTTGAATTTGCGAGCGCAAGTATTTGGGATTCGGTTGCCATGCCAACTCCTGATTTAACTATTTCTGCACGAATATCATCAGTCGTTCCATCTAGAATTTTCTTCATGTTCACAATTTCCAAATTCAACTGGTCTAAACCAGCCTCTTTTGTAAGAACTTTATACTCATCTGCCAAAGATTTTCTTTGGTTGGCAACATTTTGATATTCTGCCCTGTCTGCCAATAGTTGTTGATAGCCCTTATCTGCTGCTAATTGTTGTTCAATGCCGGTAAAATCAGGACCTTTTGCAGGAGTCATTCTTTGAATAGCCGCCTGCACCGCGCTTGCCGCTTTGCCTGGTTCTTTCGGAGCTTCTTCCCCGCTTATTTTTTTTTCCTCAAACGCTTTTTTTATTTCATCTCTTGGCGGAGGAGGAATCGCGGCCTGAGCTTGTGCTGTCTGTTGAACGGCTTGTTGCGTTGCTTGCTCCGTTTTTTGTTGTTTCTGGAACTGCTGAAAACTCGCTCCCAATGTCTGCTCCTCATTCACGCCAAACCTTTTAGCCCAATCCATTAAGGTTGGAATTCCAGCTATTCTTGGATCATTTAGATTTTTAGCACTTCCATCAGGATTATATAACTCTTGAAGGTCAGGACGTTTTAACCAAACTTGAATTAACGATTCTGCAAATTCCTGTTGAGGTTGTGAAATAACTTGTTGCTGTATTTGTTGTTTTCGTTGTCCAATACTTGCCCTTAATGTTTGCTCCTCTTTTACTCCAAATTGTCTAGCCCAATCCATTAAAGTTGGAATACCAGCTACTCTGGGATCATTAGGATTAATTGCTTCTCCACTCGGTCGGTAAACAGCTTGAAGATCAGGACGCTTTAGATAAACTTGATTTAGTGATTCGGCAAACCCTTGAGTTCCTTGTTGTATACCTAAAAGATTGCTTATCCCAGGACTGCTTGGAGAAACGTATAACCCTGGTTGTGCTCCTGCTTGCACCATTTTCCCAGCCGCTACATCTGCTTTTAATTGCTCATCTGCTTTTAAGATATTGATGTCCCAAGGGACACCATTGACCATCGTATATGGACTACCAACTTGTCCCCCACTAACTAAAGTTTGCCAATCATTCGGTTTAAATTGCTTAAATGTAGGAGCAAGAGATTGTAGAATACTAAAATCAGACGCACCAAATTTACCAGCTTTATAACTACTTAATAAATTACTTAAACTGCCGACTTTTTGTTTATATTCAGGAAGCGCTGCTATGGCCGCAGAGGTCGCACTTCGAGTATCAACTAATCCTTGTAACCGAGTATATTCATTTTGAGAAGTACTAAGTAATGATTGCAAGGCACCCCCAAAATCAATTTCAGTATGACCTTGTGGAACATTACCCATATATGGCAACGCCTCAATGTTTTCTTGGGCATTGACATTAAACTTGTATAATTTGTAAGGATTTGGTTCGTAAGCCATAAATTTATTAACCTACGATACTCCCAACCGAATTTACCCAACGAGTATTTTGATTTTTAAAAATTGGGTATCCATTAGTAGTATCAAAATATTGTTGGCCTATTACTGAACTTATTGGCGCGCTTGCAATTGAGCCAAATTGATTTACATAACCTCGATTAACTACTTGAAGATTATCAGTCGGAGTATCCGTTAATTTTCTATCAATAAAAGCGTTAGATTTTAAATAAAGAGGAACAACTTTTTTAATCCTTTCGTCTATTTGCTTGTTTAATTCTTTGTCTTCCATAAATTTAACGACCTGCTTTTTCCCAATCAATTTCTATTTTCGTTATCGTATTATTTGTTGAACCAGAATTGGTTATTCGTACTCCTAAAGCGTAAGTTGACTCAATTCCTGGGTTATACCAAGCAAAATCATCGCCGACTGTCAAGTTCGTGCCTGCCGTAAACGTTTGGGATGAATTAGCAATTACTCCCCCGTCTGAACCGATCAAGGCCACGGTAAAAGCATTATTAGTTACCCACGGCTCGCCGTAAATTCTGACTTCCTTGACAGTAACTTTTTTAGAAAATAATTGTGTTTGCGTTTCATAAACTCCCGCGATTACCGAACCTAATCCTGTTGGAACGGTTGTAAATTTATAGAATCTTGAGACGCTTGTAGTTGAGGAAGTTTCAAAAGTCGAAAAGTAAAGTTTAGCCGATCCAACCTGATTGCCCGTATACCCTGCTGAAGATGAACCATAAAAAAGATTGGAAACAATCAAACATACCGGCATCTGAATCACGTCTGTTTGAGGACTGGTAGCCGAAACCCTCATTATTCTATAAAGTCCTTCCGGTATCTCGTTATCGTATTGTCCAAACAAACTAATAGAAGCTCTTAGGACGCTGGCGTTTTGTTCAGGACTGCCAAAACCCACTAGGTTGCCGGTTGAGAACATGGCCCCAAAATTGGGGGCCACTGAATTAGGCAAACTGATTACCTTATTACTTCCCGCATAAATTGCAGCACCTCCCAAGTCATAGCCCATTGTATAAGAATAACCACCAAAAGAAGTATTAGCATTAAGAGAATAAGCGTTATAAGGATTATAAGCGTTATAGCCTGGATCAATGCCATTCCAATAAACAAGGTATGAGTCAGCAGATGAAAGAGAATTAGTATCTTGAGTGGTAATAGTCATATCTGCCGCTGCAATACGAGATACGACTATTTGGGTGTAGTTTCCATCAGGTGATACGTCTATATCTCTAACCACCGTGCCAATTGGAAAAGCTGGTGAGAGTCGGGCGTAACTTACCACTGCGGCCGTTGAATCTATCTCCACCAAATTCACCCCATTGCCGAAATATAGTCGGCCTAAAAAACTAACTGATGGACGTGGGACACTAGAAGTGTAAGAGGATTGCGTCCCGACAAAAGTTTCATTCGTACCATCAAAGTCCACTCTCGTTACCCCCCTGTCATGGCCAATAAATATTCGTTCCGTGGCTCCAAAAAACTGGATAGACGAACCATATCTAAAAGTCGGAGTTTGAGCTGTTAAAGTCGTCAATAATACCGGATTGTCATAATTAGGATTAGTTCCCACTACTGCATTAACTTGGATTCTATAAAGCCTACCGGTATGTCCCACGGCGTAAACATAAGTGATCCCTGACTCCAACCGAGGTCTGGCTGCGACAATTAGATCAGTGATGTAAGTACCGGCTGAATCTATTTGAATCGGACTTTCAAACCAAGTTAAATTACTAGGCTTGCTAAATGGGTCATTACCGAAAGTCGTTAAGTATTTAGCCGTTCCAGAATTAATATCTCCATGGTTATAACGGGTCAATCGGCCTCCGAAGTTTGTGATTTCTAGTGTGGGCATTATCCTGTTCTTAATAAAGATAAATTAAATATAGGATTAACCACAAATGAACCACTTGAATTAAATGTATGGACTGTATTTGCTCCATCTGTAGTTCTAGTTCCACCAATGGTTGTGTAACCAACCCAATCAGCAGTAATATAACTTACAATAACAACCCCACTACCACCATTACC
>Ga0213870_1000987_pt1 | contig 13127 bp, 14 predicted proteins | sample WICALVC2017_Meta_FD_160119 | JGI IMG/M metagenome (GOLD analysis project Ga0213870, IMG submission 160119) | Freshwater microbial communities from subterranean cave lake in Wind Cave National Park, South Dakota, United States - WICALVC2017 | ecosystem: Environmental > Aquatic > Deep subsurface >... | reverse complement strand
TGCGAACCGCCTCTACCTTTCATTACTTCGTTTTATCTGTTTCCTCGAATTCTGCGTCAACAATGTTCTCGTCTTCTTTGGCTCCGGTTGTTGTGCCATGCGTGCCAGTTCCATCCGTTGGCCCAGTGGCACCTCCCGCTGGCCCTCCGCCGTTTTGCGCGGCTTTTTTATACATCGCTTCGGCGATCTTATGGGATGCCTTTGAAAGATCGGCAATGGCCGTTTGAATCTCTTTGAGGTTGTTGACTTCTAATGCCTTCTTACACTGGGCAATCTTTTCCTCAACAAGAATTCTATCTTCTGGAGCCGCTTCAGCATAATCTTTCAGCGTTTTCTCCGTGCTATAAATTAGGTTATCGGCTTGGTTTCGGGCCTCCACCAACTCTTTCTTTTCCTTATCTTCTGCCGCATGTGACTGGCCCTCTTTGATCAATCGGTCAATCTCATCTTTTGAAAGTCCAGACGAAGCGGTAATCTGAATTGATTGCTCCTTTTGTGTTCCCATATCTTTCGCGGATACATGCACAATACCGTTCGCGTCAATATCAAATGAAACCTCAATCTGCGGCACCCCGCGCGGCGCAGTTGGAATTCCAATAAGATCAAACTGACCCAGAATTTTATTGTCTGTGGCCATCTCTCTCTCTCCTTGGAAAACACGAATGGTCACGGCAGTTTGGTTATCCGATGCGGTGGAAAAAACCTGACTTTTGCGTGTTGGAATCGTGGCATTTCGATCTATAATTCGGGTAAAGACCCCGCCCAATGTTTCAATGCCAAGAGACAACGGCGTGACGTCTAGTAAAAGAACATCTTTGACATCGCCCTTTAAAACAGCCCCCTGAATGGCCGCGCCCATTGCAACGACTTCATCGGGATTCACCCCTTTATGCGGCTCTCTTTTGAAAAAATCGCGCACAACCTGTTGCACCTTGGGCATACGAATCATTCCACCCACTAACACCACCTCGTTAATATCAGCCGCTGTCAATCCCGCGTCAATCAATGCCTTCTTACAGGGTTCAATTGTTCTTTGAATGAGATCGTCAACCAGTTGTTCTAGTTTGGCCCGCGTTAATTTGACAACCAGATGTTTTGGCCCGGTCGCATCGGCGGTAATAAATGGAAGATTGATTTCTGTTTCTTGCGAGGATGACAACTCAATTTTCGCCTTTTCAGCCGATTCTCGAAGCCTCTGCAAAGCCATACGATCTTTTTTAAGATCAATCCCGTTTTCTTTTAGAAATTCTGCAACGAGCCAATTCAGCACGGCCATATCAAAATCGTCTCCGCCAAGGTAGGTGTCGCCGTTGGTTGATTTCACTTCAAACACACCATCGCCAATCTCCAAAATGGAGATATCAAATGTTCCGCCGCCTAGATCGTATACGGCGATCTTCTGATCTTTCTTTTTGTCCAACCCGTAAGCTAACGCCGCCGCAGTCGGTTCGTTGATAATACGCAAGACATTTAACCCTGCAATTGCTCCGGCATCTTTTGTGGCTTGTCGTTCGCTATCATCAAAATAGGCAGGAACGGTTATGACCGCTTCTGTTATCTTTTCCCCTAAAAAGTTTTCCGCGTCTCGCCGCAGTTTTTCTAATATCATGGCGGAGACTTCTTGAGGGGATAGCCCTTTGCCCTGAATCTCTACATGGGCATCGTTATTCGCCGCCTTGACCACTTTATAGGGCAGTTTGTGGATAGCGTCTCTGACCACTTCCGAATCAAACTTCCGGCCCATCAGCCGCTTTATGGAATAGACCGTATTCGTTGGATTCGTAATGGATTGCCTTTTTGCGACCGTTCCGACCAATCGGTCTCCTTTATCGGTAATGGCCACCACGGAAGGGGTTGTTCTATTTCCCTCGGCATTGGGAATAACCTCTGGATCCCCGCCTGTTACGATAGATACACATGAATTTGTTGTTCCTAAATCAATACCAATGACTTTTCCCATTTTTCTTCTCCTTCTTTTTCGAAATTATTCTACAGGTTTTCTACGGGTTTGATGCATCAAACCCCTACATCAATCGTTCCCCCCAACGGAGGGGTCGTCCCATCTTCGGGCATCGTTATGTCTATAGTGTCCGTAGCACCCGTTCCCGCAGAGGCCGTGCCTCTTTTTGAAATCATGACGAAAGAGGGTCGGATGAGGCGATCATAAAGCCGATATCCTTTCTGAACTTCTTCTGCGACCTCTCCCTCTGGAATATCGGGCCGATCTATATGTCCAACCGCTTGATGACAGTCGGGATCAAACGGTTTATTCAGACTTTCAACTGGCGAAACCCCAAACCTATTAAGGAAAGTCAAAAACTGTTTTGAAACCAACCCAAGCCCCTCTAACACTTTTTCAAAATCGTGGGACTCATTAAAATGTAAAATAGCCCTTTCAAGATTATCAAGGACGCCTAAAACTTCTCTAAGGAGTTTTTCATTTGCAAATTTAGACTGATCGATTTGATCCTTTTGAACCCTTTTTTTGTAATTTTCAAAGTCGGCACGAAGATAGAGGTATTTCTCTTCCCACTTATTCGTCTCTTGTGCAGACGGGGTCTCGACCTTGTCCTGCTCTTCTTGTAATATCACGACCTTGCCCACGGAAGATTCTTCTTCGTCTTCAACATGAAACACGCCGCTTTCGTCTTCTGTAAGGGCAATTTCATCTATTTTCTTGTTTTCCGCCATTTAGTGTTTCCCCTGACAATTTAAGGTATAGATAAGCAGTAACCCTTCCAAAGTCAAGGTGGTACTCACGATTGAGATAACTTTGCACAAAGGGGCAATAAAATTTGACAATCCCCCCGTTGCGATAACCTTTGGATTGCCATTGATTTCTTTGGAGATCAAGGCAATGATTTCATTGACCATTCCCACATGGCCGAAAATAAGGCCCGATTGCATACCCGCCTGTGTGTTTTTCCCGATGACACTTTCAGGAACGATCCATTCAATTCGGGGGAGTTTTGCCGTATAGGAGAAAAGGGCCTCCGACGAGATAATCAGTCCGGGGGCAATGGCACCGCCCAAGTAGCGGCCTTGTTCGGAGATAACGCAAAATGTCGTTGCCGTTCCAAAATCAATAATAACGACTGGCCCGCCGAATTGATGATATGCCGCCGCCGCATTGACGATCCGATCCGCGCCGATCTCTTCGGGCCGATCGTATTTCAGGGAGATTCCCGTTAAGAGCTTGTTGGTTACAATCATGGGGATAATTGCAAAATAGTTTTGGATCAACTCCTCAAAAATCCCAATAAATGCCGGAACGACAGACGATACAATAGCACCCTTTATTTTTTTGGGTGAGATTTTTCGGCTCTTTAGAATATTTTTGATCAAAATGCCATATTCATCGGCTGTCTTATGCGATTGCGTTGCAATCCGAAACTCACAAATGAGTTTTTCGTCCTCAAATATCCCAGAAACAATATGGCTGTTTCCAATGTCAATTGCCAGTAGCATCATTTTTTTGCTTCCTTAAATTCTTTATTTTTTAGGGCGTGTCGGCGATATGCGTTGTGCGATGTTTGTTTTCACCGCCATACACCATGAACACTTTTTTGCTCTGCCGTACATGATAGACGGCCCATGCGTTTGGCTCTCCATTGTAAAAAGCCGTAGGATCGGTTCCCGATGCGTTTAAATAATCCGGCTCGTACAACCCAGCGTCCATGGCTTCACCCACAAGACATTCCGTTGTAAACCCGTTCCCATGCAGTGCAATATGGGATAATAATTTTAAAATCTCGTCGCTGTTTGTTAATGTAATCGGTTCCATCTTCCTCCCTATATTTATGAATTAGGAATTATATACGATATTTGTTTTTTTCGTAAAGGGGTTGCCACAATATCTTCCATTGCCTTACAATGCAAGATTGTCGGGGCGGTTTTTGAGAAATTCTAATTCATAAGGAGGATCAGTGATAGAACGGACATTGGCAATTGTTAAACCAGATGCGGTTACAAATAATTATATTGGCGAGATGATTCGGCGATTTGAGACAGCCTCGTTGAAAGTGGTTGCTTTAAAAATGAAGACGCTCTCTAAAGAAGAGGCAAAAGTTTTTTATGGTGTTCACAGTGCAAGACCATTTTTTGATGGCCTGATTGAGTTTATTTGCTCTGGCCCTGTTGTTCCAATGGTATTGGAAGGAGAGGGAGCGGTTTTAAAAGTGCGCACACTCATGGGTGCTACCGACCCTAAAAAGGCAGAGAAGGGAACAATCAGGCACGATCTCGGAACACATATTGAGGCAAATGCTGTGCATGGTTCGGACTCGCCCGAAACCGCGGCTTTTGAAATCCCACTCTTCTTCCCAGAGGTTTAGCAATGTGGGGGACTGTTCGCTTTGATCTAACAATTGCGACAGTCCTCCTTGTGATCTTGGTTCATGGGTGTGTTCCAACAACCCCGACTTCCCCCTATTCCCGGCGCACCCCGCGTGTGCCGACACTTGTTGAGGATCAGAAGACAGACCTACTCATAAAGGAGATGCGTGCGCATGAGGGAGATGCCACCCCAGTGCTTCATCAACAAAAACCAGTTGTGGCAAAGTCCGTCGCGCTCATCTGGTCGCCGGAAAAGACCCCTGCCCTTAAAGATTTGTTGCTTCGATCCTCGACTGTTACGATCAATACGATTCTTTTGGAGCTGTCTGATAAACAATTGAAGAAAAGCGCGCAGACCGCTTCAAATGCGCTCTTGAATGATCCCCTTTTTGGCTGGATTGATTCGGCGCAAAAAATGGGGTTTCGCGTTTTTCTGATAACGCCATTTCGATTTGCAACGGGGTATGCCGAAACTTCCTTCACGAAAGAAGTAGACATTTTTGATCCAGCAGTAAAGAAGAGGTTATTGTCGTTCTACCGCGATATTGTTCGGTATCCCTTGAATGGCGTTTATGTGAATGACATTTCTTATGGAATTAAAGAAGGAATGACGCCGTACGCGATAGCGACTTATCAAGATCTTTTTTCGGAACGGCTTCAAACCGCCTCATTACGCTTTGCCGGACTAAGAAGCCGCCATATAACGAAATTACTGAATGAGATTTGGGCTGAAATTCAATTGGGTTCCTCTGAAATAGAATTTGGCATCAGCGTGCCGGAGATTCTATTGATGGATCCGACAAAAGGACTCATAGAAACCTCTCTTGATTATTTGGAATTAAAGGAAGCCCAGTTTGATTTTTATGTGGTTGGCTCTATGGAATCGGGCGCACAGCGCGTTTCAGAATCACTCTTGAAATATGGAAAGCTGGAAAAGGTCTGGTTTTATCGGACAAGAAAAGAAACGATTATAAGCTTACTGGAAATGCCCATTCAAGGGGTTATCGGTACAGCGCCTTGACATTCTGTGGAAGGTCGTTTTATACAATGGAAGCAGGATTTTTAATTTATTTTTAAGGAGACGAGACAATGAACATTGCGCCAGAGCTTTTCTATCATAAAGAGCATGAGTGGGTGAAGGTTACGGGAACAAGGGCTTTGCTTGGGATTTCTGATTTTGCACAGGATGCGTTAGGCGATATCGTTTATCTGGAACTGCCGAAGGTGGGGATGAGCGTGTTGTACGGGGCAGAGATAACAGAAATAGAGTCTACGAAAACGACCTCCCCAATGTACGCGCCTATTGGCGGAAAGATTGTGTCGGTGAACGAAACATTGAAGGAACACCCAGAGTTAATCAACAAAGACCCTTATGGAGAAGGCTGGATTGCCGTGATTGAAATGACCGATCCAAAAGAGGTTGAAAAACTGATGACTGCCAGCGCGTACGAAGCGTTTCTTCAAAAGGAAGACCATGAGTCTCCCGCTAGATGATACGGACGCCGCGTTCAAACTCCTTTCGGGCGGCACCGTAGATATCATCGCCCCTGCAGAGCTTTTAGAAAAACTCAAGCGATCAAAGGCAGAAAAAAAACCGCTTCGCATTAAGGCGGGTTTTGATCCGACTGCGCCAGACCTGCATTTAGGGCATACTGTTCTCTTTCAGAAAATGCGCCAGTTTCAAGAGTTGGGGCATGAGGTCATTTTTCTCATTGGCGATTTTACAGGCATGATTGGCGATCCCTCTGGAAGGTCTGAAACCCGTGTACCGCTTACCCGCGAGGCGGTTTTGAAAAATGCACAGACCTATCAAGATCAGGCATTTAAAATCATGGATCGGGAAAAGACGCGCATTCGTTTTAATAGCGAATGGATGGGCAAAATGTCTGCGGAACAGATGATTACCCTTGCAGGGCAATACACCGTGGCCCGCATTCTCGAACGAGACGATTTTAAAAAACGCTATCAGCAGTCGTTGCCGATTTCCATCCACGAGTTTTTGTACCCGCTGATTCAAGGACAAGATTCGGTTGTCCTAGAATCGGACGTTGAATTGGGGGGTACGGATCAAACATTCAATCTGCTCGTGGGAAGGGAATTGCAAAAGATTGCAGGATTTCAGCCGCAGGTCGTGATGACGTTACCGCTCTTGGAAGGGACGGACGGTGTGAAGAAAATGAGCAAGACGTTTAATAACGCGATTGCATTAGAGGACCCGCCGTTTGAAATGTTTGGAAAAGTGATGTCGATTCGAGACGAGTTGATGTATCGCTATTATGCCCTTTTAACAAACGAAAATATTGAGGATATAAAGTTGCTTCATCCAATGGAGGCCAAACAGAAGCTCGGACGGATATTGGTCGAGAGATTTCATGGTGCGAATCAATCCGAGGCCGCGCAACAACACTTTGACATTACCGTTGGCAGAAAACAGGGAGAATCGGAGGAATTATTTTTAAGTGCGGCCCCTGTTTCAATGATCGATTTATTGCTTCAAGAGGGGTGGGTTAAAAGTCGCGGAGAAGCCCGCAGGCTTATTTTACAGGGCGGCGTGGAAATAGATTCTGAAAAAATGATTGACCCTAGTTATACCCTGATGATGCATCCTTCTGATTGCCGTGATTTAAAGGTAGGGAAAAAAGTGCGTCGTCTCTTGAAAAGGAAGGGTGAAGAGGCGTAGGATACGGGGTTCCTTCACGGGCCGATAGCTCAGCTGGTAGAGCACCGCCCTTTTAAGGCGGCTGTCCTGGGTTCGAATCCCAGTCGGCTCATAGGGGGGAGGCGCTGGCCTCCAGCGGTGATAGTCGACCCGATGGGTCGCCTGTAGCGTAGACAGAGTCTTCCTGTTTTAGTGTTCTTTCCCTCTCCAAGGGGAGAGGGTTGGGTGAGGGGTATCTATATGGCAAATCTAACAGGCATGCTGACACTTGAAGCATTAACTCAAAAGATTCACGACGGCGAGATTGATACCGTATTGGTCGTCTTTACCGATCATTACGGCCGTTTCATGGGAAAACGGCTGGACGCTGATTTCTTTCTGGATGACGCGGTTTCAAACGGCACGCACGCTTGCAATTATCTTCTAACCGTTGACATGGAAATGGAGCCGATGTCCGGTTATCCGTTTGCCAGTTGGCAAAAAGGATACGGCGATTTTCATCTGGTGCCCGATTTTGCCACGCTCCGCATCGCAAGCTGGCTTTCTAAAACAGCAATGATCATCTGTGATGTGGAAGATGATAAAAAACATACGCCTGTTTCGCAGGCACCTCGCTCCATTTTAAAACGTCAGGTGGAACAAGTGGCCCATTTAGGTTATACCGCAATGGCCGCATCGGAATTGGAATATTACATTTATCAGAACGCGTATCGTGACGCGGCGGAAAAAGGATATAAAGATTTAACCCCTGCAGGCTGGTATCTTGAAGACTATCATATTCTACAGGGAAGTCGTGAGGAGGGTTTTAATGGCGCGGCGCGGCGTCATCTTAAGGCTTCTGGCATTCCGGTTGAAAGCTCCAAAGGGGAATGGGGACTTGGACAACACGAACTCAATATACGGTATTCAGATGTTTTAACGATGGCGGATCGGCATGGCATTTTCAAGGAATGTCTAAAAGAGGTCGCAGATCAGATGGGTATTTCTGTGACGTTCATGGCCAAGATTGCTTCTGATCAAGCAGGCTCAAGCAGTCATATTCATATCAGCCTATGGAGAGATGGCCAGAATCTTTTTGAGGGCAATGAACAATGGGGGCCTGTGGCCTGCTCTAATATCTTTAAATGGTTTTTAGGAGGATTTATTTTCCACGCGCCGGAGGTGATGGTCTTTTATGCCCCAACGATTAACGCCTACAAACGGTACCGTGCAGGTTCGTGGGCGCCCACCCGTCTTGCGGCGAGCCACGACAATCGCACAGCAGGTTTTAGGGTCGTTGGAGAAGGGAATTCGTTGCGGATTGAGTGCCGTATTCCCGGCGCGGACTGCAATCCATATCTTACATTTGCGGCGGCATTGGCTTCCGGCATGGACGGCATTAAAAATAAAATAGAGCCGCCTGCTATTTTTGACGGCGATGTTTATGCGGCGGAAAATCTACCTGCTGTTCCGCATACGCTTCGCGATGCAACAGACCTATTTGAAAAAAGTGCCTTTGCAAAATCAGCGTTTGGAGAGGACGTCGTTGCGCACTATCTTAATTTTTTTAGAACGGAGCAGGAAGCATACGACAAAGCCGTAACCGACTGGGAACGGCAGAGATATTTCGAGAGAATATAAAGGAGTAATCCTTATCCCCTTGTGTTAGGATGGATGTCGCATGAAGGGACATAAAATCCAACGCACTTGCCTGCATATTAGCAGATCAATATGATTTCTCTTGAAGACGCGTATCGTTATTGCCGTAGGGTGACGCAAAAGGGCGGTCCGCATTTTTCGGTTGGATTTTTATTCTTGCCGCCGACTAAACAAAAGGCAATCTACGCAGTCTATGCCTTCTGCCGATTTGCCGATGATATCGTGGACGAACATCAATCCGGATCCATCGAAGTCCTTCTAAAAGAATGGGAAGAGGAATTGCACCGTTGCTATCGGCATGTTCCGACGCATCCGATTGGCATTGCGTTGTCCGACGCCGTTGCGCGTTATCCCATTCCTATCGAAGGTTTTTTGCGCCTGATTGAAGGCTGTCGAATGGATTTGACACAGAATCGTTATCCCACATACAAGGCATTACAGACTTATTGCGATAAGGTTGCAACCACCATTCGTGATCTTTCTTTGCCTGTTTTTGGGTTTAGGGATCCCATCGCGTGGCAGTACGGAAATGCGCTTTCGACCGCATTGCAATTGACCAATATCGTTCGCGATATCGGGGAGGATTTAATCCGTGGGCGCATCTATCTTCCTCAAGATGAGATTGTTGCGTGTGGCTACTCCGAAGCAGAATTGCTCTCCCGCGTTAAGAATGAAGCATTCTTGAAACTCATGCAATTTCAACTTAATCGTATCCGGGGCTTGTTTCAGGAATCTGCTAACCTTGTTCCGCTCGTAGACCCAGATGCGCGTCTGGCACTCTCTTTAATGAGAGCGGTATATATTGAACTGATTGACCAAATTGAAAAACGGCCTTTTGATGTCTTGAATCGTTCCATAAGGCTTTCCTTGTTACAGCGAATATGGGTTGTTATCAAAACGTTGTTGCGATTTTAGTTCCTCAAGGGTGGAACCTTGTCGCCTTTTGGCACGAACAAAAGAGCGATGCCGTTATTGCAATAACGCAATCCAGTAGGCAGAGGGCCATCATCAAAAAGATGGCCTTGGTGGCCGTTACATCGAATGCAGTGGTACTCTGTTCTGGGGAAAATCAGCTTAAAATCTCGTTGGGTTTCAGTATGACCTTCAATCGATCGAAAGAAACTGGGCCACCCTGTTCCACTATCAAATTTTGCATCGGAAGAAAAAAGAGGATTGTAACAGGCCGCACAAAGGTAAACGCCAGCCCGTTTTTCATTGTTCAATAAGCTCGAAAATGAGCGTTCTGTATTTTCTTTAAAGAGAACAGCGTAAGCCGCTGGTGATATTAATCGTTGCCACTCCTCTGAAGATTTTTTAATTTTGATGACCTTAGTATCTGCCCACGCCAATCTAAAAAAGGGGATGCTAGACAAGGCAAGCATCTGTTTTAGAAAAATTCTCCTGTTCATTTCAATACTCCTATCTGGTAAACTCAAACCACTTTTGTAAGATATTTTTCTTCTGCTGTGTAAAGGTACTCTTTTTCCATTCGTTTGCAACTTTCTTTATCACTTCGGACTGGGTAGGATAGGGGTGTATCGTTCCGGCAATACTGGCAATGCCTATCCCTGCCTTTATTGCCAAGGTCAATTCGCTAATCATCTCCCCTGCGTGCTCTGCGACAATCGTTGCCCCTAGAATTTTATCAGTCCCTTTCGCAAGATGGACTCTCGCAAATCCTTCTTCTTCTCCATCAAGAATCGCACGATCGACATCGGCAAGGCTACAGGTAAATGTATCAGTCTCAATTCCTTCTTCGACTATTCCCACGTGGGCAATTTCTGGCGAAGTATATGTACACCATGGAATAACCATAGAACTAGCCCTTGCGAATCCTAAACCAAATGGATGCGGAAAAAGGGCGTTTTGAATGAGTATCTGGGCCATTGCATCGGCAGTATGGGTAAATTGAAACGGAAAACAGACGTCCCCTGCAGAAAAAATATTCGGGTTTGTAGTCTGGAGAAGATCATTTATCTTGACTCCGGTCTCTACATCGTATTGAACATTAACCTTGTCTAGCCCTAATCCTTCCACATTGGGCGCGCGTCCGACGCCCAGCAGTATCTCATCCACGACCTGCTCGTGATCTTTTCTGTCGCTTGTGTAGTGAATCACTTTCTCTTTGCCGTGGGCTGTAACGCGGGTGATCTTGGAATTGAAAATAAGGGAGATTCCGTCCTTCTTCATTCGCCCTTCCAGAATCTGTGCCGCGTCGGCGTCCTCTCGCGGGAGTATCTGATTTCCTTTTACAAAGAGGGATACATTGCTGTGAAAGCGGGCAAAGGTTTGGGCCATCTCACAGCCAATGGGCCCGGCCCCAATAACGGCCATTCGAGGCGGTAAATTAGTGAGTGTGAAAAGTGTTTCGTTGGTAAGATAGCCTGCATCTTCTAATCCGGGGATCGTGGATTTCGCCGCTCGGGCACCCGTACAAATCGCGGCCTTGTTAAATTTTAAAGAATTTCCATCTACCAAAACGGTGTTAGCAGTTGTAAATCGTCCCTCCCCAAAAAAGAGATCAACCCCTAATCGTTTGAATCGATGTGCAGAATCGTTTGCGCTAATCCGTGCACGAAGTTTTTGCATCCGCGCCATTGCGGTTGGAAAATCGTACCCGACGCGAGAGGCGGCAATCAGTGCTTTTGACGGGACACAGCCGACATTCAAGCAATCGCCCCCCATGAAATGTTTTTCGATTAAGGCGACCTTAGCCCCCAATGCCGCGCCAATGGCCGCAGTGACAAGACCCGCAGGCCCGGCTCCGATGATAACCAGATGATACCTCCCCTTGGGTGTGGGATTGATCCAGTCTGCAGGGTGAACGTTATCGAGTAAGGCACGATTAAAATCGTCGTCGGGAAGGATCATCAATGGTTCTTTGGTATGAGGGGATAGCGACATCACGCGCCCTCCACTTTGGGAAGAGAGGGTGTTTTAAACTTTTGGTAAATAATTGGAACGAGGGCTAAAAGGCCTAAGAGCGCAAATGCCCCTAAGACTTGGGGCGAGGCAATATCTTTTAGCGTGTTGATGGTTCCCAATTGCTGGCCTGCGTTACAATAGACAAAGCTTGCCGGAATAATTCCAAGCGCGGTGGCTCCCACATAACTTGTAAGACGAATGCGTGTTAGCCCCGAAGCAAGATTAACAAGGAAAAAAGGGAAAAGCGGAATCAGCCTAAGCGTTAGAAGATAATTAAATCCATTCTTGGAGAATCCCATTTGAAGGGACTGAAGCCTTTTACTCGCAGTGGTCGTGCCACCCGCAGAGGCCGTGCCTCCGAATTTTTGTTCTACCAAATCTCGAAAAAGGTACCGCGCTGACAGAAAGGCCAGTGTTGCGCCCAATGTCGCTCCGATGTTGACATAAAATGTTCCCAATAAGCCGCCAAAAAGAAACCCGCTGGTGAGGGTCATAATCGTCGCGCCGGGGAGAGATAAAGCGGTCTGGGCAGTATAGATGAGAACAAAAAAAATAACTGCCCCAACAGGATGACTATTGGTGTAGGAGAGGAGGGCGTCTTTGTTCTCCTTGAGCGAGGCCAGATTGAGATATCGCCCCAAATCAAAATAAAAAAACGCGCCTACCCCTAGAAAAAATAACCCAAGAACTATTAGCTTTTTCATGATTACTTTCTGGTTGACTCAACCTTTCTTCCAAATTTCGTCAAGGCGGTTATCACGGCCACAACTCTTTCGGTAAAAACTATATCGGATAGGGTTCTTTTTATGATAGTGCTGATGGTACTCTTCTGCCGCATAAAATGGCGAGGCAGGGGCAATCTCCGTATAGATATTCTTAAAACGTTTTTTTCCTAAGAATAGTTCATTGAGCAATACCTGTTTGGATTCTTCCGCGCTTTTTTTCTGGGCGTCATTCTGGTAAAAAATGGCGCTTCGGTATTGATTCCCATGATCACAAAATTGTTGATCTTTCACCGTAGGATCCACGTTGTGCCAGAAGACATCTAGCAGTTGGGCGAAACTTATTTTCTGAGGATTAAAAACCACCAGAACCACTTCGGCGTGTCCTGATCCTCCCTCGGAAACATCTTCATAGGTCGGATTGATTTTCTTTCCCCCTGTATATCCAACCGTTGTTGAGATAACGCCGGGTAAATCGTCTAGGGCATGTTCCATGCACCAAAAACAGCCTCCCGCAAAAATCGCCTTTTCGGTGATGGGTGTCCCTTTGTCCATCGGATCGCCCATCTGCGCTCCATGGATGGGACTCGCCAAAAAGAACAGCACCATTAACATAAAAAACCGATATCGACAAACATGATTTATTTTTCTAGACATATTATATCTCCTTTGAATGACCCTCCCTACAAGGTCGTTTATGGTTATTTCATCATTCCCTTTTCCATTGTATCTTTTTTTTATTATTTTGTCCTGCATCATTTCTTTGTTTTTGTGATAGGGTTATGAGAGGATGTTAGAGAAAGGGAGGGCAGTTTCTGTTGAAGAAACCGATACTGATTAAAGTGATT
>Ga0213870_1000986_pt1 | contig 13163 bp, 12 predicted proteins | sample WICALVC2017_Meta_FD_160119 | JGI IMG/M metagenome (GOLD analysis project Ga0213870, IMG submission 160119) | Freshwater microbial communities from subterranean cave lake in Wind Cave National Park, South Dakota, United States - WICALVC2017 | ecosystem: Environmental > Aquatic > Deep subsurface >... | reverse complement strand
AACATATTCTCCTAATTTTTTTGTTGGGTAAGACATATTATTTGATATATTCTTTTCTTGCTTCGTTGTATTTTCTGTAAACCATTTCTACAAATTTTTTTAAAACATTGTCCTCTGCCAAATCGCCATCGTGGACTCTTTGAAACCTTTCATTTTTATCGGCCTTATAGGCCCATTCAATAAACATGATGCAGGATTCGTGTAATTCGTCATCAGCCAAGTAAATATTTTCTTTAATAATTTTTTGTAAACCACCTAATAAACGCTCGGGCTTGTCCGACTCATACTCGTAGGGATCGGCTTCGCTATTAAGCCATGCATGAATTACAAGCTCATCGTCTTTTAAGGTGTGGTAAAGCGGCAGCAGTAAATTGGTCAATCTTTTTCTGAGTATCTCCTTACGGCGTTCTTTTTTGAATCGATACTCAAAATATATAATGTTCCCAATTACTCCTAGGGTCGCGACTAAAATTATTGAAATTAAAGTATTCATACAATTGTATTGGCAATACTCCACATGAACAACATGAGACCCGAAACAAAAAGCGCCAGGAATAAATAATATAATTTATTTAGCACAGAAGAATGTTTGGTGATTGGCTCAACATCTTGTGCATAAATCTTTTTGCTTTCCTCTTTAACATTCCAATAATCCTTTATATGTTTTTGCTCAAGCGTTCCATCTATAGCTTGTGAATATATGCCTACCATCTCACTTAACTGCTTATTAAGAAATTTCTGCTCGGCATCATTTTGTAATTTACTATGCGCGCCTTCTTTTTCGTTAGAAAAAATAATTAAACCGATACCATAAAGGGCACTTACCAATAGCAAAATTACCGACACAACGGCCAAAAAATTCACCTCTTTATTATTTGCATAAATTGGAAATACTATAGCAACCATTGCAATTGCCAACGACGCAAAAGCGACTATAGATGCATGTTTTCGTTCTATAATCCGGTTCTCCCTGTTTTCAAATTCGAACATCCGTTGAATGGATAGAGTGGTTAAAACATCTCGCGTTGTTCGAAATTCATCTTGCGCTAATTTTAGTTCTTTATCATCCATAAATTTATTCTCCTAATTTTCTTGCCCCGTAGGAAGCCGATGGCTTTCCTTCGGGGTTTGTTGGCCAAGTCATGAAAATAACATAGTCAAAAATTGCCTAATTTAAAAGGATAAATTGCCTTTGCTCGTTTTATTTTCAACCCCCTCTGAAAATAAATACCTTATCATGCCGAAAGCAAAAATAATGATAACGGCATTTCTAAAATCGGCTGATCAATTTTCCAACCCCCTTTTGTAACAAGAATACCAAAGCTGTTTGGCCTTCCACGCACCTCTAAAAATGTCCTGATTGCGGCGTGATGTTTGTTATCTAATTGGTTTTGATACGCAATTTCAATCGGTATCATCCGGCTACCGACTCGCACTATAAAATCCACTTCTTGTTTTCCGCTTGGCTCCCGATAATATGACACATCGGAAACACCGGGGAACAATCTGATAACATTATGCGCAAGCGTCTCCGCTACTCTGCCACGTTCCTCCCCCTCAAGAGAGGTAACAATCTTGGTTATACCCTGCATTAATACAAGGTCGGCAGCATATAGCTTCGCGTGAGTAGAGCGTAAACGCACTGGCTTACCGGTAAAGCGTTCAACTTTACGGATTAACTCTGTTTGCAACAGCAACGGCAAGGCCTCGGTAAGAGTTACGCGAGTCGTATGAATAAGCGAAGCCAACTCCTCTAGATTATATTCCTGGCCGGTTCGCGCAAACGCATAGCGTAAAAACTGATGGAAAATTTCCGGCCGCCGTATCTCTTTCACAAGCCGCAAATCTTCTAATGTAACCCGTTCCACAAATTGCTGGTCAATAAATGCGGAGCGTTCGGCGGCGGTCGCCATCATCCATAATTGAGGAAAGCCGCCCTTCTGCGCATACTCGTCTGCATAATGATTCCACTGCTGAATTTGGTTTGGCTTAATTGATTCACTTAAACGCCGATTAAACTTAACGACTGACGAAACATCCCCAATATCCAAAATGTCTTCTGAAAGTTTTGTCAAAAAAACGCCATGCTCGGGGTAATGGAAACGAACAAATTCACGAAATGTAAACGGCGGCAAAGAAATATCGACTAACCTGCCAAGCAAACTTTCAAGTGATTTTCTAAAAATGGTATGAGAGGCGGAGCCGGAAATGATAAAGCGGATAGGATAACGCAAGTCAATGTATCGTTTGATGTACAATTCCCAACGCGGAAGACGCTGAACTTCGTCAAGAAAGCAGTAAAGTGTATTTGGCGATGTGCGCAACGCAGTACCAGCAACTTGCGCCCATTGAGCAAGCAATGCCTCAAATAGCGTACCTTGATCCTGTTGGGGTAGTTGTTGAATAATTGGGTCGTCAAGTGAAAAAAACAGAATATGATTTGTTGGAGTCCTTTTTTCCTCAATCAGATAGCGAATGACTTGATTGATTATGGTTGTCTTTCCGACGCGGCGGGGGCCATTGATTAAAAGAGCAAGGCCGTGATTTGCTTCTGCATGACGCATAGCTTGAATAAACGCATCCCTCTTGAAGTCAGGAACCCCTTGCACAGAGAAGGATTTTGTCCGCCACCAGGGATTATATGCTATTAACGCCTGCCGCAAGTTATGTATACCAAGCGCCTCAAGATATTTTTTCGTATTTTTAGCCATAAGTTGTTATATTACAGTTATGTATACCATACTATACATAAGTAATAGCGGCGTCAAGAGGTTAAATCAGTCGCTTAACCTCACCTAAAACGTCGACTATTCTTCCTTCTTGCCTCTCAATCTCCCTCAAAATCTCTTTTGGTTCGCGGTGGCTTATTTCTTCCTCGCCGTTGTAGGGGCTATAGGTGTTGGCTGAAAGGATGTAGTCGTTTTCGGCAATTTCTTTTACGGTGGTGAACCATGAAAATGGCTTTTCTGTTTTTCGTTCCGGCCAAAGCTCCAAAAGTTTTGGAATGTCATTTTTGTATTGCGGGCCGAACTTCTTGGCGGCCGAGAGCGATGAGCCGTCGCCTTTCATATCGAAAAACCAAATCTGTTCCTTCTCGTCCAGTTTCGGTGTTGGCTTTCGCTTAAACACCAAGAAGCTGGTCTTTACTCCGGCGTAGGGTTGAAATACGCCAGCCGGCATTGAGACAACTGCTTCCAGCTTTGTGTTTTCCAAAAGATAACGGCGAATTTCTTTGTCGTCTTTGTTTGTGCCAAAAAGCGAGCCCTCGGGGAGAATAATGCCGGCCCGGCCGCCTGCCCCGTTAGAGAATTTGCTATCTCTAACGGGGTGAAGCTTAAGAGAATTGATAACATAGCCAAGAAAGAGAACCTGCGTTTTGTTGGATTTTACCGGCAAAGTCGGTTTAATACGCTCCCGATCAACTTTTCCGGCAAAGGGCGGATTGGTAAGCACGACATCAAACCGGCGTAAATCTTCTTCATCCTCTGCGCCGGCGACGGTATCCTTCCTGCGGATATGCGCGCCCTCAATACCGTGTAAGATAAGATTCATCAAAGCGAGTCGTACCATTTCCGGGTCCACATCATAACCGTGAAAAGTTTTCTCGGTTAAAAACTTCCACTGCTCTTTATTGAGCTTGTCGCCATAACCGATATCTCGACCGTCGCGCTTTTCAATGTTTTTCGGATCGCTGTTTTTGAACTTCAGCCGTTCATACGCTGTGATTAAGAATCCGGCAGAGCCGCACGCAGGGTCAAAAATCGTCTCACCAATTTTGGGATTTACCATTTCAATAATGACGCGGATAACATGGCGCGGCGTAAGAAACTGCCCAAGCTCACCGGCCGATTCAATACTCGAAAGAAGCGATTCGTAAAGATCGCCTTTTATGTCAGTGTCCAGTCGCGAGAATTCAATAGTATCAATAATCTCAATCGTCCTTTTGAGAGTTACCTCGTCAGGTATGAGAAGCTTGGCGCCATGAAAGATTTGGCGGATGTTGGTATGGCCATTGTGCAAGTCCTCAATAAATGGAAATACCTCGTCACGGACGAATTTATAGAGAATGTTACCGGTTTTCTCGCGCCAGTGAGACCAACGGAATTTATCATTCTTGCCAGCAAAGATTGATTTATGCTTATGCCCCGTGAGCTTTTCTTCTTTTTCCATCGCAATATCCTGCTCTTCCATCATTTTCAAGAAAAAGAGAAAACTGATTTGCTGAATACGAGTAACCGGGTCTTTAAGCCCGGCACCCCAAAGGTAGTCGTTTAACCGCGCGACTTTGCCCTTAAACTCCTCTCTTAATTGTTGGATATTATTTTGCATGGTTTATCCCGTTAGAGAAAGAAAACGCTTGAGCCGATTTTTCAAATATTTCTTTCCCATACCGCTTTTAAGATATTTTTCTCTGGCTATAGCATCGCTTTCGTCATGGCAGGCTTCGTAATAAATTAGGTCAAACGGCTTTCGATTTTTTGTTGATAAAACTTTTCCGCTATTATGTTTGCTCAAGCGTTTTCGTAAGTCGTTGGTAACACCTGTATACCAACGGGTGTCTTTTTTGCTTTGTATAAGATAGGTGTACCACATAATTTTATTCTCTAACGGGACTGGCGAAAACATTTTGATTAAGTTCGGCAATAGTTTGCTTTAATGCATCGCCATCAAAAATCTGCAATACATGATTAAGCCCTCCGATGTGCTGAAAGATCGGCTCGTTGAAAATAGACACTTCAATCGGGGCCCGGCGAGCGATGTACTGGCTCTTTACTAAGCGTAGGATTTTTGTTTGCTCCGGCTGGAATTGCTTATCAATCAGCCATGCTTCAAAAAGCTCGCTGATGCGCTCACCATATAACTGCGCTTCGGTGGGAAGCTCCTGAATACTAAGCGCGGTTTTTACAAATTCATTGAGCGTGCCAAGTGGATAATGATATGCCTCTCGCAAGTTCGCCTCGTTGAAGTAATACTTTGGAGAGTTTAACTTTTCGGCAAGAACCATTGATTCATCGCTTGAGAGCGCTTGGCCTTCTTTTACTTTTTTCACCAACGGCTCTGCTTTAGCGAGTTCTTGAATCTGTCGCTCCCATGCCATCTGATAATCATCGGAGTCAATTTTTTCACCTTCTGCGCCGACTTCTACATATGCTCGCTTGATAATGACATCTATATTTTCTGGAGCTGTCTCGGCAACTTGAACGAAGCCAGCCGGCATTTCCAGTTCTTGTTCAACAAAATCCTTAACTTCCGTACCCCACGGGACACCGGCCTTTGCTTTGGCAATTTCTGAATAAGGGTTATAGCTTTCGTCGTTGAAGTATTTCGTAACACCGGCAAAGTCGTATATGCGGAATGATTTTTTATTTATTTTCTGGTCAAGCCGACTACCGCGGCCTCGCATTTGCTGATATAGAATCGGCGAGCGAGTAGGGCGAACCATGATAAGGTTTTCAACCATTGGCGCATCAATGCCCGTATCCATCATACCGACAGAAACGGCGATCATTGGTAATTCTTCCAACTTGAAGCGCCTGATTGCGCCACGAGGATCTTCGGTATCAGAAGTGATGACTTCGGCAAAGCGGCCCTTATGCTCCGGCTTAGCTTGGTTGAAATAATACGCAAGTTGAGCGGCATGGCGTTTGGTAACTGCATAGACGATCGCTTTTCTTGGTTTCTTTGGCTCGCGTTTTTCCTCCTCGGAAAAATACGCTTGCGCGACTTGTTCGTTTCGCGCGGGAATATTTATTTTTCTTTCCAAATCTTCCGGGCTGTAATCTTCACCTTCAAAATTCACTCCCTCAAGCGATACTTTGGTGTCTATTTGCACAATGTCATAACCGGCAAGATATCCTTCTTTAACGCCGCTTCGAATACTATAAACAAAGGTCGGCTTGCCTTTCTGTTCCGTTTCGTCCCAACAGCCAAAAAGCTTGTAGGTATTGCGGTCAACATAACCACTCGGCGTTGCGGTGAGGCCGATACGGATAGCGTCAAAGTGCGAGAGGACGGCACTATAAATGCCGAAGATGGTGCGGTGCGCCTCGTCAGAGATAATGACATCAAAATAACCGCTGGTGAGAGACGGAAGCTGAGAATAAAGAGTTTGAAGCGTGGAAATTACTATTTCTGATTCGTCCTTGGGTTTGCCGCCATAGAGAAGCGCGGATGAGTGATCTTTAAGGATCTCATCAAAGACCTCTTTGGTTTGCACGCCGAGCGGAATTCTATCTACAAGGAATAAGGCGCGGTTTACGATCCCCGCGTCAAAAAGTCGTTTGAGATAGAGCGCGATGGTGTCGGTTTTACCTGTGCCCGTTGCCATAACCAGAAGCATTTTGCGCTTGCCGCCCGTGAGGGCCTTATCCATGATGTGTATTGCTTCTTTTTGATATGGACGAGGTGTGCGCCATTCGCCACCCTTAAAGTATCTTTCGGGGATCGGTATAACTGACACCGGCTTTTGTTCGAGTCGGAGATTTTGTATTTTTTCAAGATCACGCTGGGAGTAAAAAGTTGCCACTTTTTGTTCTGGGCGTTGTTTGTAGTCCCAAAAGTAAATTTCTTCGCCGTTTGATAAAAAGATGAATTCGGCTTTAATGGACTCTGCGTATGAGAGGGCTTGTTGTTTAGCAGAGGCGGGATCAACAGAAAATCGCTTTGCTTCAATCACGGCTATTCCACGACCGCGGCCATCCTTCAAAATGTAATCAGCGCGCCCCGTTAGAGAACGCCCCGCCGAAGGCGTGGCTTCATCCACCCCGATACCATCCTGCGGAGCTACGGGGTAAACCTCGGGGCGGCTTTTCTCTAACGGGGCAAGTCCGGCTCTTATGGTTTCTTCGGTAATAACTTGGTTTTTATCTTCCGGGTCCCAACCTGCTTCGCGGAGTTTTCTGTCAATCAAAATACGCGCGTCTGTCTCGCGCCCCGTTAGAGAATGCCATTGTTTCGATGATGTTGCCGCAAATTTATAGCTGGCGCCTTTAGAATTTTTCACACCCTTTTTAGAGTTTTTCTCTAACGGGGCGCGTAAAAACTTTTTTCCAGTTGTGTCTTGATTAGCCATAATTACAATAGTTTGTGCTCTTTGAAACTAAAATGATTTGTTTTGCTTACAATCACGTGGTCTTTTACATCAATGCCGAGCAATCTTCCTGCTTCAACCAATTGTTTCGTGATTTCTAAATCCTCCTGTGAAGGTGACGGATCTCCGGCCGGATGATTATGAGCGATAATAACTTGCGCGGCTAAATGACGCACTGCCGGCTCAAATACTTCTCGAGGATGAACAAGATTGGCGTTAAGAGAGCCGACCGATATGATTTCCCGTTTAATTTCCTGATTGCGAGCATCCAAAAAGAAGATGACGAAGTGTTCCTTTTTGTTATCACGGATATCTTTAAGTTGATCCCAAACATCCTGAGGCGATAGCAATAAGGCTGATTGCTTATTTTGCAGAAGTCGACGGCCCAGCTCAAAGCAGGCTACGATTTCGCAGGCCTTCGCCGCACCGAGCCCGAAAGTGCTCTTGAGTTCTTTGACTGATGCTTTCGCTAATCCAACGCCGCTAAATTTCTTCAGTATTTTGCTTGAAAGCTCAACAACATTTACGCCTTCACTACCTGTTCGTAAAAGAATTGCCAAAAGTTCTGAATCCGAAAGCCGCTCGGGTCCATACTTCTCGAGCTTTTCTCTTGGCCTATCAATTTTGGGTAAATCTTTTATTTTCATAATTTTCCTCGTTTCTTAACTTCTTCCCGATCTTTTTCATTACCGATGAGCCGCGCGTAAAATTCGCACCCGTCAACGCCCAGGGCTCCGCACTTTTTGCACCGCCAGTAAACTTCCTTTTTGATTTTAGTTTTGGTGGTCATCGCGGTTATTTCATAAAGATGCTTACATACTTGCGGTAGATGTATGTTCGGTCATAGGTTTCTCTTTCGTTTTTCATCTCAAGAATCCCGAGGCTTACGAATCGGTCAATAACTTTCTGTGCTCCAGCACGACTAAAACCGGTCCATTCCATAATGGCTTTCGTAGACACAATCGGCTGCGCATATAATTTTCGTAATACTAAAACACCGCTCTCGGATTCTCTCTTTGCGAGAGCTTGAATTTTTGCCATATCATCTTCCCGAAGTTTCGTGATCTGCTTTGAAACAAGAATTGAATCATTAGCCGTATCAATTACGCCATCAAGGAAAAAATTAATCCAAGCATCAACTTCGCCATAGTGATAATCATGCAATCGCTGATAGTAGAGCATCTGGTGTTTCTTGAAATACGAGGATAGGAAAAGTACGGGCCTCTCAAGCATGTTTCTGTGGCATAAGAGCATAGTTATGATCAAGCGCCCCGTTCTTCCATTACCATCAAGAAACGGGTGAATTGTCTCAAATTGCGAGTGAGCAAGAGCCGCATGAATAAGCGGAAGCGTTGCTTTTTCGTTATGCAGAAACTTTTCGAAATCATTAAGGGCCCGATGCATCTCATCAACTGTCGGGGGAACAAATGAAGCATTATCCGGTTTTGTGCCGCCAATCCAATTTTGTGATTTACGAAATTCCCCGGGATCAGAAAAATGAGTCGCCCGAGCTCCTGTCATTAACCGTGAATGAATTTCACGGATCAACCGCAGTGAAAGCGGAAATTCCTGCAACCGCTTAAGTCCGTAATTCAACGCCCTGATGTAATACAAGATATCATCGGCATCCGTCTTTTTTGTGGCTACGCCGGCTTTCATTTCGATTGCATCGATGATGGTGGCTTTCGTCCCTTCAATCTGCGCCGAAGATTCCGCGTCTTTAGCCACGAACATGGAAAGGAAAAGGTCCACATCAGGAAGCGTGTGGGTTATACCATCAAGTTTGCCGACCAGACGATCCGCTTCGGCCGCTTTGATCAACATGGGTTGAGACAAGTGAAAGATGCCCCCAGGAGGAAAGGGTGCCGGTACAAAGGCCGAATAGCCCTCTTTTTGCCTTATATTCTTGCCTATTTCGATTTTCATAGTTAGTTTGCTTGTTTACTTTAGATATAAACTATCTTACACTTTAGTTTACATTGGGTCAAGACATGATTACTAAGTGTTTATCATCGTTTCTTCCCTTTGAAGTTACTTGTTTCTTCCAAAAAATTATCAAGATCGGATCGTTTAATTCTCCAAACGCCAAGCTTGGACGCCTTGAGGCGTCCTGATTTAATGTAACGATTCACGGATCGGCTGCTCACTCGGAGAATTTCTGCGACTTCTTCAATGGTGAGAAGTTTATCTTCCTGCTTATTCGACATATTGTTTCTATGTTACCGTTTAACGAAATACTTGTCAAAATTGGCGAATTTTGTCAGTATAGTACCGACGCTAACAATGAGTATGAAAATGGAAAATCAATATAAAAACCGGGGATAAATTAATTCCCCGACAGAATTCCATACACGAGAAATAAAGGTTTTGGAACCGCTAAATTGTCAGTAATCTTTGAGCTAAATCAGCAATCTCACGGCTTGAAGTATCATACAGTGGACCGTGTGGGATTTGAACCCACGACCCCTACTATGCCATAGTAGTGCGCTACCACTGCGCCAACGGCCCGCTTTCAGCGAGGCGACCTCGCTTTATAAAAAAGAAAGTAAGGGTTCTACTGTTTCCTTCCGAAACTTTAGCGCTGTGCCCTTCCGAAGCTCCGCAGAGCGAAGGAGGGAAGGAGGAGAACCCTACCGGCGAAGAAACTTCTTGAGCTCCCGCACCTTGTCCGTTTTCTCCCACGGAACGTTCAGGTCATCTCGGCCAAAATGTCCGTATGCTGCGACTTGCCGGTACAGAGGCCGACGCAAATTGAGATTTTTGATAATCATCCCTGGCCGCAGGTCAAACACTTTGTTTACGATCTCAACCAACGTATCATCAGGCAACTTTCCGGTCCCATACGTATTGACCATCACCGATAGGGGCTCTACGACGCCAATTGCATACGCCACGCGCACCTCGGCTTTCTTTGCAAGCCCCGCCGCTACAAGATTTTTGGCGACATACCGCGCCGCGTAACTGCCTGATCTATCTACTTTTGTCGTGTCTTTTCCACTAAAAGCCCCGCCTCCATGACTGCCCACGCCTCCGTATGTATCTACAATAATTTTTCTTCCTGTTAACCCTGAGTCTGCTTGAGGCCCTCCGGTAACAAATCTGCCCGTGGCATTAATAAAATATTTCGTGCTTCGATCCAAAAATCTTTTCGGTATGACCTTCCCAATAACCTTTTCTTTAATATCTCTTCGAAGTTTTGCAAGACTCACATCAGGGTCGTGTTGGGCCGCGATAACGACATTCTCAAGCCGCTTTGCTGCTCCGTTTTCATACTCAATCGTAACCTGTGATTTTCCATCTGGGCGAAGATATGGCAAAATCCTCTTTTTCCGTACCTCGGCAAGACGCTTCGTGAGCTTATGGGCAAGTGTTATAGGTAAAGGCATCAATTCTTTCGTTTCGTCTGTCGCGTAACCGAACATTAACCCCTGATCACCGGCGCCCAATTTCGCAAAGTCCTCTTTTTTTTCCCGCTGTACGCCCCGAGCAATGTCCTTCGACTGCTCCTGGATTGCAACAATCACCCCTGCGTTTGCGTAGTGAAAACCATAATTGGGATTGGTGTAGCCTGCCTCTTTAATCACCTGCCGGGCGATAGCTGGAATATCAACATAGCAAGAGGTAGTAACCTCTCCTGCGATAAACATGACACCGTTGGTCACTACCGTCTCAACCGCCACCCTACCCCGTGGGTCCTTTTCCAAAATAGCGTCTAAGATAGCATCGGACACTTGATCGCATAATTTATCGGGGTGACCTTCGGTTACACTTTCTGACGTAAAGTATTCCTTCATATAAGTCTTTTTTACTACACAAAACCGCAAAATGCAACATCGAGTCGGTAAGAAAAGGCTGAAGAAAAATAAAAAACTCCGGGCCTTGCCGGAGCTTTCCTACATAAGTTCAGCTATCTTTATATAAGCAGGAGCTGCAATCGTAACCGCTCGCAGTACAGCTCACCTCCGGGCTCTCCTCGCTGATAGCGGATCCAGCTCTGTTGAACCTTGTAGCAATCAAAGCATCGGCCATCCGGGTCAATCTGATTGCGGCGATGCGAGCAAGAGTCCAGCACACCGCCAGGACAAAAAGCTCCTGGCTGCAGAAACGCGCAAAGCAGCTGGTCGAGAAGCCATAGGAGCGCAAACCCAAGCCTAATGGCTATCGCGGAGAGAAGAAGCCAGAGATCTTTAAGTAGTGCTACGTCTTGGGCGTTGTTTTTCGCTAGTATACTTTCCATCACGCATAGTCTCCTTTTTCTTTTTGCCACTCTTTGTCCGGCCAAAGAACTCACTTCTCATATACCGCATATTGCTGCCTGTGGCAAGTCGGGTATAATAGAATTGGTAGTGGGTAAATGCTGGAAGTGACTTATTTATGCAGTATTGAGTTCCACAGGGGAGGCATGGTATGATTATAGACGCATCGAGCGCGCTCGATGCCCTACCAACACGATACCGAAATTCAAAAGCAAAAACGAGAAGGAAAGGAGGTCAGTCAATGTTACGAAGGGAAAGACCAAGAAGAGAATTTGAGACACCCCTGCCGGAAGTACCATGGCCCATACGAAGGGAGCAGCCAATCCCGATACCTGATCTACCTGATGATCCTTATGCGCCTGATGATCCTCGGGAACCCGTGCCAGTTCCGGTTCGCCGCCGTATCAAAACACCGGAAAGAGAACCCATCGCAGTGCCATAATACCTAACGGAAAAGCCCGCGCAACACGGGCTTTTATTTTTCACAAAATTTTACACTTCGACTCCGAAAGCGCGGGGACTTGCCCCCTCCGTAGGAAGGCGGAAGGTAAAAACAATTATTTAGTGTCTTCTACGTTTGTCCCTTCAACTGAGGCTGGTCCTTGCGTTGTTTCGCCTGGCGGAACTTCGCTTTCGGGAACTTCCGGCTCCTCCCCCGGCTCCGGCTCTTCGCGTTTTTTTTCTCCTTCCTGCTCCTTTTCCATTTTCTGTTTTTCTTCTTCTAATCTCTGCTCCACTCGCTCTGTCGCTTCTTTTGTAAGCTCTTCGTCAAACTTTTTCAAAAGATCCGGCAGAGCTTCAAGAATTTTCGGGAGTAGCTTAACTCCTTGTTGGAAAGCTTTTGTCAATGACTTTGCAGTTTCGGGTTCAAGTTCTCCCATTGAAGGGCTTTCAACATTTCTGCCGTCGCGCGTCCTGCCACTCTTCAAAATACTTTCGAGGTCACGGGGATTAAACCCCTCGAATTCTTTGAACAACTCATCTAACTTTTCCTGTAGAATTTTTGCTTTCTCTTCTCGGATGAGCCGCTCTTTTTCCTGTTGGCTTATGAGTTCCTCTTTCTGTTTCGCCAAAATCTCTTGCTCTGCTCGCAGTCTCGCTAGCTCGTCTTCCTCTGAAAGTACACTCGGCGGGTCTTCTTCTGTTGCGGGAAGCCCAAGCTCTCCACGCGCCTCATCCAACTGAGTTCTTGTTCCTTGAACAGATTCAGCTAATCTCGCAACCTTTTGCTGCCGATCCTCGACTTCGCCCCCCAGATTTTCAATCTGCGCTTCGCGAGATAATTCCGGTTTTCCTTCCCCTTGTTCTTGCACTTGTGCCGCTTCCACCTCTTCTAGGTCTTCCTGTGTGAGTTCGCCTTCCGGTGCTTGAGCGTCACTAACATCAGCCCCCCTTTCGCTGGGGGTTAACTCCGGTTGGTCTCCATTTGGTGCGCTTTCAAATTTTAGCATAGAGTTTGTTAAAAAATTTCTTTCCTTCTTTCAAAATCGCCAATTCGTTTTTCTTGTCCGCCATAGCTTTCTTGACCTTCCGAAACTTTACGCGAAGGAGGTAGCGACGGAGGAACCCCCAAAATTCAGTGAGATGGTTTCAAAACTCTTTCGTCGCGAAATTTCAGTTTTTCAGGCGAGACAAGGAAGGTGAACAAAAAGACTTGAGGCGCAGTAGAACTGCGGTGAAAGTCTTTTTGCGAAACCTGTCAGAAGTTACAGCCGAAAAAGTGAAATTGCAGCAGAAATGAGTTTTGAAACAATCTCAGTATACATTAACCATCAAACGCTCGCTTAGACGTACTATAGCACGCGCCCATATCCCGG
>Ga0213870_1000985_pt1 | contig 13177 bp, 13 predicted proteins | sample WICALVC2017_Meta_FD_160119 | JGI IMG/M metagenome (GOLD analysis project Ga0213870, IMG submission 160119) | Freshwater microbial communities from subterranean cave lake in Wind Cave National Park, South Dakota, United States - WICALVC2017 | ecosystem: Environmental > Aquatic > Deep subsurface >... | reverse complement strand
ATCAGCTAGGCAGGGCGTCAAAAGCATGCCCTCGGTTGATTGCCGAAGGGTATGCTAAAAAGCATCAACGAGCGGGTTTTCAGAAATATATCGACGATGCTATGGCAGAGTGCAATGAATCAATTGTTTGTTTGGAGCAAATAAAAGATATTTATAAAATAGAAGTTGAATTGTGTAATGAGTTAATTAATTTGTATGATAAATCAGCAAGACAGCTTTTCAGATTAGCTCAGGCTTGGGATAACTTTAAAACAAGAAGCCGCATTACTAAACCATTAGACGATACTGTCGGCGACAACTCCAACTAAAAACTATGACAATTTCTATAATTGCTGCTATTGCAGAAAACAGAGTTATTGGAAACAAAAACAAACTGCCGTGGCATTTGCCGGCTGATTTTAAGTACTTTAAAGAGAAAACTTTAAACAAAACAATAATTTTGGGCTTTAATACTTTTAAATCTATAGGCGAGAGGCCGTTGCCCAATAGAAAACACATTATTTTAACTAATGATTTAAATTACAAAGTCCCCGAGAATTGTTTTTTGGCAAAATCAATTGACGAAGCTCTTGAAATTGCAAAATCACAGCAAGTTGAGGAGCTAATGGTTTGCGGAGGGGCGCAAGTTTATAAACAATTTTTACCTTTAGCAGACCGTATGTATTTAACTTATATCCACCAAGATTTTGAAGGCAACACTTTTTTCCCAGAATTTAACAGAGACGATTGGCAAGAGATAAACCGAGAAAACCACGACCCCGACGAAAAAAATCTATACTCTTATTCTTTTGTAGTTTTAGAAAGAAAAAAATAATTTTGTAAAAAAAGAGCCACTTGGCGAACCATGTGGCTTGATCTCTTAGAGTTAGAGACCCTATCGATTGAACCTAGTCTTGCTTGTTCCAATGGAAGTGTCTGTTGGTCCAAGTTGCCTTGAGTGCAGCCAAAATGACTTGCTGCTGCTCTTCGGAGAGGCCAAAGGCGTCTTCAAAGTGAGCATGGTCGACGCAATGGACTTTGGAGAAGTCGACACCCGTGAGGTTGGCTTCCCAAAAACTTGCGCCCCACACTTCGGCTCCAGATATCTTGGCACCGGAAAGATTTGCCAAGTGAAAATCGCAGTTGCTGAGATTTGTGTCAGTGAGGTTTGCACCAGAAAAATTGACTTCGCTGAAATCAATCCCAGACAGGTTTGCTTTTGTGAGGTCGAGATTGGACAAGTCCGCACCATCAAAATGGAGAAGTTCTGGGATACTGCCTTCATGGCGAATATAGTCCCTGAAAGCGTTTGGACTTGCATCGACTCCAAAAGTAGCCTCAGCTTGACGATCGCGTCGTGGAGAAAATTCTCCACCAGACTCAGGTCGACATTGATTGAACTCGTCCACTTTGCCCTCTTTGAGCAATTGCACGAGTTCTTCTGTGGAAAGAACAGTCGCTTCGGTCATGGTTTTTTCTCCTTGTTGGAATGGGGAAAGAAGCGTTGCGTGAGAAATTCACGCATCTTCTGTTATAATCTAAGTACATATAAATGTCAAATTTTTGTCCGCTCGCCCCGTTAGAAATAATTTTCTCTACTTACCAATTTACGCGAATTAGCTTATACCACAAAATCCAAAGCTTTGGATTTTGTGGTATGTTGGTTATTTTAAAAAATTATGCACTAAAAATCAGCCAAAAGCGAATTTTATATTCTATTTTCTATTTTCTAACTTCTATTTTCTCTTCTGTTTTCCTTTTTGCCATGGTACTGAAGAAAACAAGGGATAATAGAGATCTTCTTTTGTTTTGATTTCAAAAGATGAGAATGGGATTTTTGATTTTACTGGTTTTGAGGTAAATTTAATCCAGGGGATATCTTTAATAATGCAAATAGGGGTAGATTCTGATCCTTCTCCCATTACAACGACCGATGCCGCCGCAAGACCATCGGCTATGTTAGTTTGAGTCATTTTAAATAATCTTCCAAATAAATCAGGTTTGCCCCGGTAATCTCTTAATGGTTCAAACCCATAATGGGCAAGTGATATTCCCAATACACCACGCCTTAGAGGAATAGTGTGCGAATCAGTAATAATAACTCCAAGGTTTTTAATATGATATTTTTTCCTGAGCCAACTCCACAATTGTTTCGCGACGCCACGCTGATTTTTGGGCCAAAGGATATAAAATCCCGCGGCGTTGCTTTCGTCAATGCCTGCCGAAGGAATAAAAATATTATCTTTCAAAGTATGCATGCACCAGGCGCCCGGCACGAAACTCCTCGGTAAATAAAAATCGGCTTCTTGTATTACCAAGTCATCTTTTTTAAGATTAGGATTCATTGGCACGCACCTTCCTTGCCAAATGCTTACTACTTTAGAAGTAATTACCACAACGCTTTTTTCTGGAAGAGATTTAATAGATTTTTCTATAACTAAAAGCAAATCGTCTTTTGGCGGTTTTAAAATTTTAGTTTTTATTGTTGTTATAATCATGAGGGAGGGAGGAATAGGAAAACGCATTTTCATATTCCGACCGAGCGATTGATCATATGCTTGCATATAATCATGAGGGAGGGAGGAATAGGAAAACGCATTTTCATATTCCGACCGAGCGATTGATCATATGCTTGCATATAATCATGAGGGAGGGAAGAATAGGAAAACGCATTTTCATATTCCGACCGAGCGATTGATCATATGCTTGCATATAATCATGATTTAATAATATCAGTAATTTTTTAACCGTCAATAATTATTTACGGAAATAAAAAAAAATGCTAATATAAAGAATAAAAATTATGTATAAACCAACCATTGGACTCGAAATCCACGTGGAGTTAAAAACAAATTCAAAAATGTTTTGCTCTTGCAAAAACGATCCCGATGAAAAGCGACCTAATTTTAATATCTGTGAAATTTGCACAGCGCAACCAGGGACGCTTCCAGTCGCTAACGAAGAAGCGATTAAAAAGGTGATAAAAACTGGATTGGCTTTGAATTGCAAAATTGCAGGAGTGTCAAAATTTGACAGGAAAAATTATTTTTATCCGGATTTGCCAAAAGGCTACCAGATTTCCCAGTATGATATGCCTTTGTGTGAAAAAGGATATTTAGAGATTGATGGTAGAAAAATAAGGATAAGAAGAATACATTTAGAAGAAGATACGGGGAGTTTGTTGCACCCGGAGGGAGTTGATTATTCATTGGTTAACCTGAACCGAGCCGGAATTCCCTTGATGGAATTAGTTACGGGGCCGGATATAACTTCTGGTTTGGAAGCTAAAAAATTTGCGGAAGAATTACAGTTAATTTTCAGATATTTAGGAGTTTCTGACGCTGATATGGAAAAGGGTTTAATGAGGGTTGAGGTTAACATCAGTTTAAGCAAAAGGGAGACTCTTGGAACTAAGGTAGAAATTAAAAATTTAAATTCTTTTAAGGTAGTTGAAAAAGCCATTGATTTTGAAATTGAAAGACAAAAAGAATTATTAGAATCTGGTCAAAAAGTGGCGCAAGAAACTCGCGGTTGGCACGATAAAAAAGAAATTACCTTTAGCCAGCGGGAAAAAGAGGGGGCTCATGATTACAGATATTTTCCAGAACCAGATTTGCCTCCTTTGTATTTTACAAAGGAATATATTGAAGAAATAAAAGCTGAAACTCCAGAATTACCAGAGCAGAGAAGGAAAAGATTTATTAAAGAATATGGATTAGATGGAACATCGGTTGAAATTTTTGTAGTAAACAAAGATTTGGGTGAATATTACGAAAAGGTGGTTTCAGAGTTTAAAGAATGGACTGGCGAGGAATCTAAAAAATTATCTAAATTAGTTGCTAATTATTTAATATCAGATGTTAAGGGATTATTAGTAGAAAAAAAATTTATTGAAAAAGAATTTAAAATTACGCCGGAAAATTTTTCAGAGTTTATAAAAATGATTTACAAAAATGAAATTTCAAGCAAGGTTGCCAAAATGGTTTTATCTGAAATGTTTAACACCGGAGTTGATCCTTCTTCAATTGTTGATGAAAATAATTGGAAGCAAATGTCAGATGACAGTCAATTGGAAAAAATTATTAGAGAAGTGATTTTAAAAAACCAAAAAGCGGTACGGGATTATAAATTAGGCAAAGAAAATGCTTTGCAATTTTTGACAGGACAAGTTATAGCCCAAACAAGAGGTAAAGCCAATCCTCAAATTGTTCAGAAAAATCTAAAAAAATTATTGCTTTAATGTCCTTGAATCACAAAACACGCTTTTGCATAGACGCGAGGCGATTTTGCTTGGCAAAATACGCCTTGCGTCTCTACTAAAATTTTATCTTCGGTATAGCATACTTCCTCTGGCCACAGGAAGTATGCTATGGTATTTTTTATCTTTTTACAAAAAAAAGCCAGCCAAATATCATTGGTTTTTGATATTGCCGGCCCTATAACTCTAAACGTGTGAAGGTTTTTTCTTTCTATGTGGGGTCTTGTATTTTAACCATTCTTTCAGTTTTAAATCTTCCAGGTTACTGATGATTTTTTTAATGGTGTTAAGAATTCGTCGTACCGAAATAGGCAACTTCGAACTCCACCATTCTTCTTCCTTATAAATATCTAGAAATTTTGACAATTTAAAACGAAGACGATTTTTTTTGCCTGAAACGAGATTAATTTTTATTAATGTGGTTTCAAACGTACTGGCGCTGTTACAATAACTGTCTCTGTAAAAATGCTGATCTATGAAGAAATGACACCCCGTTTCCATAAGCGCGCGATCTTCATTTTTTTCATCAATAACATATTCTGAAAGTTGAAAAGAGTGACCATTAACTACAAACTGTTGTTTATCAAATTTACCATGATATTGTGTTGTGCAACCACAAATTCCAATACGCAAGACGATCGGTTTGGACACGACAAGCCCCCTTTTTGTGAAAGAGCGGATTGAAACATTTTGTCATTATAACAAATTTTGATTTATATTGCAACCCTTAAGACTCATTTAAACCTTAATAATTAAGCGAAGGTATTGAGTCTTCACCCTAAGGACAATATATTTAATTTAGATATTATAGACTTTGAAACATCTAAATTTCATTAGTAACGGTATTAGAGGTAGGGTGAAGACTTGACAGGGATTTTATTTAGAATAGAATAGAGGTAGGCTTAAGAAGCGCTAAATAAAATGACCAATAATATTTTTTAGAAATTTAATATTTTAAAGAATATCCGCCTGCCTAAATTTTACGAAATAAAACTTAGGCGGGCGGGTGTTTTTTTCGGAAGGGAATAAAGGGAAAGTAATTTGATAATTTAATATGATATCCCGGTTTATGAAAACCACATAACGCCGGGGAAAAATTATCAAATTGAGCACTTGCTCAATTTGGTTTCTTAAAGTTGTTTCGAATAAGTCAGCCAGTACTTTAACTGGCACTATTATTTGAGAGTTTGATCCTAGCTCAGGGTGAACGCTGGAAATGTGGATACCGGCATGCAAGTCGAGCGATGCAACTACCAACTTTTAACTTCTAACTACCAACACAATGTGATACGATCAGCTTATGGCATTACGATATAGAAAATTTAAAGTATATCAGGATGCTTTAGAGCTTCATCGGTTCATTGTGAAAATTACTAAAAATTTTCCTAAGGAATTTGATTACTTAAAAAATCAAGTCCGAAGGGCTGCTTTATCAATTATCTTAAATATTGCCGAAGGTTCAGCGAAAAATTCCGATAAAGATTTTAATCGCTATCTCGGTAACTCTTTAGGATCGGTTGACGAAGTAGTAGCCGCTTGTGAAGTATCTTTATCTGAAAAGCTTATTTCCCGGCAGGATTTTTTAGAACTTGAAAAACATTCCATTAATATTAGTAATCAATTGGGAGGTTTTTCAAAAAAATTAAGAAGTTAGTAGTTGGAGTTTAGGGTTGGTAGTTGCGTAGCGGCGAACGGCTTAGTAACACGTGGATACATACCGCAAAGTGGAGCACAGCTCGTCGAAAGACGGGGTAATTCTCCATAGTCTCCTCTTTCGCTTTTTGTTTCACAAAAAGCTTCAAAGGACAAGCCGCAAGGTAAATATACTTTGCAAGCAAGGCCTGTCCTCCGAAGCTCAAGTGGAACGCAGAGCGAAGGAGGAGTAAACACGCAAGTGGCTTTGTGAATGGTCTGCGGTCTATCAGCTTGTTGGTGAGGTAATGGCTCACCAAGGCTATGACGGATAGGGGGCGTGAGAGCGCGACCCCCAAGAATGGGACTGAGAACGGCCCATACTCCTACGGGAGGCTGCAGTCGAGAATCTTCCGCAATGGGCGAAAGCCTGACGGAGCGACATTTCGTGAAGGATGAAGCCCTTCGGGGTGTAAACTTCTTTTATTTGGGAGGAAGTCCGCAAGGACAGACAGTACCAGATGAATAAGGGGATACTAATTCTGTGAAGCTAATGCAACGGCCAACAGCTAACATATAACAACCAACACAAGTTTGGAGTTAAAAATTAGAAGTTGGAAGTTGGCGAAGCCTAGGCGCAGAATTTATGTGGTAACACATAATAAGAAAATCTCGCTATATGCTGGAAAATATTTTGTCGGCCGCTAGAATTCTTCAAATGAAGACACGGCAAAATACAATCAGCAGGGAAGCTGGGCTGTCGCAACAGCCAACAGCTAACAAATAACCACCAACACGAGTTGGCAGTTAAATGTTGGAAGTTGGAAGTTGGCGAAGCCTTAGCCCCTCAGAGACTGAGTCCGAATAGGGTCGCGAGAATTATCCGCAAAGTGGAAATTCCCGACCTAGGACGAAATGGTGGTATTAGACAAATCTATAAAACCCATCATTACACGCGAGACTCCATTAAAAAATGGATGATGATATAGTCCATGCTAACACAGCTGCCAACTACTAACAGCTAACAACCAACGAAGTGTTGGAAGTTGAAAGTTATAAGTTGGAAGTTGGCGTAGCCAGCAGTAGCGGTAATACAGAATCCCCGAGCGTTACCCGGATTTATTGGGCGTAAAGGGTGTGTAGGTGGTTTGGTAAGTTCAAGATTAAACCTCATCGGCTTAACCTTTGAGCTGTTTTGAATACTGCCAGAGACGCCACAACGGAAATTCTAAATCCAAAATCCTAAACTCTAAACAATATTAAAATCCAAATTTTCTAAATTCAAAACTCGTTACGGCGGGTTTAGAATTTTGAATTTCAGTCATTTGAATTTGTTTAGGATTTAGAGTTTTGTGTTTTGGATTTTGCGTTGTGGTGTCTCATAACTAAGAGGGCGTTAGAGGCAAACGGAACCGACCAAGTAGGGGTGAAATCCGTTGATATGGTCGGGAACACCAAAAGCGAAGGCAGTTTGCTGGGGCGACCCTGACACTGAAACACGAAAGCGTGGGGAGCAAAAAGGATTAGATAAATCCTTGTCCGTAATATTTTTACGGGCTAAATGGTGTCCTTCATATTGGTAACAATATGATGAGCATCTAGCTGTATCGGGGAAACCCATTTTAGTCGAATGGGCAATCCCGAGGGAAGTACAGAAACTAATTTTTGTAATTTTAGTGATTTTGCGCTCGTGGCGCAAGAATAAAACAACTTGGCTATATGCTGGAAAAATAGAGTATTCGGTACTACCACAAAGGAGAAAATAAAGGATGGCAGTAGAACTTAATTCAGACTCCATAGTAAAGTGTAATTTGTGTGGTAAAGAAAAAAGATATGGAGATCTTTTAGTGGAAATACTATCAATGGGTTTTCGTTTATATTGTTCATGCGATGATAGAAGGCCGATTTTCTGTCATTATAATAGAGGATGGCTCTATATAAACGAAGTTGTATCAGAACCCGTTCTGAATAGAGCGATAATTATCAAACTTTGATTCCCTCATCGACTATATGCCAAGACGTTCATTGACAATAAGTGGGCACGCGAAATGCCTCTACCCACTATTTATTTTAAAACCATAAAAAATTACAAAAATTAGTTTCTGTACCCCGTAGAGACTATGTAAATCAAAAAGATAGAAAATGATTAAATCATTTTTGTCAAAAAATTGCAAAGATATTATTTTGGGTTCTTTGTTGGGAGACGGTTCGTTAAAGATTGGCGATAATTACAAAAATGCTCGCTTTTCTTTTCGCCATTCTGTCAAACAAAAAGAATATTTTTTCTGGAAAATAAATCAACTGAAAGAAATTTCAGGAGATAATTGTTTTTGGAAATCAGATATTCATGATGGATTCGGCGGTCAAAAGTTTCGATACCAAAGCTTGGCAACACTAGAATTAACCGAGTTATATTCTGTAACTCATAGGAAGGGGACATTTAAAATTCGCCGTAAATGGCTTAATTTATTAACTCCTTTATCTTTGGCAATATGGTGGCTTGACGATGGTTCTATAATAGGAAATGGCCGAAAGGGTGTATTCTGCACCGATGGTTTTTCTTATGAAGAACAAGAAATATTATCCCAATATCTAAAAAAAGTATGGGACATAGATGTTCATATCGGTAAAATAACAAGAATATGGAAGGGAGAAGAAAAGATATATTACCGTCTATGGATTCGTTCAAGTGAAGAACTAAAAAAGTTTTTGCGGATTATATTACCGCAAATAAAAGTAGCAGAAATGCTACCGAAGGTCTTAACTATGTATAAAGACCATGATTTACAACAACGCTGGATTTCTGAAGTAGCTGAATTAGCCGGTTTTTCTAAAGCAATTATTGAAAAATATATTGCCCAAAAGAAAAATAGATGGAAGATTTACAAAAACACTTCAGAAAATGATATAGTCCGATCCTCCAAATAATTGGAGCAAAAGAAAACTACAAGATGACCCTTGTAGTCCACGCCGTAAACGATGGATGCTGGCTATTGGCAGTGTCGACCCTGCCAGTGGCGAAGCTAACGCGTTAAGCATCCCGCCTGGGAAGTACGAACGCAAGTTTAAAACTCAAAGGAATAGACGGGGACTCACACAAGCGGTGGACCATGTGGCTTAATTCGACAACAAACGAAGAACCTTACCAGGACTAGAAATCCAGACGAAAGTCCCGTGAAAGCGGGACCCTCCACAAGACGGCTGGACAGGTGCTGCATGGCTATCAGATTTCAGATTTCGGATATCAGATATCAGAAATTTGAAATCAGATTGATGGCCCTTCATAAAGTAATTTATGTTGTAAAACCGGCTCATAACGGTGAAACCCAGCCTTCGGCAACAACCAGCAAAAAAAACTACTAACCGCCAACACGAGTTGGAAGTTAGAAGTTAAAAGTTGGAAGTTGCATAAGCAGGGCAATACCGTGGGAAGTCAGGCTGTCGCAACAGCCAACAACTAACAGCTAACAACCAACACGAGTTGGAAGTTATAGGTTAGGTGTTGGAGGTTGGCATCGCCTTGACCCCGTAGAGACTTAGTTTCCAACAAGGTCGGAAACTTAATGCTTAATTAAATAGGTATTAAACGCCGGGCTCCACTTACGAACAATTAACAGTTAACATTTAACAATTAACTCGTGATTGTTTGCTAATCCATATTACAAATTCTTTATCCCGTACCAATTTTACTTAAAAACTTGGCAATACATCAACGACAGACGAAGTCGCTTCGCTGTTTATGTTTGTATAACTAAGAACATCTTTGAAATTGGTTCTGGGACAAATAAGTTCTAAAAATCGTGCATGAAAAAAGCCCCACAAAATTGATCTGTGAGGCTTGAGTGGGTTGGCTATGCGAGAGTCTTTAAGCTCCAGTTTTTTCGATTTGGTGCTTAATGCCCTCTTCAAAGCCCTTCACAAAGAGGTGTTCGAGGATTTTTCCGAGAGCTTTATCTCGGCTCAAGACCTCGTAGGCAAGTTGCAACTGAGTGGCCATTTCCACATTCTTTTCATTCCACCCATAATTGCAATCAGGCCAAAGATAATCAAAGGTTTTGACAATCTGTTCGTCATCAGATTCGATAGCTGGTTTCTCATCGCAGTCGTGGAGTACGGCGCGATAAGTACCATCTTTTCTGAGGACCACAGAGAGTTCCGCGTCAAAGAATTTTGGCATGTCACTCTGCATATGTCGCTCCTTTCATGGATTTGCTTGACTTGCACTGTGCAAATCACGGCAATTTATCATTGTGGCATATACAATAAACTATGTCAATACCTGGTCAATAGAATTTATTTGGGATTTGTAATTTTGGATGAAATCAACAGCCAACACCTAACAACTAACCGCCAACACGAGTTGGAAGTTAGAGGTTAAAAGTTGGTAGTTGCGAAGCTGGAGTATGGTATAGTCCACACCACTAGTAATAGTGGAGATTGTTAATACTAGTTTAGACGTAGATTCTATTTTCTATTTTCTACTTTCTATATTTCTAGTTTCTAACATATGTGGTCGTCAGTTCGTGTCTTGAGACGTTTGCTTAATTGCAGTAACGAACGCAACCCTTGCCCTGTGTTTTACATGTCACAGGGGACTGCCCGAGATAATTGGGAGGAAGGCGAGGATGACGCCAAGTCAGCATGGCCCTTGATGTCCTGGGCCGCACACGTGGTACAATGGCCGGTACAATGGGAAGCAAAGCCGTAAGGCGGAGCTAATCCCACCAAAGCCGGTCTCAGTTCGGATTGAGGGCTGAAACTCGCCCTCATGAAGCTGGAATCGCTAGTAATCGCCAATCAGCTATGTGGCGATGAATACGTTCCTGAGTCTTGTACTCGGGTTGCCTGGCAGTTTTAGAAAAAATTAAGTGACCTGCCCGCGCGCGACGCGCAGGCGGGAAATCTTACTACTCCAATCTCAAATGGGGTAAAGCCAAATCGCAGGTGTATACCGCGAGGTATCCACTGAAGGGCGAAAAGGCATTTTATAGCTTGAGCACTTCATTAAATGGTTACAAATCTGACGACCTATCGAGTACACAGGGAAGTCATTTGAGAACAGAGATTTGTAATAATCGGAAGGCCGAGATGTAGAAAAATGTTTTTTAAGATGACCCAGGGAGATCTTGCATTGATTCTTGAGAGTGATACAATTAAGTTGTGTAGTCAGTCTCAGGATATATAATTAATAGCAATGTTAATTTGATGTCATTACAAGAAGTCAGCAGAGCTCATAGTAACAATAGGAAACCTTTTAAAAGAAATTTGAAATTAAAACCTCCTATTGGGAAGGAGCAAATCCGTAGAGAAAAGTTAAACCCGCACTATGTTGCAGGGTTTGTCGATGGCGAAGGCTCGTTTTCAATCAGCATCGGCAAAGACGTTAAATACAAAAGAGGTGTTCAAGTCCGCGCCGAGTTTGAAATCGAACTTCGGGCCGATGATCAGAAAATTCTGGAAAGAATTCTTGTAACTATCGGCTGTGGAAGAATATATGATTGTTCATATGACCGTTATGGTTGGTATCCGCATTCTAAATATAAGATTACGGGTGCCCAAGATATGATTGATTACCTTTTTCCATTCTTCGACAAGTATAAATTGCAAGCTAAAAAAGCAAGTGTTTATACTTTATTCAAAGAAATTGTGTTGATATATCGCAGAAAAGAGCATTTAACCGACAAAGGTTATGCTAAAGTTGTCGCACTGCGCGACAAAATGCGATTAATGGGCAGAAAACACAATACTCTTACGGAAACCGCCAGGATACGGGAAAACCGTTCGTCCGGTGGTGTGAGAGTGTAATACATTACTATAACACATCTCGGTACCGCCCGTCAAGTCAAGCAAGCTGGGGATAGCCGAAATTCTTCGCAAGAAGGCCTAAGCTAGATTCAGTAAGAAGGACTAAGTCGTAACAAGGCACGGGTAGCGGAAGCTGCTCGTGGATCATTTTTTTAAAATTTTGAATTTTATAATTCAAAATTAAGTGTTGACTCTGGTTGAGAGCCGAGAATTCTGCTTTTAACCTTAGGTGTTTTATTGGGTTTCCGCCAAAGGCGGATCCGCCTCTGGCGGACATCTCAAAAACCCATTATTCGAAACAACTTTAAGAAACTAATAATCAACGAATTTACGAATATTGTTGAATGTCAAGATGGTTAATAACTGTCCAGCAAATTATTTACAAAATTTTTGCGGGTAATTTGCTGGACAGTTAGCAAGTAGGTCCCATAGTGGGTCATTGGGGTTGGTTGCCACCAATGCATTAAACTTACCATGCTAATTGTCCAGCATTTTGTTGTTCTTTTTTATAAAAAGGGAACCGTAGCTCAAAACGGTAGAGCGCCAAGCCCTGTGGTAATCCATCGGCCACACCTTGGAGGTTGTAGGTTCGAATCCTGCCGGTTCCTTTTAAAGCCACTTTCGTAAGATTGTGGTTTTTTTATACATTATACAGGATTTATTGTGCGACAAAATGGTACTTGAAATTTTAATAATTTATAGTAGAATGAAATTAGTTATGAATCTATAATTCTGTATTCTGAAGTTAGAATACTTTGAATTACGAAATGCGCGTTTAAAATGCTCTTTTCAGGTCTTTTTTCCAAATTTCAACTGCAAATTTGCAATAATTTTTATGCTTATGCGTAGCTAAGCATAAAAATTCTATCAAATTTTCGCTCTGAAATTTGAAAAAAATCCCGTGAAAGCATTTCGTAATTCAAAGTAGAATAGAATACAGAATAATGGATGTGCGTGAAATTCTAAATTCAATATTCAATTCAAGCTACAATATACTAAATTCAAAATTCTAACGTATGCCACAATATTTTACAAAAGAGGGTTTTGAAAAATTAAAAAATGAACTGAATGATTTAAAAACCGAAGAAATGAGAAGAGTCGTAAGGCTAATAGCGGAAGCGGCGTCTTTTGGCGACCTAAAAGAAAATGCCGCTTATCATGACGCGAGGAATATGAAGTCTTTTTTATTAGGCAGAATTGAACAGCTTGAGTCTGCTATTAACGAGGCTGTTGTGGTAGAAAAAAAAGAAACCGGAAAGGTGCAAATTGGTTCTGAAATTTCAATTTTATTCAGTGGAAAAAAAGAAAAATACCACATTGTAACTTCTGCCGAGGCAGATATTTTAAAAAATAAAATATCATACCAGTCGCCATTGGGAAGCCAGTTGATGGGTAAAAAGCTAGGGGAAGAATTCAGTTACAAAATGGGAAGCAAAAAAACAAAAGTTAAGGTTTTAAAAATTTCATAAATTATGGAAATTTCTATTTTTCTCGCACGGGTTA
>Ga0213870_1000984_pt1 | contig 13182 bp, 13 predicted proteins | sample WICALVC2017_Meta_FD_160119 | JGI IMG/M metagenome (GOLD analysis project Ga0213870, IMG submission 160119) | Freshwater microbial communities from subterranean cave lake in Wind Cave National Park, South Dakota, United States - WICALVC2017 | ecosystem: Environmental > Aquatic > Deep subsurface >... | reverse complement strand
TGTGTACACCTTGGAAGGATTGCATTTCTTGACTATAGAAATTAATTCATTAAAATCGCAGTGATCGCTTAAAGGCAATGCATAGTCCAAACCAGATGAATACTTGTACCCCTGCGTCTTCTCCTGCATAGAGTATAGTGTATTAAGAATTGGGAGAAATGCTGCTTCCGTCTTTCCAGTTCCTGTCGGAGCAACCAAGAGCAAGTTCTTTCCCTCTAGGATCAAAGGAATTGCCTTTACCTGAGGGTCAGTTGGAGAAAGAAATCCTTTAGTCTGTATGGCTCTTTGCAATGGCTTAGCAAAAGTTGAAAAAATATTCTCGACCTGCATTTCTATCTATACTGCCTCCTCAAATTTTCTAACATAGGTAAACTAAGTGTCTTTTACAGATTAAAGCTTATCCTGAATCAATCTTCACTTGAGAAGGGAAAGTCTGACAATCTATAATTCTCTCTTACTAGAGGTTCAGCATTGTATCCTAGCTTATTCAACTGCGAAGCTAGATCTAAGGAATAACCATGGAATGTGTACACCTTGGAAGGATTGCATTTCTTGACTATAGAAATTAATTCATTAAAATCGCAGTGATCGCTTAAAGGCAATGCATAGTCCAAACCAGATGAATACTTGTACCAGTTTGCCAGTGCCCAGCCGCTGAAACCGATTGTGATAGCGTTGTATCGATCCTTCATATCTGAAACAAACTTAGAGCCAGAACTCATCTTCGGTGCAACCATTATCCACGGTCTTTTGCCCAGCAGATTATCCTGCTCTGCTTGAGAGTATGATATAGCATCTCCTAAATCTATGCCTAACTCATTGTAAACTTTGTTCATCCTGTATACAGAATCATGCAGGTATACTGGTTCCCAGTGTTTGAACATGCTTGTTAGTACCTGCGCTTTTCCCAACGGATAGCCCATGAGAATTACAGGTACGCCCTTTGAGTATAGATTTGATATTATCTTGTTTGCATTGTCTGCAACCTCCTTTACGTTTGGGAACTTGAACTCTGGCTTACCATAAGTAGATTCTAAAATCAGTATCTCGCATTTAGGAACCTTTGCACCTTTTAGAAATGCCCTATCTCTTACACTGACATCTCCAGTGTAGAATATCTTGTCATCTATAAGCAGTCCCTTCGAGCCTAGTATATGACCAGAGTCTATAAGCTCAAATCCTTCAAGAGATTCGTTGTAGTTTTCTATGTCGTAACCCCTTGCGCTGGCAAGCTTAGATGTTTCAGGCGAGGTTAGAATTCTTTCTCCATCTTCTGGTGTGTGCAGGTGATCTATATGTGCATGTGAGACAAAGGTAACATCGACGTCTGTGCTTTTATTTGGATCAAGTGCGATCCTCCTTCCATCATATTCGACGATTATTCCCCTGCTAGACATTGTCACAAGTGGTTTCTTCAACTTTGTCTTAAAGTGCAACTTTTAATATAAAATCTTGTTGGCTTGAAGAGGTTTTTACCTATTTCTAAGCATTAAAAACGAGAGGCAGGTCCTGCTAAAGACGCTAAAAACATGTGGGATGCATTTATTGTGTGTAGTCATATGGAAAAACGTAACAGTATGCTGACTTTGCCTTACTTTTTATCTCCATCGCACACGCTTCCATCCAACAATTAGGAGCACAGACGTTATCGAAGATGAAGCTATCAATGAAACCGCCGTTAATACTCCTTGCGGAGTTTGTACCAAGAACATAGAACTCAGTATAGAACTTATTATCAATAATATCAAGGTAGCTAGTGAAATGACTGCACCGTTTTTCTTTCTCTTTAACAACAACATCGCTCCTATTACAGAAGGAACAACCCAGATAATTGGCCCGCCCGCAATAAAAAAGGTCATCCACGAAAGTATTCCTGGAGCTTTCACCAAATATGGTAGGTACAGAAATACTGCCATGATGTTAGCTGTCATGATTGCAGGGACAATACTCACGCTATAAGAAAAGTAGCCGATTATGGATAAGAGAATTGTACTCAACAGTAGTAAGTATATACTGACAATAGTTATGTACAAAGTTGGTCTCTTCCAACTAGATTCCTTGTGAGTTGAGGGCCGAGGTTCACTATCCGTATCTTTTCATCGTATCCATCAAGGAAGATATTTAATATAAAACCTTTCTATCCAGCATGAAGTTGATCAACCTTGCAGTTTTGGTGTCTGGGCGTGGCAGCAACATGGAATCTATTTTGAACAGGATCAAGGATGGCACGATAAAAAATGTCAAGCCCTGCGTTGTCATTAGCAACAAACCAAATGTTAGAGCACTAGACATTGCAAGGCAACATGGAGTTGATACTGTCTTTATAGATGACGAAGGCAAGAAGGGAGCAAATTGGGATTATGACAAGAAGATAGTTGAATGCTTGCAGGATCACAATGTAACGCCTGAAAATGGTCTGGTATGCTTGGCAGGTTTCATGCGGATCTTGAGCAGGGAGTTTGTCCAGCGTTACAAGGGAAGGATAATGAACATCCATCCAGCACTGCTTCCCTCATTCCAAGGTTTGAATGCACAGAAGCAGGCATTTGAGTATGGCGTGAAGATAAGTGGTTGTACAGTGCATTTTGTAGATGAAGGGGTTGACACGGGTCCAATAATAATTCAGGCAGCTGTTGAGGTGAAGGATGATGATACTCCTGACACATTAGCTGCGAGGATACTTGAGTATGAACACAAGATATACCCTGAAGCTGTAAGATTGTTTGCTGAGGGCAAGCTCTCAATTAGCGGAAGAAGAGTGAAGATTCGTTCTTAGCTCTTTAAGTCTATAAATGGGTTTGCGCTTGTGATGCCTGTTGACAGCTACAATAATTGATGGCAAGTTAGTTGCAAGCAAAATAAGAGAGAGGGTTGCAACGGCTGTTAAGCATTTGAAGGAGAATAGTGTTGAACCTTGCTTGGCAACAGTTCTTGTAGGAGACGATCCTGCGTCTGCAACGTATGTCAAAACAAAGCAGAAAGCATGTGTTGACGTTGGCATAAGAACTATAGATCACCATCCACAGCAGGATTATAGCACACAGCAATTAGTTGAACTGGTAACGATACTCAATGAGGACAAGAACGTTCATGGCATACTTGTGCAGTTACCTTTACCACACCAGATCGCAGAGTTTGTTGTCACAGGGATGATAAGCCCAAGCAAGGATGTAGACGGTCTGACGCCCTTCAGTGCTGGATTGCTTGCATATGATAAGGCTATGTTAGTACCATGCACACCTGCAGGTATTATGGAGTTGTTAAGGTTTTACAACATAGGCGTTGAAGGAAAGAATGCTGTAGTTGTTAACAGAAGCATGTTAGTAGGCAAACCGGTGAGCCTTCTGCTGCTGCACCAAAATGCCACTGTAAGCATCTGTCATTCAAAGACTCCTGATATAGCGGAAAAGTGTAGAAGTGCTGATATACTAATCACTGCAGTTGGCATGAGGGATAAGTTCGTTATCGATGCCAGCATGGTCAAGGAAGGTGCAGTCGTGATCGATGTTGCCACAAACATGGTAAATGGCAAACTTGTTGGTGATGTTGATTTTGACAGTGTAAAGGAGAAGACATCATTTATCACCCCAGTTCCTGGTGGTGTTGGGCCCATGACAGTAGCAATGCTCTTGAGGAATACTGTGTTAGCAGCATCGCTCATTCAGGGGATTCCGGTAGATGTATGATGCAAAGCAAGCATTGCGAGAAGCAATGCTGAAAACTAGAAACTCCTTATCAAGAGGAATGTTGAACAAGATGAGTGAAGCAATTCAAGCACAAGCAATGAAAATGAATGAATTTACGGTTGCAAAGACGGTTGCAGCGTATCATCCTATTGGTTCTGAAGTTAGTACTTTGAATATTCTATCCTCTGTTCTACAATTGAATAAACATCTCATATTACCCAGAGTTGAAGACGATACGAAAATAATCTTTGCGGAAGTTAAAGATCTTGAGAACGATCTACAGGTTGGTAAATACAAGATATTGGAACCGAAAGATCATTGTTTGAAAGTAAACAAAATGGAGCTTGTGTTTGTACCTGGTATTGCATGGGACAAAAATGGTCATAGACTAGGATATGGTAAGGGATACTATGATAGATACCTTAGGAATTTGTACACCATTAATGTTGGACTCGCCTATGACTTTCAGGTCCTAGAGGAAATATCACATGAAAATAACGATCTTCGTGTGGATCTAATAGTTACTGAAAAACGTGTTATCAAAACACATAATTCATAACTTGCAATTACCTTATCTGATTGGTTACCTCTTCTTAGAAACTCCATACCCGCGTACCGTCCTTCAAGGCGTAAATTAGACCAGTTTCTAAATCTAGTGCAGATAATCTATACATTAGCGAGAGACGACTAACTGTGAGCGGGAGGCAAAAAGAAAGTCAAACGTGGTTAAGAACCTCAAACTAAGCTTTGTAATCAGAAGTGTGAAAGCTTCTCGACTGCAATAGAGTTATTACGAGGAAGGTGAAATAAAAATTGATGCTTGAGCAGAGCGACCAGGAACTTATCAACAGAATAAGGCGAGTGTTGAACAAAATGGATGAGACCATAGCCTTGTACAGAAACGAGCTGAAGAAAGGGGAGTTTAGACCAAGGAATGGAGAGTTCTGGGAGAGAACCGCTGAGAAGCAGATAGTCGAAGTTTCAACAATAGAACTGCAACAGCTTACTGAACAAGAATCTCTGGACGAGATGTGTAAACTTGTAGACGACATTGAAGAGTTTGCGAAAAAGGCGAGACTTGTTGATGTCTGATTTTCTTGAAAGAGTGTTCAAAGCACTGAATCAATCAAAAGTTCCGTATCTAGTCACTGGAGCTGAAGCTGTAGCCATATACGGTAGATTGAGAACAACAAGGGACTGATGTCATAGCCAAAGATGCAAGTAACGACTTGATCGGGGCACTCAAAAGCAATGGATTTTCTGTCGAAGAACTGGTGAAGGGACATAACAGCGTGTTTGATACCAAGAGCACCAAGTACATAGACCTAATGATCGACCCAGACAAGGACTTCGGAAGATATAGGATCATTGAGTTCAAGAATATCCGAGTGAGGTTTGCTACACCTGAAGATTTGATACTGAAGAAACTCGAGTTCAGTGGTGACGACCTCTCCAGCATTGATGTAGATGATGTCGTGTCAATAATGCTAAGACAGAGAAAAAATCTTGATCTTGATTACTTAGTAAGAGAATCAAGGAAACGAGGAACATATGGATTGCTACAAGATATTATCAAGAGAATAGAGAAAGTGTCTGAAAAATAGCTGGTCTATCTCTAGGCTCCAAGTTTCTAATTATCATTTTCTGCAGTTAATCTTTCGCAATGTGTAGAGATTTCTTATCATTGCAGATTTTTACAAACAAACTTTATGTCTTCAAATACTTGAGAGCTCTCCGCCCTATATCCTTCCTGTAATAGGCGCCGTCCCAACTTATCATGCTTACAGTATTGTACACATTCTTTATTGCATTCTCTATTCCATCGCCAAGTGCTGTTACACCCAGAACACGACCTCCGTTAGTTACAATACTGCTATTCTTCCTTGCTGTTCCTGCATGGAAAACAAATACTGTATTGGTTTTTATCCTGTCCAATCCAGTGATTGCTTTGCCTTTTTCATAACTACCTGGATAGCCTTTCGATGCCACCACAACACACACTGCAACTCTTGGGCTCCATTTCATTTGTTCAAGCTCATCAAGCCTACCATTCACACAATGTTCCATGTACTTGAAAAGATCTGACTCCATGCGCATCATAATGGGTTGACACTCAGGGTCGCCCATTCTAACGTTAAACTCCAAAACGTATGGTTTACCATTCTGGATCATCAAACCAGCATAAAGAAATCCCTTGAACTTTCTGCCTTCGCTTCGCATACCATCTACTGTCCTTTGCATAATATCCCGCATAATGATATCATTCAACTTCTCATCAATCAATGGTGTTGGTGAATACGCTCCCATGCCACCAGTATTGGGACCCTTGTCATCATCGTAAATTCGCTTATGATCTTGACTTGATGCCAACGAAATGATGGTCTTACCATCTGTCATTACAATGAATGATGCTTCTTCGCCTTCAAGCCTCTCCTCAACAACCACACTCCTGCCAGCATCGCCAAACTCCTTTGCGACCATTATGCTATCCAATGCATCTAATGCTTCTTGCTTGGAACTGCATACAATAACACCCTTGCCAGCAGCCAGACCATCTGCTTTTATCACAAGTTGCTTGCTGCTCTTCCGCACATAGTCTTTCGCTTTCTCAACATCCTCAAAGGTTTGAAAATCTGCTGTTCTGATGTTGTACTTCTTCATGAAGTTTTTTGCCCAGATCTTGCTTGTTTCAAGGATGGCAACATCCTTGCTTGGTCCAAATATTTTCAGTTCATTGCTTTCAAATAGATCAACTATTCCTCTAGACAACGGTTCCTCTGGACCAACCACTGTAAAGCAGTCATTCTTCTTAGCAAATTCAGCTAACACGTTTAAATCATTTGCAGAAATTGGCACGTTCTCGCTTGTTCCACCATTGCCGGGAGCGAAGTATGTTTTTCTTACCTGTTGACTCTTGCTCAGTTTCCAACCCAGTGCATGCTCCCTACCCCCAGAACCGACTATCAAAACGTTGGGCATAAAATCAACCTGATTACTTAATTGACTTCAGCACTTGAATAACTTCGTCAGCATGTGCTTGAACATCAACTTTCGGGAAGATATATCTGATGATACCTTCCTTGTCTATCACAAAGGTTACCCTTCTTGATAATTTCCTCTCTTCGTTGAACACACCATATGCCTTGCTTATCGTGAAATCTGGATCGGCAACTAGCGGGAAGTTCAGGTTATATTTTGACATGAACTTGTTATGCGAATCCAAATCATCTGTGCTGACACCAAGCACTTCTGTGCCATAGGCCTTGATCCTATCTATGCCATCTCTCAAGCTGCATGATTGCATAGTGCACCCAGGGGTTTGATCTCTTACGTAAAAATAAAGTACAACGTTCTTTCCTCTATAATCCCTCATACTTGTCTTACCCTGCGTCGATTCAGCGGTAAAATCTGGCGCCCTGTCCCCAACACTAAGCTCTGGCATATGTTATGGCTCATGCGTTCAAGATAAAAGTATTACTCATGAGAATGCAACTGTTTGTCATGCTTATACTTTCTTTACTGAAAGAAACATATCGTTTATCAGTGCTCGTAAGAACGAATCATACTCTTCGTCCTTGAACTCTACAACATCTACAAGTCTCTTTTCCTTCGCTATGTTGATTATCTGCAGGTGATAACATCTTTCCTTGCCACTTAATGTTTTAAAGTAGTAATCTTCACAAGAACAGAAATTGTCTTCTGGATCTACCCAATACTCTCTGTCCTTGCCTACTACAGTCCAGATTTCTCTACTGCTTGGCTTGAATACATGTACTTTTACGCCTTTTTCAACGGCAACTCTTACTGCCTTTTCAACCCGCTTGCCATGCATAACGACTTTATCTGGATTCGTTCTAATTATCTTTATGGCAAAGATGAAGATCCTGCACCCCCATCCTGCAGTATTGCTCGAGGCAGATCAGAGATATGTTGCAATATCTGATCTGCACATAGGTTTTGAAAGCGAGCTAAGCAGCAGGGGCATAAACATAAGCTCCGATAAGTACATAGATGAAATGCTCGATGAACTATCACACATAATAAAGAAGGAAGAGCCTGACGTTCTGGTGCTTTTGGGCGATATCAAGAGCAGCGTGCATACAATAACAAAGTCTGAATGGAGGAACATACCGGAGTTTTTGCAGAGGTTGTCAAAAATGTGCAAGGTCTTTCTTATCCAAGGAAACCATGACGGAAGCATACGGCACCTTGTACCTAGAGAGATACGGATGATGGGTGGTAAAGGTATGATGCTGGATGACACACTGCTCATTCACGGACATACGATGCCAAGCAAAACAAGCTCATCTGTGAAGAGGATCGTAATGGGTCACATACATCCTATCTTCGTCAAACAAGGAAGTGTTTTAAGCGGGCAGAGGGTTTGGGTTTATCTCAAGGCAAACAAGCAACAGATATTTAGCAACAGCAAAGGCTTGTTGGATATAGTTGTGCTTCCAAGTTTTAATAGATACTTTTATTATTCGATGCAAAACAAAAAATACAGAAAATCGATATCGCCTATAGTTAACAAGGCAATGCAAAGCGTTGACAAGGCAATGGTTCTAACGCTAGATGGTTCGATCGTTGGCAATGAATCGTTGCTTGAACAGATCATATGATCTAATGGTTCAACTGGATATAACCCTTCAATGAACTTATGCTAGGTTCGTTGTTCCTCAACCACTCTAGAGTCTTTGCAAACGAGTTTGCCGATTCTAGTGTTGTCAGCACAGGCAGACCCATCTCTACTGCCTTCCTCCTGATCTGGTACTCATCGTAAAGCATACCAACGTATTTTTCAAGTGTGGATGTATTTGGAATATTCACTATGAAATCTACTTCCCTGTCGTAAAGCAGGTCGATTATGTTTGGACTCCTGTCAGGTTCGCTGATCTTGTAAACTACATTGGTATCCCTGAACCCGTTCTCGATTAAGAATTCTGCAGTATGCTCAGTAGCTAGCAGGTTGAAACCCATAGATTTCAGTATTGATATCATTGGCAATACCTTGTTCTTCATATCAGCGCCTCCAACAGTAACCAGTGCGGAACCCTTTGTGGGTAAGGCATAGCCAGCTGCAATCAATGCTTTAGACAGCGCATCGTAAAACGTATTGCCAAAACATGCAACTTCGCCTGTTGATTGCATCTCAACACCAAGCACTATATCAGCACCTTCGAGCTGCATGAAGGAAAACTGCGGCACCTTTATGCCAAAACCAGTTGTCTTGAGCCATGCGTCTTCGACTTCCTTTGGCATTGGCTTACCAGTCATGACCCTTGCAGCCAGTGCAATAAGGTTCAGCCCAACAAACTTCGATACGAACGGCATAGATCGTGATGCCCTTACATTGCACTCTATAACGTAGACATTATCGTCCTTAACTATGTATTGTATGTTAAACGGTCCCTTGATCTTCAATGCTTTAGCGATCTTGCTCGAGTAATCTGTTATAGTTTCAACAGTCTTCCTTGTCAAGCGCCATGGAGGAATCACCATCATGGCATCGCCTGAATGTATGCCAGCAGTTTCTATATGCTCAATTATAGAACCGATGACAACTTTGGAACCGTCAGAAATGGCATCGACCTCTACCTCAAGTGCATCGAGCATAAACTTGCTTATCACAACTGGATATTCGGGACTTACATTTGATGCTTCGGTAAGGTACTGCTTGAGCTGCCTCTCGTCCCATACAACCTTCATGGCTGCACCACTTAACACATACGATGGTCTTACTAGCACTGGATAGCCAACACTCTTCGAAAATGTCTTTGCGTCATCAAGATTTGTAAACTTCTGCCATGCAGGCTGCTTTATGTGCAACTGATCAAGAAGGTTGCTGAACTTCGATCTGTCTTCTGCCTTATCAACATCTTCGTTGCTGGTGCCAATTATCCTTACACCACTCTTGGCAAGTTTTGGTGTCAAGTTGTTGGCAACCTGCCCTCCGACACAAGTTACCACTCCATCGGCTTTCTCTTTTTCATAGATGTCTAAAACCCGTTCATGCGTCAATTCCTCAAAGTACAACCTGTCACAAATATCGTAGTCTGTTGATACTGTCTCTGGGTTGCAGTTTATAACAGCAACCTCCTTAACACCGTTCTCCTTCAAACCCCAGACCATGTTCACTGTTCCCCAGTCAAACTCCACACTGCTGCCAATTCTGTACGGACCTGCACCAAGAACAATTGCTTTGCTACCGTTCTTTTCTAAAGCAATATCATCTGTTGAGCCGCCGTATGTCATGTAAAGATAGTTTGTCTTTGCAGGCCACTCTGCAGCAAGCGTATCGATCTGCTTTACAACTGGCAGTATGTTTGCTTGCTTCCTGAACTCTCTGACCTTCGACTCCTCCATCCCAAGATACCTTGCTATCTGTTTATCGGAAAATCCTAGCCTCTTCCCTTCCCTTATGAGATCAGCGCTTAATTCTGATCCCTTGAACCTTTTTTCGAGTTGAACTATGTTGTCCAGTTTTGCAACAAACCATGGGTCTATCGATGACACCTTGCTTATGCGTTCTATGCTGATTCCCTTGCGCAGTGCGTCGATAACAGTGTAGATTATTTCGTCGTCAGGATTGAGCAACTTGTCCTCCAGCTCCTCGATCTGCACATCATCACGTCCATTGCTATTTCCAGTTACACCATCGCTTCCAATGTCCAGCATCCTTACAGCTTTCTGAATTGCTTCCTCAAAGTTTCTCCCAATTGCCATGACCTCTCCAACAGACTTCATCTGCGTTCCGATCTTCCTGTTCACCATCTCGAACTTCTTAAAGTCCCACCTTGGAAACTTCACTACGAGATAGTCGAGCGATGGTTCAAAGCATGCAGTGGTAACCTTCGTGATCTTGTTTATCAGTTCTGGCAAGGTGTAGCCCAATGCGATCTTTGCTGCCATGTATGCAAGCGGATATCCTGTTGCTTTGGATGCAAGTGCAGATGACCTTGACAGCCTTGCGTTGATCTCTATCGCGTAGTACTGCTCAGATTTTGGTGATAATGCAAACTGTATGTTGCACTCTCCAACAACGCTGCATACCCTTGTAGCGTGTATTGCAGCTGTTCTTAGCATATGATATTCATCATTGTTAAGAGTTTGCGACGGTGCAACAACGATATTGTCCCCTGTGTGTACCTTCATTCCTAGAACGTTTTCCATATTGCATACAGTTACGCTATTTCCCTTGTAGTCACGCATTACCTCGTATTCTATCTGCTTCCAGTCCCCGATGTACTCTTCAATGAGTATCTGGTGAACCATGCTTGCAGCCAGACCCCGCTGGGCAATTTCGTGGAATTCATATTCGTTGTGGGCAACACCGCCGCCCCTTCCACCTAAAGTGTATGCGACCCTGATGATTACCGGATAACCAATATCCCTAGCAACCTTTAGCGCTTCTTCCATGTTGTAAGCAACATTGCTCCTTGGAACAGGAACGCCATTTTCCAGCATTGTTTTCTTGAACAGCTTTCTGTCTTCAGTTATTTCGATTCCATTGATTGGAGTTCCTAAAACTTTAACATTGTATTTATCAAATATGCCCTGCTTTGCAAGCTCGACCCCGCAGTTTAGTGCTGTCTGCCCTCCAAATCCAAGCATTATGCCATCGGGTTTTTCTTGCTCTATCACCTTCGCCACAAAACTCGGTGTTACTGGAAGCAGGTACACTTTGTCAGCCAATCTGGTGTCAGTCTGAATTGTTGCAACGTTTGGATTGATCAGAATACTCTGCACTCCTTCTTCTTTCAATGCTTTCAGGCACTGGCTACCGGAGTAGTCGAACTGGCGGTCTCTTCTAGAGACTTTCGCCTGCCTCTCCGATCTTTATTGCGCCACTGCCTAACACTAGCACTTTTTTGATCCATTCATGCTTTGGCAACATTCTCACCTCTTATCATTTTAACAAGCATGTCGAACACGAATATGCAATCGTAAGGACCTGGCGAAGCTTCTGGATGAAACTGCACAGCGATCACTGGCTTGCTCTCGTGCATTATTCCTTCAACGGTATCGTCATCTGCGTTTTTGAACCATAGTTTGAAACCTGTTCCTTTCAGCGAGTCAGGGTTTATGCAGTAACCGTGGTTCTGGCTTGTAACGTATGCATTTCCATCGCGCAGGTCAACACATGGTTTGTTCTGCCCCCTGTGTCCATACTTTAACTTGTAAGTATCAGCACCAGATGCCAGTGCGAGTATCTGGTTTCCCAAACAAATGCCCAGAGTTGGAATTTCATGCTCAAGCAAGTCTTTCGACAATTGTATTGTTTCCTTGCAGAACTTTGGATCTCCAGGGCCATTGCTTAACACAACTCCCTTTGGTTTGTACGACATGACCTGTTTTATACCAGCAGTGTATGGCAATCTTATAACTTTGTAACCGGTGCGCATTATGTTACGAATTATGCTATACTTAGTGCCAGTATCAATCAGCACAATGCATTCATCCTGCCCGCCATATGTCTGCGCTGACTTGGTAGAAACTTCAGGCATGAAGTTGATGTCATCGTATCTTTCGCTGCTCTTCAGTTCCTTGAACAACGACTCTTCACTGATGTCATTTGTGGAAACTTCCATAGCTCCCATCATCACGCCTTTCACCCTGATCCTTTTTGTGAGTTCTCTTGTGTCTATGCCATGAATCCCGGGTATCTGCTCGTCATATAACCATTCATCAAGCGTTCTCTCACTTGCCCAGTGGCTTGCCAACTGTGATAGCTCATGAATTATCAGTGCCTTTGGCTGTATATGCTCAGCTTCAAAATACTTTGGAAGACCAAAGTTATCCTTCACATTATAACTTGGCACGCCATAGTTTCCAACCAATGGATATGTTAAACACAGTAACTGGCCACGATAAGACGGATCTGTAAGGGCTTCTGTGTAGCCAACCATGCCAGTGTTGAAAACAACCTCGCCTACTATCTTGCGCGTAAAACCGAAGCCAATGCCGTTGAATACACTTCCATCCTCGAGCACGAGCTTGGCCTTGAAGCCATCGTGCTTAGGTCGCATCGTTGGAATTTATGAACCCTCGTCCACTTGTAATCAAACTAGATATAAGCATTTTGGTTTACAGCAGTTCTTTTTCGTGAAGGCGGTCAAGAATTTGCTGCAGTGCATCTAAAATATCGTTCTTATTCAATTTAACTGGACCGGCAAACTTTATGCCTAGCAAGACGCTCAGCATGTCCGGGTCAGAGTGCGATTTTCTTGCTCTTGCAAATATTATTGACGGCATTTCACTTATGCACTCCTTCCATCTTCTTGTCCGTGTTAGTGATGCGTCAAGGCTCTGCATAACATGTTCCAAATCATAATCAGCATCTTCGTTAACCAGATTAAGTTTCAGCAGTGGAATATAGAGAACACCGCCATAAACACTGTCCTGCCGCTTCAGCATCTCTTGTATTATTTCATTCTCTTTTTCGGCAGGGTATATCTTGCCGTAATCTGGCTGAAAGTAACCTGCAAGCTCGTTC
>Ga0213870_1000983_pt1 | contig 13193 bp, 10 predicted proteins | sample WICALVC2017_Meta_FD_160119 | JGI IMG/M metagenome (GOLD analysis project Ga0213870, IMG submission 160119) | Freshwater microbial communities from subterranean cave lake in Wind Cave National Park, South Dakota, United States - WICALVC2017 | ecosystem: Environmental > Aquatic > Deep subsurface >... | reverse complement strand
ATCCTATACATTCCGTTCTGCGTTCGTAGCCACTCTTTGGCCGCTATGGTTAGTAGGTGTTGCTCCAATGCTTTCCAATATAGGTGCTGGATTGGGGTCTTATTTCAGTGGTCGTGTAATTAATCGTTTTACTGCCAAAAAGATTCTTGTTTTTGAGATCATTGGGAATAGAATCATTAATTTCGTCGCACTCTTATTTCCTACTTTTGTTTCACCAATTCTTATGTCATTTACATCATTAGCATATGGATCGAGCAATATTGCACTATCATCACTTTCACAAAAAGAATTTACTACTGCACAACGCGCAACAATGGGATCTCTTGGATCGTTGCTCAATAAACTGTTGTTTTCAGTTTGTGCTGTAGGATTGGGGTTTATCGCAGATTTTCTAGGACCAGTTCACACGCTTCTTATTGCACATGGAACCTTGCTGATTGCGCTTTTATTCTATCGCCAGATATTCTCAGGGCGCACTCCAAAATAACTCATACATGATTGTATTTTTGGATACGCCACAAAGGGCCGTAATCCTAAATAACTGCAAAGATTATTTAGGAACGAGCCCTTAGAACGAGAGTAATGTATTTCTGAAGGCATTTTCTACCCCCCGTTGCATTGAAAATGTCTATTCTTGATGGTATAGTAAATCCATGAACCGTAAGGTGGTAGCGATATTTCTCATACTAGCCGGAGTACTAGCTGTGGGAGGGTATACGCTTATAACATCACGCACGAAGGGAGTTGCGGGACTTAAAATAGTTACTGCACCGACTACATCGGTTTATTTGAATGACAAAAACATGGGAAATACTCCCTACGAAGAACGCCTTCCATCCGGGGAATATGTGGTCAAACTTATTCCTACCGATCCATCATCTGGCGTTACAACCTGGCAAGGGCAAGTATCTCTTTCTCCTTCACTTCTGACATATATCAAACGAGACCTTGGTGCAAGTGAGTTGGTATCAGGCGGCGAAATAGTCACATTGGAAAAAGTGACAGATGATTCGACTCAGATTGCTGTAGAATCAACGCCAGATGCAGCGACACTCATACTTGACGGCCAGGAGCGAGGTGTCACTCCATTTACTAGTAAAGAAATAGCTGAGGGAGAACATGAAATTGCGGTTTCATCGACTGGTTTCATTGGAAGAAGCGTACGAGTCCAGACAACCCGCGGGTATAAAGTAGTCGTAAACTTCCAGTTAGCACTTTCCGGAACGGCTCCTCCTGTGGTAGAAGGCGTATCACCCACGCAATCGCCAGGTGCTTCTCCACCACCTGGATCTCCTGATGAACCAAAAAGACCCTATGTGGTGGTAGGCGATACTCCGACTGGTTGGCTTAGGGTAAGAAGTGGACCATCGCTCTCTGCTACCGAGTCTTCGCAAGTAAGTCCCGGAGACAAACTACCACTTCTTGATGAACAGTCGGGATGGTATAAAATCACCTATGGAGAAGGGAAAGACGGATGGATTTCAGGGCGCTACGCGCAGAAGATTGAATAGTCGCTACGCTACATACCCTTTTTTGTTTTGACAGTCGTTTCCCTCAAGAGATTGAGCCAGATAAGAAGACCCAATATCAAAACTATCGTTAGTATAGCTGTAAACACTTTTTGTTTGCTTGAAAGGGTAAGCGCTGCAACACCGGCTATACCACTAATTCCCCAATAGAAAGCTGCAACTTTTCGTTTACTCCATCCAAGGGATAATAGATGGTGATGCAGATGTCCACTGCTTGCTTTCACCAATGGTTGTCGCATGAATAATCTTCGTATCAGTATAAATACGGCATCAGTCAAAGGGAGTGCCAATACTAATATAGCTGTACCTAACTTGGAGACGGCAAGTATTGAAAGTATACCTAAAAAAAACCCGGCAAGAGTTTTACCAGAATATCCTGGCATAATGCGTTGAGGATAATAATTCCAAGGAAGAAATCCTAAAAATGCTCCTGTGGTAATAAATGAGAGATAGGTGACATATATCTGATTTGGATCAGAAATCGCAAATCGTAGGGAGAGAACTCCGATTACAAAAGATGCAATTGCGACAAATCCAGGAAGTTGTCCATCTACTCCTCCTGACCAACCAATGATATTGGTTGTCCAAAGAATCCACAAAAAAGCGACAATTTGAGAAAATAAAAGAGGAATGCGAATCTCTCCAAGTGCTATAATTGTTTGCCATTTGGAAAACTCCAGTGTTCCGCCAAATGGGTTAGTGATATACCCAATTTCAACTCCCGAATACACAACAAGGGCAACAGCAAAGCAGTTGGTAATAAACCTGAGGTAAGGAGAACGATCTTTGAAATCATCCCACAATCCGACAATCAGAAGAATTGCGGCACCCGCGAAAATTCCCACTAATTGGGGATGATTCCATACTATAAGAAGTGTTGGTATAAAAATTCCACAGAAAATAGGTAATCCTCCTGCTCGTGGTATGACTCCAAAATGTGTATGTGCAGGATGAGGTCTTTTGGTAGGATCATCTACTAATGAGAATTTTTTGGCAAGGATAATGGTAAGGGGAGTAAGTGCAAAAGTTACGATCGCAGATATAAAAGTAATTATAACGATTGATATAATCATGAAATCAAAAATATGATTTTTACAAATGTGATAAAAAATAATATTGTCGATACTGCTCCTGCTATCACCAAAAGCTTTGCAGCAAGTTTTTCAGATGAATATATAGTTGCTCCAATGAGAAAATTCATAATAAAAATAACAAGGGATAAGAGTGGTAGAATAAGAAGCACTTCAGGACTACCGAGCTGATCTTCGCCTCGAGGTAGTGAGTAAAAAAGGGGCAGCTGTCGTGGAAGAGTTCTCCATTTGAATATAAAAACCGCAAAAAATAAACCCATAACGATAGAAAATATGATAAGCGTGTGAAGTACAAGCTTGACACTGAGGAGGTCGATGATTGCTCGTTTCATTGTGACAGAACTACCTCAAAACTCGCATCATCAGATACCACAAAGGTACGTGAAGGTGGTGGAGGGAATGTAGTCCGTGATGATGTGGGAAAAACAACTGACATTCCGATATAGTTGGGGATGACGATATTTTCGGGATTATATACATATACTCTATCTGTATGTTTGAAATAGTAGGCAGATTCTAAAAATCCTATTGGTGTTTTCGCGTATACATAATCTGAATCCCTTGCCATTTTGTTGATTTCTCCAAATGTGGTTTTGAAATCAGTTTTTTTCTTATATAGTGGTGAGACAACGTTGACTATGAGACAAAAAAGTAACCAACCGATCATACATGCCCATCGTATGTTACGTCTTTGTACACGAAAGATTCCTGCCGATATCAAAAATACTTCCAAGACGCTTATAAATATTACATACCGATTAACAAATATTGGGCGTTTAATGAGGGAATACCCCAATATAAGTGCAAGGGGAAGAAATGCTGGAATTGCCAAAAAAAGCGTATCACGACGGCGTTTTCTATAGGCGATATATGTGAATAAAAGAATACTCAAAGATAATAATGCCGTATATGGCCATAGTTTGCCTGGTGTTCCATCAAACCCAGTGAAAAGATTACCTAGTACTGATTGGATGAGTTGGATATCTACTGGAAAAATCCATGAGTTGCCTGAGTGTAAAAATTGCCCAACTACAACCGGAACCCATGGAATAAAAAAGAGAAAGGGAAGCAATATTTTTCTAATAGTTTTCCCACTTCTTTTTTCTGTCAGTCTTACGTAAAGTGCAAGTGAGGCGATGATGAGTGGAAAAAATGTATGAGTATACAGTCCTGCTACCGCCATAATACTGTATGTACGCCATTTTTTGATGTAATAAAAATAGAGAGTAGCAAGAGCAAAAAAAGCATAGAAGGAGTACATGCGAATTTCCAAGGCATAATAAAGAAGCATTGGGTTAAAAAAAGTAAAAGCTGCGACAAAAAATCCGAATTTTTCGGAAAACATTTTTTTGGCAAAATAATAAGCAACATATACAGTGGCTAAATGAGGTATTAAAGAAAAAATACGAAGCAACTCGTCTGATTTACCAACAAAAAAAGACCAGAAATGAAGAGCAAGATAGTACAAGGGAGGATTGAAATCATTGGCGGTATTTTTGATAATCTCAATAACTGATGGTTGTGCCATAAAATAGGAAAAAGCCTCATCTCTCCAGAGTGATTGGATGAGGTAGAAGACAGGTGTGTGGTAGAAGAGGAAGTTTATAATTGTTGACATAGTTACTATAAATCCAAATAACAAAATTTATATCTTTTCCGTTACTTTATATTCTAATCTCTTTCCTAGAAGTAATCTTGTGTGTGCTTCAAGCGCGGGAAGTGAGCTTAAAAAGAAAGAAACAATTGGCAGAAGAATCCATTGAAAAAGAAGAAGCGGAGTCTTGGCAACGGAAAAGTGTGAGGGACGTTTCGGTCGAGATTTTATATCGATAAAAATAAGCATCGCGATAAATGAAGTTGTAATCGTAAGAATAAGACCCGACATTTGCGGAAGGTTGTGACCAAGTGCTGATCTTGAAAACTCAGGATTAACGAGCGCCGGAATTGATGCACCGAGAGTTAAAATAAAAAACGATGTTGGCCAAAAAAGATGCGTTTCAACCACGTGATAGACTCGAAGTAGTTTGGGTAGAAGGGGAATGTGATGAGAATCAAAAAGCTTGGATAAGGCATATGGTACGTCTGTCACGCCCCATGCCCAACGTTTTTCTTGCTCATATCTTGATTTGAGAGAGCGAAGAAGTGATGTACCATTTACTGCGTCGCGGGAAACGATCAAATACATGGGTATGGTTTTTACTTTTTCTCCCAGAGTGAAAAATGCCTGCAAGAAAATATGCCAATCTTCAGGAATAATATCGGTATCCCAATAGCCAATTTTCTCAAGCATATTTAGAGAAAGTGAATAGGTAGAAATCTGCATAAGTGTATCTGGTTTTGAAAGTATAGAGAGTCGAAGAATTGAGGCAATGGTTGCTTGGAGTCGGACAGGAAGCGTAACTTCCCAGAAATTGCTATAAAGAAGGACCGGAGCCCAATAGAAATGGTAGTACCGCTCGCTATCAATAAGAAACGTATGGGTAAGATAAGAAAAATATTTTGGCGGAAGCAGCGAGTCTGCATCGCAAGATGTAATGGTGACGAAGTTGGGATCTATCTTTCGTTTCCTGATCAGTTTACTGATATGTTTGGCAGCCCACGCAGAATTACTTGCTTTTCCTATAATTTCTCCGGCTCTCATAGGGTGAAACGTAGCGTCGATACCCTCAAATTTTGACTTAAATTCACTCATTAATTCAGAAGCGCGTTTTTTAGCTGTATCTCCTTCACGCTCTTCCATAGCAAGTATCACAATGATTCGTCGAGAAGGAAAATTTTGCGAGGTAAGGTGTTCCAATGTCCGCCTGACTTTTTCAGTTGTCTCTTTGTAGTTAGTCACAATCACAGCATGATGGATTTTCCCATAGTCAGGTTGATCTTGTGCAAGTTGTTGCCAATCCACGTGGGAGTGTCTTTTGAGTTTAAGATAGGATAACGTGGAATGGATAGTGACGGTGAGCGATTTATAGAAAAAATACACGTCAAAGGTGAGAATGAAGTACGCAACGATGGCCGGATGGAAAGGTGAAAGCCAGAGTGGGAGCGTAAGAATGCTCCACGTCAAAAGTGGAAAGAGCATCTCAAAGAAGCGTACTACGAGATGAGGATAGCGTTGTACGACTCGCTGCATATCCACTGGTATTGTATCACAGAGGCTCCGGCAGGTGAAACAGAGAGGAAGCGTTTATAGACGTTTCTAAAGCTACGTTTGCAGAACTCTTGTTTATCAGATGTGCGATAAATGAAGCAGTGTTTGTAATATAGGCAGGTTCATTCCGTGTGCCTCTAAAAGGCACTGGTGTAAGATAGGGTGAATCTGTCTCAAGAAGTAATTGAGATAATGGTGTGGCTTTTACAAGTTTGTGGAGTTTGGTATTTTCTTTGTACGTTACATTCCCATCAAATCCTACGTAAAATCCCAGATCAAGTACCTTCTTAAGATGGGTAAGTGTACTTTCAAAACAATGAAAAACTCCCCTTATATTTGGGTGCGTTTTCTTGTATGAAGATAGCAGTTCCAACATTTCATCTTGTGCGTCTCTACAATGGAGAATGACAGGGAGTTTGTGTGTTTGTGCAATATCCAGTTGCGCCAAAAGCAATGCTTTCTGTTGAGAAAATCCATCCTCAGATACCGGCGGATAGTTTTTATAGTGGTGTTTATCGAGCCCAATTTCACCAATGGCAACCACTTTTTGATTGACTGTTAAAGACGACAACGTTTCAAGAACAGTTGATAATCGTTCATGAGATATCTCTCCTGAATGGTGAGGATGTATACCAATGGCAGCAAAACATCCAGAAAATTTTTTTGCAATGTCGATTGCTTTTTGACTTGAATCAATTTTTGCCCCGGGAATAATAATATTTTTTACTGCCGCTCCGTTTGCGCGTGCAATGACCGCATCAAGATCCTTATCAAAAGCCTTGAAGTTGAGATGCGCATGAGTATCGGCGAACATATATCCTTCGGTGTCAATGTAGTACACCCCCGGTGTGTGTCAGCTTGACACCTATGGTATTCTCGGGAACAATGGAGCAGATGGTTGTATATTTGTACCTTTAAACTGAGTAAGGATTTTCTTTGCGGTTTCTGGAAGAAATGGTTGCAATTCATAAGCAATATTTCGAATTCCATCAACAATAGGTTGAAGCGTTTTTAGTAGGATATTCTTGTCTTGTATTTTCCATGGCTGCGACTCGTTTATTAATCGATCATATATTCGTATGCGATCCCAAATAATTTTAAGGACCTCATCGAACTTAAATGCCTTAATATCTTTTTTGTACTCTGCCGGAAACTCTTGCTTAGAAGTTGGTTTAAGGTCAAGATGTGCACACAATTTGGATACACGTGCAACGAGGTTGCCTAAACCGTTTGCAAGATCTGCGTTGTAGATTTCTTTAAATCGTTTCTCGGAAAAATCTCCGTCTCCATAGGATGGAATTTCCCGAAGAAGATAATAACGTACAGCATCGGTACTATATTTTGTTATCACATGTGATGGATCGATTACATTGCCAAGCGTTTTCGACATCTTTTGTCCATCAACTGTGAGATATCCATGCACAAATAACTCTTTTGGGATGGGAAGGCCAGCCGATTTAAGTATTGCCGGCCAATAGATTGCATGAAAACGTATAATACCTTTACCAATGACCATTACATCCTGCGGAGACCATTTTTTATAGCTTTCTTCGTCCCATCCAAACCCGATACCAGTTTGATAGATATTTAGTGCATCAAACCAAACGTACATAATCTGGTCGGGATCACCGGGAACCGGGACTCCCCAATTTTTGGCGCGTTTTCTGCTTCTTGAGACGGAAAAATCTTCCAGCCCGCGGCGAATAAACGCAAGAGCCTCATTTTTACGAATATCCGGTAATACTCTCAGAGAATCCTTTACGATCAACTGTGTAAGAAACGATTGGTATCGTGAGAGCCTGAAAAAATAATTTTCTTCGCTTACCTCGTCGAGTTTACGGCCGGAATGCTCGAAACATTCTCCTTTTTCATCGAGTTCTTCTTTAGTATAAAAAGCCTCGCATCCTACACAGTAGAGGCCAGTATAGGATTTTTTGTAAATATCTCCGTTTTTTTCGCATAATCGCCACAGTTTTTGTGAAGAAGGATAATGATGAGTTGTATCTGTGCCTCTTTGCCATATATCAAACTCCACGCTAAGTTTTTTTGCCATATCTAAGAATTCATTATTATGCAAATCAGTGAATTCCTGTGGTGTTTGCTTTGCTTTTTCTGCAGCTTGGAAAATTTTTAGTGCATTTTCATCTGCTCCACATAAATAAAGAACGTCTTTACCCAATTGTTTTTGATATCGGCGTAATACATCCGCGTACACAAATTCTTGCGCGTGACCAATGTGGGGAGCGGCGTTAACGTATGGAATAGCACTGGTTAGGTAAAATTTCGTCATGGGGGTATTATACAGGATGACGATTGTTTTCTCGAACGAAAAGAACGAGTGTAAGATACAAGGATACAAGAAGTGCCAGAGTGATGATGTTGAGTAATTGCAGCTGTCGCAGAATTAAGATTGCACAAATAGTAGATACTGTGACCAAAACAATCAATCGATCGAGGAATAAGCGGAGGAAGAAAAATAGTGTAACTGCAAGAAGAATATAAAAAAAGACAAATGAAAAAAGAGTGTGTGGAGGTACTACATTTATAAATATGAGAAGTATGCCAAAATTAATACCAGGGCGCAACAGAATTTGCTTTTTGAGAAACTTTCGCACGGTTTCATTGTAGTTTTTTAATGATAGAATAGAAAGCGGTATGTCCGAGAATGCTTATATCATTATTGGATTGATTGCATCGGGGTTTGTAATTGTACTTTTACTTATAAGGAAATGGATTGGTGATCTAGTCCGTGATAGTAAACCATCAGATGAACTTCTGGAGTGGCTTAAAAGTACCAATACGAGAATTGATGAGCAAAACAAAAACATAGTTTCTACCCTTCAATCATCGACACAATCGCTTAATGAGCGATTGGATAATGCCGCACGATTCATAGCCGCAGTGCAAAAAAATATCGGGGAGGTGACGGAGCTAGGACGGGGTATGAAAGATCTCACGGAATTTCTCAAAAGCCCTAAACTTCGGGGAAACGTAGGGGAACACATACTCAAACAGCTACTCTCCCAAATGCTTCCCAAACAGTCGTTTCATCTGCAATACAGTTTTAAATCTGGATCGGTTGTAGATGCTGCGATTAAGACAAATAACGGCATCATTCCAATTGATGCAAAGTTTCCCATGGAAAACTTTAGAAAACTTGCATCCGGAAAAGATGAGAAAGAACGTATAAGCGCTGAGAAACGATTTGTGTCTGATGTAAAAAAACATATCGATGATATATCCAAAAAGTATATTCTTACTGATGAGGGTACGATTGATTATGCGCTCATGTATTTACCCAGCGAAGCCGTGTACTATGAAATAGTGAATAACACGACACTTTTTGAGTACTCAGGTACAAAACGCGTGCTTCCTGTATCCCCGATGACGTTTTATGCCTACATGCGCACAATACTTGCATCATTTGAAGGCGCAAAAATTGAATCAGAGGCTAAAAAAATTCTTGCGACAATAAAAGCACTGCAAAAAGACTATGGGAAAGTTGAGGAAAGTTTAAGCGTACTGACAAGGCATCTGACTAATGCGTACCATCAGATGACCAATGTAGCAAGCGGATTTGCGGCCCTTGGACATAAACTTTCATCCACTCATCAGTTAGAAGGCGATAAAAAAGTTGAGCAGTTAGAAAAATAAAAACCTATGAATAGAATCGATACAGCAAGGAAAGGTTTTTTGCGAAATGATTTTCAAAAGGCAAAACAGGCGCACACAAAAGACGCAATTCGTAAAGGGATCACTCACCACGAACCTCATATAACTACGTTTACATTACCTGAAGTAATTTTGGGTGGACAAGACGGATTGGTGAATGTATTGGGTGTCATATTGGGTGTTGCCGCAGCCACAGCAGACTCACAAATTGTCATCGTGGCAGGACTTGCTGCAACTTTTGCAGAGAGTATTTCAATGGCGGCTGTAGAATACACGTCAAAACTGGCTGAGGCTGATTTCCATCAGTCAGAGTATGAAAGAGAAGCATGGGAGATTGATCATTTTCCCGAAGGAGAGCGTGAAGAGGTGCGGGTGCTTTATAAAAACTACGGATTTGAAGGAAAGATACTTGAGTCAATAGTTGAGAAAATTACCTCAGATAAAAAACTCTGGGTGAGAGTCATGATGGAGCAGGAACTCAAACTCGAACCGGTGAATCGAAAAGACGCATTGCCTGCTGCAATAATTGTTGGTGTTTCTGCACTCGTGGGTTCATTTATCCCACTCACTGCATTCTTTTTTCTTCCGATTCAAATCGCAATAGGAATTGCGCTTGTCGTATCAGCAACGACGTTGTTTACCGTCGGATATTATAAAGCGCAAAAGACATTGGGAAGAAAATTTGTGCGTTCTGGAATAGAGATGATGGTAATTGGTATGGTCTCAGCATTCGTGGGCTATCTCATCGGAAGCCTCTTTAAAGTGACAGTGTAAAAAATCATTTCTCAACCAATATGGTATCACAGCAGCACCTGGCATTGAGCTCATCACTCTGTGGGTGAGCTATTTTTTTTCTTCTCCACAAGCGCGTCGGTGAGAAGTCGCGATTGCCAGTCGTAAGCCTGCTCGATACCCACAGGTTTAGCCAGCTTAGTAAGCTCCTGGGTGATGAGGCGTGCCAGGTGGTACGAAGTAAGTTCATCGGATTTGACTGTTTGCACAAAAAGCGGATGGTCGCGGTTGATAAAGATAATCCCGCCCTCGACAAAACTTTCCGTTTCATCATCTCCCAGGTGAGAGAGACTGCAGACCAGGTTCACTCCTCCGATTTTGATCCGTTTGATGAGCCTGTTTTTATCGCGAAGCACTGTTTTGACTAAACTCCTGTGTTTCCTGTTGGAAATTTGCTTGGCTACCTCGGAAAGTTTCGTGGTTGGCTGTTTTATTTTTTTCCTTCCTAATGCTTGTGCAACCGTTGTTGATCCAAGAGTTTTATCAAGTACAGCATTTTTCGTGTCAGTTCCGGAAAAAAGCGGCAGGTCGTGCATGAGAAAAATATTGGGATTTTTCCGAAGTGCTTGCTTCACTAACTGCAGCGCATTTGATAGTGCCTGATCTGTCTTGATATCGCGTCGTGTAAGCGAGGACGCTTTGATATCCTTTGCGATTCGTTTGACCTTTTTTCCAATGATCTTTTGAAAGTATACGTATTCGGGAGCATCGGTTATGAAATTATCCCGTGCGGTGGTGAGCGGTAAAAAGTCTGCATGGATCTCACCTGTGAGGCGGCGGGCAGGGAGCTGGTGAAGTTTGTCCAAACCCAACGATTCGCGCCGCACCGTCATCCCCCGTACTTTTATCGCTACTCCTACCTGTTCCAGAGGGAGAAGGAGTGAGGATAGTATTATTTCTCCGGTGATTGCGCCAAATTGTGTCTGTTCGCGAATTTTGTAGCGCCGTCCCGGAACGACGTGGGGAGCAAGTCGCGTTCCGTTTATATACACCGCAAAATCTTTTTGCGTAAGGGGGAGTTGTTGGCGCAGCCTTCTTTCGAGTTGTTCTGCTCCTATCGGGTAGCGAAGTTCAGAAAGAGTCACCCTCGTGCCGTTTTTACCAGATGTATTGGTTCCCTCTACCACGGGGATGTCCCAGGAGCTTTCTGTTTCAAATTGATTTTTATCAAATATTACTGTAGCAGCATATCCGTTTTTCCTGGTTGTGATGGTAAACTGATCGCATAAAGATAACACGGCAAACTTGCCAATGCCAAATTCTCCAATCCTGCGGCGATTGAGTATGGAAGTGGTAGGGTTGAGCTTCTTGTAGTCTGATCCGATGGTGAAATACTGAACGAGTCCTCCCCTATCCATTCCTGTCCCGTCGTCTTCAACATTGAGTTCAGATTCCAAGAGGGTTATTTTCACTTTGGTAGCATCAGCGTCGTAAGCATTGGCGACCAGCTCACGAACCAGATCTAAGCTTTCTGCATAGAGCCGGGTACCTATCGTTGTGAGATGTGATTTGTCAAAGGTGATGGTGATGGTTGATGTGCTCACAGCGGCAATTGTACTACATTGTATGTAAATTCCAATAGTACTTATATTTATCCATGCTATCGTGAGCATAAGTGTAAACAAAAATGAATAATTTGCTGAACTTTGAAATTTTCTGCTCGAGCAGAAAATTTCAAGAACATAACAGAACATCTACAGCATTTGTTTAAGGACAAATACGTCTTGTGCAAGTGATATAATGGGTGGACTTATGACGAAAGTACCAGATGGAATTAAGCTAAATAAACAACAGCAGGAGGCGGTGACTCATAGTGATGGGCCGCTTCTAATTGTTGCTGGTGCGGGGACTGGGAAGACGACAGTTGTCACCGAGCGGATCAAGTGGTTAATAACTGAAAAGAAAGTGAATCCGGCGGAAATTCTTGCTCTCACCTTCACCGATAAAGCAGCACGAGAGATGGAGGAGCGGGTAGACCGCGCACTTCCCTATGGTGTGGTTCAAATGTGGATTTCGACATTCCATTCATTTGGAGACCGCATTCTTCGACAGGAAGCAATACATATTGGTCTTGATCCGGGGTATAAATTAATGACCCAAGCTGAAACTATTGTGTTTTTCAAAAAAAACTTATTTTCGTTTGACCTTGCGTATTTTCGTCCTCTGGGAAATCCTACTAAATTTGTGGCAGGTATACTTTCTCATTTCGAGAGATTTAAAGACGAGGATGTATCGCCCAGCGAATATCTTCATTGGGCGAATACTTCCGCCTCCGCCAAGGCTGCCTCCTTCGCCAAAGTGGCTACGAAGGCCGAGTCGGCGGACAAGCAAAACGAAGAGGAAAAAATTGATAAAGAAAAATATTTAGAACTGGCTCGAGCTTTTGAGAGATATGAAAAGTTGAAAGTAAAAAATGGTTTGATGGACTTTGGAGATCTGATAACAAACACACTTAAATTGTTTCGCGAGCGAAAAAACGTATTAAAGAGTTATCAAAATCAGTTTAAATACATCCTTATTGATGAATTCCAGGATACTAATTTCGCACAGAACGAGCTTGCAGTTTTATTGGCAGGTACTCGTAAAAATATTACCGTTGTGGGTGATGATGATCAGGCTATTTATCGTTGGAGGGGAGCAGCACTCTCAAATATCATTCAGTTTCGGCAGCGATTCCCCGACGCAAAGATAGTGGTTTTGGGTGAAAACTATCGCTCGACATCGGAAATTTTGGATTCTTCCTACCAGCTGATACAACACAACAATCCTGACCGGCTTGAAGTAAAGGAGAATATTAACAAAAAACTCATGGCGGTACGCAATATAAAAGGAGAAAAAGTAGAGTTTCTTTATACGAGTCGAGTCGAGGATGAGGCGGAGGAAGTAGTAAAAAAAATCAAATATCAAAAATCAAATATCAAAAATGACAAGGATGAAGAAAAGTACAAATGGAGAGATTTT
>Ga0213870_1000982_pt1 | contig 13196 bp, 15 predicted proteins | sample WICALVC2017_Meta_FD_160119 | JGI IMG/M metagenome (GOLD analysis project Ga0213870, IMG submission 160119) | Freshwater microbial communities from subterranean cave lake in Wind Cave National Park, South Dakota, United States - WICALVC2017 | ecosystem: Environmental > Aquatic > Deep subsurface >... | reverse complement strand
AGGGTGTTTTCCAGATTAGATTATGATGTCTTACAGAATAGTAAGTTTCAAAATGTAAAGGAGGCTATAGAGAATATTGATGTGTATTTGAAAAACGAACAATCATTTAGTAGTTGGTGTAGTTAACATATCTTCTGGCAGTTTCTTCTGATTTTCTTTTAATGCAGATTTAATCCATTTGACTTCTTCTGGGAATGTTTCTGTTTTTCTTAGCCATTTAAAAAATTTCTTGATTATAACTTTGTAACCCTTCTTAGTCCATTCAGAGTAAGGTTTTCCGTAAATATTATTGGCTCCCTGCAATTTAACCATGATTCTCTCAATATCTTGCTTATTTACCTTCTCGAAGTCTTTATTGAGCCAAATAGAGATATTGTAAAGGTCATATAGATAACGAGATGCTTTGTTTTTACCAACACTATCGGCAAGGCAGTGATTTGTAAATTCTATTAACTTATCCTTATTGGATTTAGAAATGTCTGGGCAGCTCTTTATTTTCTTTAAGATTGATTCTAATCTTTTTTCTGTGTTGTATAGGTCTTCCATGATACTCTGAGGAATGGACAACGTTTAAACGTCCATTATCCAGAGCGTTACACTTCATACCAGATGCCCCCACGAGGAATCGAACCTCGAACCTAACCTCCGCAAGGTTATATTATTATCCATTTAACTATGGGGGCTTAATATTGGAAGAGAAAAAGGGTTTTTAGGTTTATTGTTTTTAATTTTGGATAAAAAGATCGTGTGTTGTTTTATACTCATGAAGATCTTCTTGAGCAAACCATAGGCGTATTTCATGTTCTGCTTCTTCTTTACTTCCTGAAGCGTGAATTAGATTGTGTACTGCTCTTTTTTTGATATTTGCTGAATCAGGAGAGTCAATTGAAAAGTCTCCTCTGATTGTTCCTGCTTCTGCTAATGCAGGGATTGTTGGGCCAACAATTTTTCTTACCATTTTTATTGCATGATGCCCTTCTACTACAATTTTTAGTATTGGGCCAGATACCATAAAATCAATTAACCATTCTCTTACTTTTTTACCTATTTCATATAAGTCTTCTGTGCCGTAATCGTTTTTTAATGTCGAAGGAATATCAAATTCTTTATAACTTTTTTCTGTGTTTTTTCCGAGATTTGTTATCCATTCTTTATTTTTTGGATAATGATCATTCATTTGTTTTCTTGTTGGATGAGTCATGTGTAAGGCGACAATTTTTAATCCTCGTGCCTCAAACCTTTTTATTATTTCTCCTATGAGGCTGCGTTTTACTCCATCTGGTTTAATGATGACTAAGGTTCTTTCGTTTTCCATTTTTGAATTTGGGAAAGTGGGGTTTTAAAGATTTCTCTTTGTGTACATTGTAAAGTAAACGGGTGCTGACAACAGCATCTTAGGTAAAAATCAATAAAGAAATAAAACAAAAGGAATTTAAAGCAGAAAATCTTAATCAGCATTATAAAAAAGAGGGTGAAATGGCGAGAAAGTATAAAAAGTCTGCATTTATTGATGGATGGGGTTTAATTTTGTTGATAATTGGGATAGCTTTATTTCTTTTAAGAGAAGATATTAAGATTATCGGTGGTATTGTTGCTTTGATAGGTTTTATAAGAATAATTTATGTTTTAGCTAAATATGGATGACGAAAAAAAGAGGTGGTGGGCAGATATGATATTTAGGTATGCCAAATTAGTAGCTGGAGTTTTCATAACTTTCTTTCCATTCAACCTTACTTATCCCTTTAAGGAAATAATAACTATCTTAGGAGTTTTAGTTGTTCTTTCTGCTGGAATAGAGATAGAATTTCGCCATCGTGATTTGCCAGTTATTAAACCTTCATAACTTACTCAAATTAATTAAAGCAATCCACTTATTCTTTACATCCTTCAAACTTTCCGCCAATTCTGGAATAGCTAACTCATAAGGACAGCATTTTATCTGTTGGTGCTTTGTGATAAAGTTATAATAAATTTCCCAACCCTTCATAATTGCATTAGCTGAATTAATAGAGCCGTGAAAACCACGCATAACTTTTGTTCTTGCTTTTATTGAATTATGTAATCTCTCAATAGGATAGTTAAACACTTCGTCTTTTTCTGAAACAATTACTCTATTGTGAAATACATTGTATCTACCTAATTTATTGTTATAACCGAAAACAGATTTTATTGTTTTGATATAAGCGTTCCACCCATCAGTTGTAGCTATCTGTATTTGTTCGTTTGTTCTTTCCTTTATTCTTTGAGTTACTGCTTTAATATCTCGCCCATTTCTTGTTTTTGCATATTCAGAAGAAAGTAAGAATTTTGTTTCTGGGCAAATACTATCAATAAAGAAATTCTTATCTATTCCTTTTTGTCCTTTTTTATGTCCCTTTCTTCTATGAAATTCTACTTCATCTATTTGGACTTCGGAGCCAACATTTAGCTTTAATTTGTTCGTGAACTTGCTTATCATTTTTGCATACTTCACAACCCAATTATAAACGCTCATATGCGAAGCATTATGCGGATGAAAGATAGCCAGATGTTCCTGAACTTTACGAGTTGAAACTCCTCTGTAAAATAAATCTACTGATTGTGTTACTTTTTGAGGTGTGTTTCTCATTCGGAAAAATCCGTCATCAAGGGTAATTCTGTAACCGCAACTTTTACACTTAAACCTTTGAATATCCCCTCTGTTTTCGGTTTTTCTTGTGCCGTTTTTCTTTATGCTATTTCCTTCACAGTTTGGGCATATTATATTGTTTTTCATAATATATTTAGGTATCTAACCTTTATATACTTTTCGGTATCTAAAATGTATCTTATTAGTAGTGAAAGTTAGATACCGAAAGATTTAAAAACAATAGATACCTAAAATTAACATGAGGTTACAAAGTCAGGTGAGTAGAAAATATGGTGATACCGAATACCTTAAATTCTGGGTTGTTATACCTAATAAGCTCCTTGAAAAGCTAAAATGGAAAACAGGACAAGAATTAGAAGGTGAAATTAGAGAAGATAGATTAATAATCAAAAAGGGAGAAAAGAAAAATGGTAAATAATTATTTAATTAAAGGAGATAGTGCAGAAATATTAAAAAATCTTTCAGATAATTCAATTCACTTAGCTGTTACTTCTCCACCTTATTTTAATGCGAGAGAATATTCACAATGGGAAACTTTAGATGATTATTTAAAAGATATAAAAGCCATTTTTGAGCAAGTGTTTAGAGTTTTAGATAATCATAGGGTTTTTGTTTTGAATGTTGGTGATGTGCAATGTAAATTAGGCACCCAACCATGGACATTAAGGAGAGTTCCCTTAGGGGCTTTATTTACTACAATGTGCCAAGGGATAGGTTTTGAATTTGTAGATGATTATATATGGGACAAAGGAGAACCCCAAAGTTATAGACATATGAACGGTGCTACTAAATTTCCTTTTTATCAATATCCCATAAATTCTTATGAACATGTTTTAATTTTCCATAAGCATACCTTAGACCAAACAAGATTACCTTGTCCCATTTGTGGCTCTTCTCATGTTCAGAATAATAGTCAATCAGAAATAAATGTTCAAAGTTGGGAATGTAATAATGAAGATTGCACAGAAAGAAGCGAAGGAGATAGAGGCAAACGATTTTCTGCTCGTTCTATAATGATGCAAGAAGGAAAAATAGAAGAAAATACTATAGATGAAAATTTAAGAAAGAAATGGAGAAAAGACATAGTTCCTTTTACACCCGTAATAAAGATAGTTGGAGATAGAAATATAGTTGGTCATACTGCTCCGTTCCCAGAAGACATACCTGAGATGGCTATTAAGTTCTATTCTTATAAAGGCGATACAATCTTAGACCCTTTTGCTGGAAGTTTCACAACATCTTTAGTAGCCATGAAAAACGGAAGGCACAGTATAGGAATAGATGTAATACCTGAATATGTTAAATTAGGAGAAAAAAGATTAAAAGATTATATGAAACAAGCAAGACTAAATGATAACGGAAAGCACGAAATAATAGTTTTAGATAAAAAGAATTTAGATAAATTAAAACTTCAAAAGTCTAAAGTGTTTGATAAGGAGAATTATATTAAAACAAAACCAAAGAAAACATTACTCCAATAAGTCAAATCTATTAACAAAACTTTTCCACTTTCCAAAATCTTTAGAACTGAAATGTTGTCTATCTTGGTCTTTAAGAAAAGAGATACCTTTCATTGAGTTACCCATAGTTTTAACAAATTCATTAACAGACATGACTAAAAAATGAGGTTTATCATTATCGTCTATCAAACACCATACAAAATAATGATGTTCACAAGAAATTATATCTCTTGGCTTATGGTCTATTGCATAAGTATTTTTTGATTTTCCATCTTTATATTCTATTCTTGAGGATTTAACTTGTATTGTCCTAAATTTTGTTTGGTATTCTTTAGAGCCACAAGAACAAACAAAATTAATTAATTTAACTTCTCCTTTGCATTTATCACAAGTAGGAATATTCGTAAAATTTTCAGAACCAGAATTATCACACTTTTTACATTTTGTTATATTTCCCACATATTTGGCTTTACATTTATTACATATCTTAATAGGAATTATATTACTCTTTTGAGTTTTAGAAAAATCCTTTCCGCATTTATTACAAACTAAAGAGGGTGTTATCTCCCAATTCTTACCACATTTAGCACAAGCATATTTATGGGCTATAATATCAATATATTCATCATACATTGGGCTATAAACATTCCAACCATGTTTAGACAGCTCAAAAGATACTAAAAACTCACCATATCTTGAAAAGTGCTTAACATTCAAATCGCCTGTTTTTTTGTATCTCTGTTCAATATTATTATCTATTTCTTCCTGTTCAATTTCCTTTTTCATAAGTTCTTTAAGAAAATATAACTTAAAAAGCTACCGAATAGCACCCGTTAACTTTACAATGTACTCTTTGTGAATTTTAAATTCGCTTGAAAGAATTTTTTATTTAGGGATTTTTGTCGGCTTATTTTTTCCTAAATTTTTATAAAAGCATATTCTTTAAATAGGACATGGAAGGAAAAATTTACAGTATTAATGTAAAACCTTTTGCTTTAGGAGAGAAGGGTTTGCCTAAAAAAGCTATTGAAATGGCTTTTATTGGAGTTAGAGGCGTTGGAGGAGATTTTAATTATTACAGGAACGAGAAGAAGAACGGGGATTTGCGTAGAGCAATCTCTTTGTATCCTTACGAGATGCTTGAACAGTTACGTGTAGAGGGATTTCCTATAGAGCCAGGACATTTAGGAGAGAATATTACCACGAGAGGCGTTCCTTATGATTTTTTTGTTGTGGGGGAAAAATATCGCTTTGGGGACGAAGTTGTTGTTGAGATTAGCGAACCTATTTTACCTTGTAGGAACCTTAAGCTTCTGCCTTATTTTCATGAGGTGAATGTGAAAAAATTATTGAAGGATAGAAGAGGGTGGTATGCAAGAGTTATTAAGGAAGGAGATATTCAGATGAAAGATTTTATTGAGAGGGTGGAAGGATGAGAATTATTGCAGATTTACAGATACATTCGAAACATGCAAGAGCGACGAGCAAGAATTTGAGCATTGCGAATTTGGAAAAATATGCTCGGATTAAAGGAATTGATTTATTGGGAGTCGGGGATTTTCAACATCCTCTTCATAGGAAGGAGATTGATGCTGAATTGAAAGAGGACGATAAGGGAATTTTGTGGACTAGTGGAAAATTTCCTTTTATTTGGCAAACAGAGGTGAGCTTGATGTTTTCACAGATAGGGAAGAGAAGGGCTGTTCACTTATTGGTTTTTGCGCCGAATAAGGGGATAGCAGACGAAATCACGAAATATTTGGGAAGTAAAGGGAGATTGGATTATGACGGGAGACCGATTTTTGGAATGTCCTGTAGAGATTTTGTGAATGAGGTTAAAGAGATTAGTGATGAGATTGAAATTATAAGTGCGCATGCTTTTACACCTTGGTTTGGAATGTATGGAAGCGATAGCGGTTTTGATTCTTTGCAAGAATGTTTTTTGGATCAATCTAATAAGATTTATGCTATTGAATCTGGAATGAGCGCTGATCCTGCGATGATTTGGAGATTGAAGGAGAATATCAATATTGTTAGTTTTAGTGATGCGCATTGTGTGCATCCAGATACTTTAGTTGCTTTAGAGAACGGGTATGTTTTGCCTATTTCTGAAATAGAAAAAGAATCAATTGTTGCGCATGCAAATTTAAGAAATATGCAATATCAAAATGGAAGCAAAATTCAATATACAAAAGTTGTCTCACAGCCGTACTTAAAAGAGATAAAATATAATGGCGGTGAAATAAAAGTTTCTGATAAGCATAGATTCTTTATCTTTGAAAATGGCAGAATATTAGAAAAATATGCTTTTCAGTTAAAAGAAGGCGACAAGCTTTTAAGGTTAGCAACGATTTCACATAATAATCTGGGCAGTATAGAATTAAAACATCCTAAAATGGAAACTTATTATTCTATTAACGAAGAAGGGCTTAATTTTATTAAAAAACATAGAGAAGATAATAATTTTACACAAGTGCAATTAGCAAATTTATTGAAATTACATAAAGACCATTATTGGAAAATAGAAAATGGACTAATTAAGATTAATAAACAAATCTTAAAAAGTTTATCTGTGATATTAAAATTCGATTATTTTGAATTTGTTCATACTTATACTATTAAGATGTTACCCAATGTTAAGTTTCCTTATAAGTCTTCAGTTAAGCTTTGTGAATTATTAGGTTATTTTATTGGAGATGGTTGCTATACCAAAATAAATAAAGAAAGATGTTTAATATTAACTGATAAAAATAAGGAAGTTCTTCAATATTATCAATCTATAGTCAAAGATTTATTCTTTTGTGATTCTAGACTATTTAAATATGCTTCTCAGGATTCTTATGGTCTTTTAATGCCCTCTTTTGTTGCACAATTTCTAATTTTGAATTTTTCAGACATTATTCTTAAAAGTCTTCAAAGGAGAATTCAGAGGGAATTATATAATTTACCATTGGAAGAAATTGCTGGACTTTTGAGAGGTTATTTTGACGCTGAGGGAAGTGTTGAAAGTCATGGAGTTAAAGCTTGTTCGGCTAATAAATTATTATTATATCAGATAGATTCTTTATTAAAGAAGTTTGGAATTTGCAGTTCTATTTATTTAAATCAATTGGAAAAGAAGAAACAAAAATATCGCCATAATATAATCCTTTATGGAGAAAATTTGAAATTATTCTATGAAAAGATAGGGTTTAATCATTCTATTAAGAAATTGAGATTAAAAAGTTATATTGAGACATTAAGTAGGAATAGGAAGTCTAAAATTGAAAAAGCAGGCGATTTTATTATTTCCGAGATAAAGTCTATTAAGGATATTAAATCTGATACCGAGTATTTATATGATTTAGCAGTTCCCAACCATGAAAACTATATAGCAAATCAGATTATAGTGCATAATTCATTTTGGCCATGGAGATTAGGGAGAGAGGCGACTATTTTTGAGATTAAGGAATTGAGTTATAGGGAGATTATGAAGGCGATTAGAACAGGAAGCGGATTGATTGGAACAATTGAGACTCCTCCTGAATATGGGAAGTATCATTGGGATGGGCATAGAAATTGTAATTTTTCGTGTCCGCCGAGTGAGACGAAGAAATTGAATGGGATTTGTCCTGTATGTAAGAAAAAATTAACTATTGGTGTTGAGAATAGGATTAATAGTATTGCTAAAGAGAAGGAAGGTTATAAGTCAGAGGGAGCTAAGGAATTTTATAAATTGTTGCCTTTACATGAATTAATCGCTGTTTATTTTGGGAGTTCTTTGACTTCGAAGAAAACTGCTGCTGTATATGATCATTTTATTTCAAAATTTGGAAATGAATTTAGGATTTTGTTGGATGTTTCTAAAGATGAATTGTTAAATGCAGGCGTTGAGAAAGAATTGTCTGAGTTGATCATTTTGAGTAGGAATGGAAGATTAGAGGTTAAGCCGGGATTTGACGGTGAATACGGAAAGGTTATTCTGCATGGGGGATTGGTTGGGGACAGAAGTAAGAGAGATAGTGGAAAGAAAGATGGAGAAGAGAGACAAAAAGACAAGGGAAAGAAATCCTTTGAGAGACAGGGGAAGCTGTTTTAGAGGATATTTTGTACGAATTGTTGGCGTTCTCTTATATTAATTTTTTCAAAAAGATATAAAAACATTCTTTATAAAGAGGTTATATGGTTTTGGCATGGGAATACTTAAAGAGGTATAAAGGATTGCTTGTTTTGGCATTGGTTTTAGCCAGTGTTAATCAGGTTTTTTCATTGCTCGATCCGCAGATTTTTAGATTGATTATTGATAATTATGCGAGTAAAGTTGGAGAGTTGGATAAGGACGTTTTTATTAAGGGAGTTGTTTTATTGTTGTTAGCTTCTGTTGCTGTTGCTCTGATTTCTAGAATTGCTAAGAATTTTCAGGATTATACTGTTAGTTACATGACACAGAAATTAGGGACAGGGATGTATGCTATGAGTGTTGGGCATACATTTTCATTGCCTTATGAAGTGTTTGAAGATCAGAGATCTGGGGAATTGTTACAGAGACTGCAGAAAGCGAGAACTGATACGCAGGCATGGATTCAGAGCGCGATTAACGTTGTTTATTTATCTTTAGTAGGGATTTTATTTGTGGTTGTTTATGCTTTTACTGTTCATTGGACGATTGGATTTACTTATTTTATGATTATTCCTCTTATCGGAGGGATTACTTTTGTTTTGAGCAGAAGAATTAAAGAGGCGCAGAAAAAGATTGTTGCTGAGAGCTCTGCATTGGCTGGATCTACGACAGAGACTTTGAGGAATGTTGAGCTAGTGAAGAGCTTGGGATTAGAAGAACAGGAAATTAGGAGATTAAATAAGGTCAACGATAAAATTTTAGAACTGGAATTGAAAAAGATTGTTTTGATCAGGAAGATGAGTTTTATGCAGGGGAGCTTGATTAATCTGATGAGGGTTATTTTGCTGTTTTTGATGTTGTGGTTGATTATGAGAGGAGAGATTAGTTTAGGGCAGTTTTTCAGTTTGTTTATTTATTCTTTCTTTATTTTCACGCCTTTAGTGGAATTTGGGGCCATAGCGTCTCATTATCAGGAAGCAAAGGCAAGCAATGAAAAATTGCAGGAAATCCTGAAAATGCCTCCGCAGGAGAAACCTGTTTCTCCACATACATTGCCTGCTGTAAAATCAATTAGTTTTAAGAAAGTTGGATTCATGTATAAAAGCGAAGATAAGCCTTCTGTTAAGAATGTGAATTTGGAGATTAAGGGAGGTGAGACTGTTGCTTTGGTTGGGCCTTCTGGATCTGGGAAGACCACTTTAGTTAAATTATTAGTTGGATTGTATCAGCCGAGTGAGGGAAGTATTCTTTTAAATTTAAAGAATTTAAAGGAGATTGATTGTGATGCTTTCAGGAGAAGAATTGGATTTGTACCACAGGAGACGCAGTTATTTGCCGGAACTGTTAGAGAGAACTTACTTTTTGTTAATCCTAATGCCAGCGATGAGGAATGTATTGAGGTTTTGAGACTGGCCTCTATCACTAGCATTTTGGAAGGAGGCGGACAGGGTTTGGATACTAGAATTGGTGAAGGAGGAATTAAGATTTCTGGAGGAGAAAGGCAGAGATTGGCGATTGCTCGCGCTTTACTAAGAAATCCTGATTTGATTATTTTTGACGAGGCGACGAGCAGTTTAGATTCTTTGACTGAAAGGGAAATTACTAAGACTATTCAGGGAATTAATAGAGCTAGGCCGCATTTAATGGTTGTTTTAATTGCGCACAGATTATCTACAGTCGTATATGCTGATAAGATATATGTTTTAGAGAAAGGAGGGATTATCGAACAGGGTACGCATAGAAGTTTGCTGAAAAAAAGAGGGCTGTATGCTGCTTTATGGAGAGAACAGAGCAGGAGTCGGCACTAGGATTTTATATTTTTTGTAGTGAATTTGATTTTAATAAATTTGTAATGGGAGCTTTGAGTTGGGAGTCCTAGATATTCTGACTTTAGTGTGTAGACGATTTTATTGTCTAGGATTATTTTTTTGAGTTTCATTTTTTAAGCAGTTTCTTGAATTTATTTTGTTTTTCTTTTGGAATTTCAGGGAAGAGTTCTCCTTCGAAATTACAATTATTACAATGAAATGGATTTCTCACTCCTAAAGCACTTGATGGAGTTATTTCTCTTTCTACATTTGTTGAGCCGCAGTTAGGACAGACTTTAATATAAGAGTTTATCATTTTTCTTTTATTTCTATGAAGACTTTCTTTTCTTTTGCCTGTTTTTCCATTTGTTCTAGAGCGGATGTGAGTTTTTTATTTGCTTTTTTGAAGTCTTCAGCTTTTGCTGATATTGAGAAGTTAGAGGATCCAAAATATCTAATTTCTACATTTTGGATATTGAGAATTTCTTTAATCTCTTGTATTCCTACTGGTGAGGTTGAAGAGAGTTTAAAAGTTTTTTTGACTTCTTTTTCTCTTTCTATTTTTTCCTCAATGATCTTCTCAAGCCTATCTGCTTCTTCTTTAGAGAAGAGTTTTTTTAATATTAACGGTTTATCTCGAACTTCTTCTAAAAATGTTAAGACATCGTATTCTTGTTTTATTTTCTTGATTATTTCTTCTGGATTTTTGACTATTGTTTTTAGTATGCTATAGAGGCGTTTTTCTTTTTTATATCCCTCAAGAACTGTTTCTCTTTCTTTTGTTGTGACTCTTCTTAAACTAAGCTGGATGTTTCCTGGTTCAATGCTCAAAACTTTACAGACTATTTTTTTGTTGGGAGAGACATATTCACGGAGATTTCTGATTCTTCCTGCTGCTACTTCTGACAAGACCATTGTACCTTCTCCGTTGTCTTCTATATCTAGGAAGATATTAGTTTTTTCAATTTTTTTTACTGTGCATAAGACAACTGATTTTTCTGTTAATTCCATATTACTTGTTTTATTAGGGCTCTAATTCTGGCTTTACCTCCTGTTGTTTTTATTAGCATGTAATTGCATCTCATGCATTTTACGATTGTCGTTGCTTTTCCAAATACGATCTGGTTGTTTTTACAACGTGGACAGACGATTTTTAGGAACTTGCTTTTTATTGGTTTTTCTGGAGGTTGTGGCATTTTTATGCTAGGGAAAAGAGGGTTTTAAAGATTGTTGTATGGGTTTTAGAGGATTTACACCTTAACAAGCTCGAGATCGAGGACTTTTTGAAGCTCTTGAATAAAGAGTGATTCTTTTCTTTTTTCAATTAAGCAGCCTGCTGCGTTGGGATGGCCCCCTACTTCACCACCTAATGGAACTACTACTCTGTCAAGAACCTCGCGGACATTTCTGCCTTCTTTGCCTGTCATCCTTGCAGAGACTTTTATTTTATCTTGATTGTAGGCAAGTGCTACTATTATTGTACCTTCTGAATAGATAGGCGAACGTGAGATGATAGAAGCTACTGTGCCTATAATGGTATCTTTTATATTATCTTTTGCATTTATAATCGTGTAATTTTTGCCTGAGATTTTTTCTGCTTCTGAGATATATTTAAGGGCTGAAACAAGATGTTGTTTGTATTCTATATAGATTTTTTCTGCTTTTTCTTTAGAAGGTTTATTTCCTAGGCAGAATCCTAGAGAGATTTGCGGGTTATCCATTCTGCTACAAGCATTGATGAGGGCAGAGAGCTCACGGGCATCTTCTAGGCGGTTGTGGAATCTTACTAGATAGAGATTTCCAATCATTTTCGTTATATCTATTTTTCCATTATTTCTGAGGACAATTGCTGTTATAAGATTAGTCATCTCTTGCTCTGTTAGTTCGTAAAGGGCTTTATAACTTCCATTATTTTTTGGGATATTTGCTTCTCTTAATAATTCTATCACTCCTTTGTATGATCCTGTTACATTTGGAATGTAAGGACTAGATGAATATTCTAACGCCTTATCCAGCTGACGGGTTGATGGGTAGATGAGGATGCCTTTTTTGACGATTGCTTCAGAGTCTTTTATTATTTCGTCATAAGTTTTTCCTATGTTTTGATCGTGGATATCACCTACCATACCTATAATTGCTAGTGTTGCGAGATCCTTATTATTGTGAGAGAGTGTTTTTGCGAATAAATATGAGAGGCCGGCGCCTGAAACTTGTTCGTGATTTTCGAGAATAGGATTAATCATTAGGACATTTTCTGGAATTTCTTGAGTTATTTCATGATGATCTAGGATTATGATAGGGTTTTTTTTATCCTTAAGATATTTTAGACTTCCTGATGCAAGATCGAGAAAGATAAGAAGGTTGTCTTCTGGAAGAGAATTGATAAACTGTTCATCGAGACCTTTTATAATTTCTAAGGAAAATGGTTTTTTCCAGCGTTGGAGTGCACGAGAGAAGATTGCTGCTGATGTGATGCCATCTGTATCGAAATGACTTACTATCTTAATTGACCTTTTGGCTGTGAGAGATTCTATCTTTTCAATTGCCTGTTTTATTTTTTTTAACATCCTCTTTTGATATTTGTTTAGTTTTTTTTAACATCCTCTTTTGATATTTGTTTAGTTTTTTTTAACATCCTCTTTTGATATTTGTTTAGTGTTGTTTTTCGAGACGATGCAAAAGCCAAAGTTGTTTTGCTAGGGAACGTGTTGCAGAATGGTCGTATTTGTTTTTTTCTTTGTGGAGCTTTAATTTTTCTATTTTTTTTGCTACTATTTCTTTATCTGATGTATATGTGATTTTTGCTTCTTTGAGGATATGTGTAATTTTTTTACCCAAAAGCCTTGCTTTTGGAATACCATTTTTGTCTCTGAGATTTAGACCTATTTTTGCAGGAGTATTTCCCTGTTTTACAAGATCTATAATCATTCTCTCTAATTCTGCTGGCTTGATCTTTATCCAACTAGATTTTTCCTCTGGCTGAGAGGCTTCTAAGTTTTTTTCTTCGTGTTCTGATTTTTTTCCTTGCATGTTTTTATGTTGGGAGAGGAGGGTTTTAAAGATTTCGGTAGAGTTGTAGTATCCTGATATTAATACATGGTTGCTTAACCCTATAATTTCTCCTGCTCATTTCTTTTCAAACCTCCTGAAAAATAACCCTAAAATAGCTTCTGGCTGAAGCTTGAAACCAATGGCCTCAT
>Ga0213870_1000981_pt1 | contig 13198 bp, 13 predicted proteins | sample WICALVC2017_Meta_FD_160119 | JGI IMG/M metagenome (GOLD analysis project Ga0213870, IMG submission 160119) | Freshwater microbial communities from subterranean cave lake in Wind Cave National Park, South Dakota, United States - WICALVC2017 | ecosystem: Environmental > Aquatic > Deep subsurface >... | reverse complement strand
GAAAGCGTAAAGCAGGTATGCCAGCAAGGCGGTAACCCCGGCTGAAACAATGGTTTTGAAAAGCGAAATACTGATAATACCGGCAAGGTATTCGCGGGTGGTGAGCGGGGTAACAAATAAATTCATCAAGTTGCGCGTCCAGGGTTCCTCAAGATAGCTGACCGAAACGCCAAGGGTCGAGCGCAAAAACACATCGTACAAAAGCAAAGCGGCCAAAAAGAAACTGGCCAACCGAGCGGCCTCGCCCGGCACTTGCGAAATATAAATCGTAATAAAACCCCACAAAATTAAATCTAGCAAGGGCCAATAGAAAATTTCGATCAGCCGCGGCAGCGATCGTTGGTAGAGGTAGAGATGGCGAAGAATGATTGCCCAGATTCGCGTCAGGTTCATTGTTGTGCCTCCTGATCTGCCATTCTGATGAAAGCCTGCTCGAGGTTGCGCTTGCCATACCAGCTTTTAATTTGGGTCGGCGTGCCCTCGGCAATAATCTGGCCGTGGTTGATGAAAATGATCCGGTCGCAAAGCTTCTCAACTTCTGACATATTGTGCGAGGTGTAAAACATTGTCAGATTGTACTGCTTTTGCAGATCAAGCAAGAGCTTGCGGGTGCGCGAGGAGACCACTGGATCGAGCGAGGCAGTTGGCTCATCGAGAAAGAGGATTTTTGGCTGATTGATAAAGGCCTTGGCGAGGTTCAAACGGCTGACCTGTCCAGAGGAGAGCTTACCCACCAGCCGGTTTTTCAGCCGGTCGAGGTGAAACTGATCGATCAGCCGATTAACCGCTTCCTTGACATTTGCAACGTTAAAAAGCAGCCCGAAAATTTTAAGCGCTTCTGCCACGGTCAGGTTGTAAGGCAGTGAGATGTAGGCCGATGAGAAGCCGACTTGTTTTAGGATCTCTTCCCGCTGGGTTTCGAGCGGTTTGCCAAAAATTTTGATGGTGCCTTTGGTCGGTTCTAGCAGTCCAAGCAGCATTTGGATGGTAGTGGTTTTGCCGGCGCCATTAGGGCCAAGGAAGCCGACAATTTCACCCTCACGCACAAAAAAAGAGACTCTATCCACTGCCTTTGTCTCCCTAAATGTTTTGGTGAGGTTTTTGACTTGGATGATTTTTTGCATAAAAAATCGAGTTTCCCTTTCCCCTCGTCAGCTGTGTGCTGGCATCGGCCTACTCTTGCGTAGCCCGAAAGCCACGCTACCATCGGCGCTGGGGTGCTTAACTTCTGTGTTCGGAATGGGAACAGGTGTTTCCACCCCGCTTGTGACACCAGCACACAACTGGCGAAAGGTTGGATCCTTTCCCAGAGTTGGAACAGGTAAAACGCTCGACCGATTAGTACGCCTCGGCTCAAACCCTTGCGGGTCTTCCACCTGGCGCCTATCAAGGTTGTGGTCTTCAACCGGTCTATAACGAAGTCTAATCTTGGGGAGGGCTTCTCACTTAGATGCTTTCAGCGATTATCCCGAGCGAGCATAGCTACCCAGCGCTGCCCTTGGTAGGACAACTGGTCGACCAGCGGCTCGCCCTCTTCGATCCTCTCGTACTAGAAGAGGAATCCCTCAGACTTCAACGCCCACAGCAGATGAGGACCGACAGTCTGTTACTTGATGACCACATCCATAGCTGAAATGTATCTGTGGCGGTCCCGACGTGAGGTCGGGACTCTGCATGTCGCCATGCAGCTCGGACTATATCTTCCCCGCCAAGGCGGGGTCTGGCGTACAGTCTCTGAGGGTTCCCCGCCATTGGCGGGGCCTTCCCTGCTGATTGTCTCCGTAGGCCAACCGGTTGCCCGTTGGCATTCTGGAGAGTTCCCAGCAAATAGCCAGATTTTGAGACAGCAAGGTCAATTTACTGTCTTGCGACGTTCTGACACGTTATCTCTCAATTCATCATTGAGACGCGGACTATACCTTCATCCCATTGGCTTACGGGACGCTGGCGTGTAGTCTCTACGGGGTCAGGAATGTTTTGTAGCGCATACTCGGTGGCACAAAGCAATCAATTCTTTTGAGCAATTCCTTCGTATACTTTGTACCGACATGGAGTATGTAGCCTTTTCCAATTCCACCACTTTTGTTGATCGTTGTTTCTATCCGAAAATTTCTCTTGAGAATATGTTGTAACAACTGATTTTCCTGATATGAGAAACTTTGGGTATTCAAATGAAGCGCGCGACCAGCCAATGTTCCGTCATCGAGATACCAAACTGCTAGCGCTAAATCTGATTTTAATAGCTCACCAATATTATGGGGAACTATTTTCTCACGGTTTGGATAAAATATCCTTCTCATCCTTAGCAGTTCCGGATGGGCGATGGTTTTGAACCACCAATAGCCACCTTTGCTGTGGTCAGATTTGTTTTGCAATTGATATCTAGGTCGTGTCAACACCCAGTCTCTAAACCACCGATATTTCCAGATAAGATAGCCCTTTTGCCGTTCACTATGGGCGATTCGCAAATAAGCATACTTACCGGAAACCGTTGGGAAGAGATAACCATCGCCAAGGATACTACCAATTAGTACCTCGCGTTGGTTGCGAGTTAATTTGAGTGTTGATCGCAGACGATTAATGGCAGTGGAATACACTCCGACTTCCCTCGGTATTACCCTCTTTCTTGATTATATCAAGAGTAGGGCTTCACCGATATGAGCCAGATTTATGCTGGGCTCACGTTTCGTTTACCCAGCTCACGTAGGGTTTTAACTGGCGAACAGCCAGACCCTTGGGCGCTGCTCCACGCCCAGGATACCCTGAGCCGACATCGAGGTGCCAATCCGGGCCGTCGATATGGCGTTACTCTTTGATTTTCATCAAAGGACAGACTATTCCTTCAACCCTTTTCGGGTTGGTGGCGTATTATCTCACTTGTGTGAGATCGAAGGTTTTATGCCTTCAGTCGTTACAGGGTCCGCCTATGGCGGACTTACCCTCGGTATTACCCGCTTTACTCCATTGTATCAGGAGAAAAGGGAGGGTTCCACCGATTTGAGCCACAGTTTATTCCGACGTTGCCGTCGGAAGGAGCCATCATTGACTCTTGGGCCCGATCAGCCTGTTATCCCCGGGGTAGCTTTTATCCGTTGAGCTCTGGCAGTCTCGTACCTGACCAGAGGATCACTAACTCCGCCTTTCGGCCCTGCGCGGCTTGTAGGCCTTGCAGTCAAGCTGGCATATGGGTTTACCCTATCGTCTGGATTTCCATCCCAGACTAGCCAACCTTTGAACGCCTCCGTTACCTTTTGGGCAATAGTGTTAACCTAACTTGATCTTATACGCCATAGAGTTAACCACGTAAGGTTTGATGAGATTCAGGAATCGCTCCACCGTATCGGAGAGGATATAAATTTGCTTTCCTTCTGGCTGCTTTCGCAATACCGTTTTGATGCCAAACTTATTTAGTAGCATCCTTTGCAATCGTTGCAGACTTTTCTCATCAAACGCTTGCGTGTTAATAATTCTTGCTCTATGAAGTTTTGATTTGAGCGATCCATCATCCATAAACCAAACTGCCAGTGATAACGGTGTTACCAGTTCACGGATCGCTTTGGGAACAATCTTTACGCCTGTTGGATAAAACAGACGGCCATAGTCACTTAATACAATAGTGCTAATGGTGGAAAACCAGTATTTAGGCCTTGCCTTACCATCGACAACTCTGTTTTTGATTTGCGGCGGTGTCAGAACAAAATTGTTAAGCTTTTGATACAGCCAGTCTACATATGCTTTCTGTCGAAAAGAATGCTCTACTTTCAAACGAAATGTTCTGCCACCATTACTCGTTTCTGCGTGACCGTCACCAAGCAGTAAGCCCACCACAATCGCTTGCTGCTGCTTCGTGAGCATGAGCGATTGTGACAAGTGCTTAATCGCAAGAGTATTCACGTTAGGTGCCTCAACTTAACGTCGAGGCTCTACGCATCGCTGCGCAGTTCAGACTATATCTTCATCCCCGATTTATCGGGGAGCCGAGCGTATAGTCGTTGAGGGGTCATGAGCTTAGTCGAAGGACTTCCCTGCTGGTTGTCCGGTGGTACGTACCGAATGGTACTGTACCGCAGGTATACATTTTTAGTGATTTATATCACTAGTATACCATACACCGGAGGTTCCAGCATACAGCTCGATATTTTGTGTCCCGACTTACGTCAGGACCGCCCCTGGATACTCTCCCTCATTAAAGAGGGCGTAACGGAATTGAGTATCCAATTGAGGCCGCCGCCCCAGCGAAACTACCCACCAACCAATGTCCCCCGACTTTACGTCGGGGTTAGAATTTCCAACCGCCGAGAGGGGTTTTTCATTGTCCCCCGATTATGCATCGGGGTCCCCCATAACTACACACGGACAGTCGAAAAGCCAATGGCAAGCTGTAGTGAAGCTCCACGGGGTCTTTCCGTCTTGCTGCGGGTACAGCGCATCTTCACGCTGATTGTAATTTCACCGGGCCCCTGGTTGAGACAGTTTCCAGACCGTTATGCCATTCGTGCGGGCCAGAACTTACCTGGCAAGGAATTTCGCTTATTCGTTCTTTACTCATTGTCGCCAATGAGATGGGATCATATCTTCCCTTCGACTCACCTTTCGGCTTGCTCAGGGTCTGGCGTATGATCTCTGAGGATTCCCCACCATTGGTGGGGTCTTTCCTGCTGATTGTCTCCATAGTCCCACCGGTTGCCTATTGGAATTGAGGAGAGTTTCCAGCATATAGCCAGATTTAACGATGGCAGCTACTTGCCCCGCACCGAGCTTTGCTCTGGTGCTGGGGTTCCTACCATCGAACGGTTCACATTTGTTATCCCGATTTTCATCGGGAGCTCGGGCATTTCTGCCGAGCTCTGCATGTCGCCATGCAGGTCAGACCATATCTTCACCATTGAAAATGTGTTGAGCCCTCCCGAAGGAGCTCGTAGCTCAACAAATTGGTGCTCGACGTATGGTCGTTGAGGGATCCGCCTTAACGGACTTCCCTGCTGATTGGCCCCACCAAAACCTTGTCACTCAATTCGTTAATTGATTGCTGGTTAATTCTTTTAAACAACCTCGCTTTAGTCAGATAGGTGCAATCTTTAAGTCGCTGAATAGCTTCTTGATCACTTTCAGCAGTCAACTCAACGATTTCCCTCTCCCATTCGCGTTCAAAAACACCAACCTGGAAGCACTGTAAACCTACAATCAGGTATTCTGGCACTCTGACCACTCCTTTGCTTCGCTTTGATTTGAATTGAGTAGTTTTGGATACTGGGCTGTCCCAGCATACAGTCCCGACGACGGCCTTGCGGCCGTGTCGGGATCCCGATCTCTCACGAGCATCGGGATCGAGTTTGTTAAGGGAACTACATGAGCGATTGCGAACGGTTACCCATCCGTCGCTCAATCTCTTTGAGAAATAGGTGATTATTCCTCTTCTCAAAATAGATTTCGCTTTGGAGGGTGTCCTCGCTCGCAGGTAGCTCGCTCGTCCATAGTTACCGCTGCCGTTCACTCGCGCTTAGATTCAGGCCTCATCCCGACTTGCGTCGGGAATCAGCCATCCTCGTAACGTACGAGCACTGGGCAGGCATCACCCCGTATACGTCCCACAATGGGTTCTGCACGGAGCTAAGTTTTTGTTAAACAGTCGCCTGGAACTCTTTGGTTGCAGCCCCGACAAGTCGGGGCAGGGCTTATCCCTAAGTTACGCCCGTTTTTTTGCCGAGTTCCTTAACCAGGGTTTTCCCGTTCACCTGAGGCTGCTCGCCTCGCCCACCGGTGTCGGTTTGCGGTACGGTTGCCAACTGTAGTGGTCTGCTACTTTTCTAGCCAGCCGCTTCCCGATCCCGACTATAGCCATACGTCGGGACCAGCTTGCGGCCGTGTCATAACAGAATAATCAGTTGGCAGTGCTGGAATATTGACCAGCTGTCCATCGCCAGGACTTTGCTTGCAAAGTCCTGGAACTAACAACAGTTAACTTTTAACAATTAACATAAGGAAAAATTTTGTTAAGTGTTAACTGTTAATTGTTTATTGTTAGCCAGACCTTGTAAACAAGGTCCTGGCTTAGGACCGACTAACCCCCCGCCGATTGCCGTTGCGGAGGAAACCTTGGGCATGCGGTGGTCCGGTTTTTCACCGAACTTATGCGTTACTCATGCCGGCATTCTCACTCCTTTGGCGTCCACGGTCGCTTACGCTCCCGCTTCACTCACCAAAGGACGCTCCCCTACCACTCGCGCACAGCGCGAGAACAATTAACTGGTAACCTTTAACAATTAACGAGTGAATAAACTTGTTAATTGTTAACTGTTGAATGTTAACGGTTCTTGTGCTGTGCACAAGTCCGTAGCTTCGGTAGAGGCTTTGAGCCCCGTTGAATTTTCGGCGCAGGCTACCTCGGCCAGTGAGCTGTTACGCTTTCTTTGAAGGGTGGCTGCTTCTGGGCCAACCTCCTGGCTGTCTGCGGTAACCCACTACCTTTTCCACTTAAGCCTCATTTAGGGACCTTAGCTGACGGTCTGGGTTGTTTCCCTCTCGACGCGTGAAGCTTAGCCCTCACGGTCTGACTAGTCGCCCAAAACGCTTGGAATTCGGAGTTTGGTTGGAGCCGACTCCCGAAGGAGCCGGAATCCATTCAGTGCTCTACCTCCAAGTTTGTAGCGACCGCTATACCTAAGTATATTTCGGGGAGAACCAGCTATCTCCGGGTTCGCTTGGCATTTTACCGCTATCCCCAAGTCATCCCCTGCTTTTGCCACAGCAGTGGGTTCGGGCCTCCCCCCGTATTTCTACGGGGTTCACCCTGCTCAGGGATAGATCACCCGGTTTCGGGTCTATCTTGTCGGACTAGTCGCCCTATTCGGACTCGCTTTCGCTACGGCTCCCCCGCTTAGCGGGGTTAACCTTGCCCGACACGATAACTCGCCGGCTCATTCTTCAAAAGGCACGCCGTCACCCCGACTGAAACGTCGGGGCTCCGACTCTTTGTAAGCACATGGTTTCAGGGTCTATTTCACTCCCCTACCCGGGGTACTTTTCACCTTTCCCTCACGGTACTAGTTCACTATCGGTCGGAACGCGTATCTAGCCTTAGAAGACGATCCTCCCATACTCTTCCCACTGGATTTCACGTGTCCAATGGTACTTTTATCCGATATTAAATCGGTGATCAATCGCGGAGCACAATTTAGTTTCGGCTACGGGGCTATAACCCGCTTTGGCCGGCCTTTCCAGGCACGTTCGCCTACCAAGCTGTGACGCTTTCGATCGAGGCTGTTCCCGTTTCGCTCGCCACTACTCCGGGAATCGCAAGAAAGTTACGAGTTGACAGACGGCTGACTATAATCCAGCCGCCCGGCAACTGATGCACTTCCTTCCCCGATACATCGGGGTGTTGCTTTCTTTTCCTCTGCTTACTGAGATGTTTCAGTTCAGCAGGTGCCCACGCCGCTCTGCGGCGAACTATCAACTTTCAACATTTAACAGTTAACTGTCAAATGTTGATTGTTAATTGTTCGTTGCAAAGCGACGTAACGTCGGTTTGCGACGTTAGGTTTCCCCATTCGGACATCCCCGGATCAAAGCTTCGTTGCCAGCTCCCCGAGGCTTATCGCAGGCTCGCACGTCCTTCTTCGGCACGTTCCGCCAAGGCATCCACCATGTGCCCTTGATGCGCTTACCTGTTCCAACTCTGGGGTCAATCGTTAGATTGACACTGTTGGAACATTATTTATTTCTCAATTTTTCAGGTTCGGTCTAAAAAAGTCCGCTCCAGGCGGACTCGTTGCAATGAACTGCTCCAAAGCCTAAAAGCTTCAGCTCACTGTTACCAATCCTCCTGGAATAAGCTCAGTTGTGTCCGGTTGTCCATCAGTATTTCTAACCCAATTATCGCCCAACAAAAAACAGCTGTCAATAGCTGGTATTGCTACCAGATTGCAAACTCATTCGCTCGAAAATCAAAGCTGATTATTTAACCTCAATTTCCTTGCGGATTTTCTCAATTGTGTCCTTGGCCGCTGACTGACCACCTAAACCAAAAGCTAACCCGCCGGCAATCGCAAGCAGTGCCACTAAGCCGGTGAACAAAGTTTGGAGAAAGGCGGTAGCAATGCCAAGCTGGGAAAGCGCCGCAATCACCGCAAAGGTCAGTATGGCGTACTTGGTAACCGAACCCGCCAAGTCAGCGAATGATAGCTTAGCCGCCGAGGCGGAACCGCGCACCACCCGGGAAAGAAAGTGGGCAAAAATCGCGCCTACCAGCAGAATCAAAGCCGCCCCCACCACGCTGGCTGAGTAGTTAACCAACCGGTCCAAAAAGACGGAAACTTGATCAAGGCCTAGCACCGAGGCAGCAGCCACGAACGAAGATAACATCACAATCCACTTAATCACTGCTGCGACTAACCCAGTGGTGTCCTTCGGGCTTTCCGCTTTCTTAACCACATCCTCAACCCGCACTTTCTCAAACAAAGTCTGCAGGCCGACTGCCCGCAGAACATTGTCCACTACCCATTCCAAAAAAGCCGCCACAATCCAACCAACAATCAGGATGATCGCGGCTCCCAGAATCGCCGGAATGAAGTTAATCACCCGAGTGACGATGTCCGAAAGAGCGTTTGAAACGGCCAAGCTCCAATCTGAGATAGAATATGGCATATGAGTTAATGCCGAATTACTAATGACGAATGACTAAAAATACCAAGGTAATTCGACCGCTTACCTTACTCTAGTATAGCCCACAGGAGACCGCTGTCAATGTGGACCGTGAGGGAGTTGCACCCTCGACCTCCTCATTGCAAATGAGGCGTTCTGCTGCTGAACTAACGGCCCATAAGTCGCCTGCGGCGACAAACTCTAAGTCCTAAGTTCTAAACTCTAAAAACTTTGAGTTTTGAATTTGTTTAGAGTTTAGGGTTTAGAATTTAGAGTTTTACTGAACAGTTGGTCCGAACGTGAACTCTCCCAGCAAGAACAGGAACCCACCAATGATAATCAAAAGCCCGATGCCTTTCCAGAGAGTGTAGCTGCCGCCGACCCCAAGGGAGCGCTCAGCCCAGGCGGAGGAGCCGGTGATGTCAACAAACCACTTGGTGCGCAAAACCACCGTCAAACCCAAGCCAAGCGCGATCAAAAATACGAAGACCCGACCAATAAAAGCCATAGTGCTAGCACTATTATAGCAACTTGGGTGAGTAGACCGATATACCAGATCTTGGGGGATGCGGTCGAGTGGAATCGCCAGTGGAATTCGTGGTAGGCTTTGCCGAATTTGGTCTTGCGAAACAGCCGCTGGATGAAGGGGCCGTTATCAATCAGATCCGGCAGCACTGCGCCTAACGCGCCAAAAAGCACTGGCATTGAGTAGCCGGTTTGGGGCCAGATCATGAGTGCAATGGCTGTGCCGATTGCCAAGTCAGTCAAACCAACCGCCCAATCAAGCGGACGAGCGATCATAAAATTGGAGCGGTCAACCCCGAGTTTTGCCCATCTCCCCCAATAGTAGGTGCCGATGTCAGTGTGCGGGGTGCGGTCGAGCAAGTGGTGACTGACAATCCCCAACAAAAATGCGCTGACAGGTTCGCCGGTAACTGCGCCAATCGCCCCGCCAGCGAGTAAGTGTGAGGTAAAGAACATGGTGGGTAAGGTAGGAATCGAACCTACGACCTCTGTCTTATCAGGACAGCGTTCTACCACTGAACTACTTACCCAACTGAGTCCCGACGCGCCGACCGAAAGCGACGGCGGTCGGGAGGCCGACTGAAACGTCGGCCCTACATGCCCGAGAGCATTACGATACCAAAAAAGCTCCTACAAATGAAGGTAGTGAGCTTTTTTGGTTATGCCGCAAAATCGGGACAAGAATGTAATCCCGATAAATCGGGATCGACCAATATCCTTAATGCTTCCGCATCAGGATTGTCCTTTGAAAGGAGGTATTCCATTCGCAGATTCCCCTACGAATACCTTGTTCATGTTGCTCCCACTATTTCTAGCAGGCATGGACTATATCTTCATCCCCGACAATTCGGGGAGCCAACGTGTAGTCTCTACGGGGTTCTACGCTTCGCGAACACTTAACTTTTAACATTTGACAGTTAACTGTTGATTGTTAATGGTTAATTGTTGCGATAGCTAGGACTTCCCTCGGTATTACCATGGACGCATAAGGCGTCCTTAGGCTTCACCGATATAGTTGGATTTTTCTCATCAGTCACCCAATGAGGTCGCAATTTCTTTACGACTTAGCCCTCTTTACCGACTTCACCTTGGTCCCGACAAGTCGGGACTTCGGGTGCCGCCGACTCAGCTGGCTTGACGGGCGATTGTCCACTAGAAGTTTAGTGTTGACGTTCCCATCGCGCCTGCGGATTTCCCGCACGCGACGAGCCCAAATGCATCTGTTCTTTCAATAAGAGAATCTGATGTAAACCACTACTGGTTAAATGATCGCCATCGCTAATTTTTTCGAGGATCTGGCAGAAAAGTATGAAATCCTCTTGTTTGGAAGGCGAATTTAACTGATATCTCTTGAAGAATGGAACAATAATCGTTTTTAATTGCTCACGATTATGAACCTCAAATCTATAACAGAGTGAATGGTTCTTACGTTGGTCGCGCTGGATATAGACATTGCCACATTGGAAATAATGTTTTAATCCATCTAATAACGGCTTGTCAATCGCGCGAAGTTTTAAGTAGAATCGCGGTTCTACTTTGACCCGGCGATTAACCGACGTTCCTACGTGTCTGACAAAGGCAGTGAAACTTCCTTCGCCATCTACAAGGCCAACAATATAATCAGGTTTTAGTTTCATTTGGGTAGACCCTTCATAAGGCAATTGCCTCATTACTATAGTCTAGCTGACTTCTGACGCAGCGTCAAACTTCTTCACTGCATCAGATCTCCCTGGGTCAACGCATACGCTATTCCGAACATCCCACCCTAGCTTTTTATTGTACCTTCCCTACCCTCACCGCCAATAATAGGTCGATACGCTAGCTAATTTGGTGGGCTGCTCTTTGAATTAGGACCCTCTGCTAGACACCTCACGGTGGCTAACTGTCCTTCATCTACTCTCTGGACGGGTTCCAGAGGAAAAGATTTTAACTCTTTAGTGTATACGCCTGCCAGGCGCGTTTATTGTGAGTACAAGAGTTGAGAACGTATTCACCGTGACGTGCTGATTCACGGTTACTACCGATTCCGGCTTCATGCAGGCGAGTTGCAGCCTGCAATCCGAACTGGGAGGCCGTTTCGCGATTAGCTCCACCTTGCGGTCTTGCAACGCATTGTCGGCCCCATTGTACCACGTGTGTAGCCCCAGACGTAAGAGGCACGCTGATCTGACGTCGTCCGCACCTTCCTCCCCGTTAACCGAGGCAGTTCTCTGTGACAAACCAAAGTAACACAGAGTGCGGGTTGCGCTCGTTTGTGGACTTAACCATACAGCTCACGCCACGAGCTGACGACGACCGTGCACCACCGACCCTACCGCTGTCCGCAAAGCGGACCACCCCCGCATTTCTGCAGGGTTCGGAAGGGGTGAATCTGGGTAAGGTTCCTCGCTTGTTGTCGAATTGAACCACATGGTCCACCGGTTGTACAACTCCCCGTCTATTCCTTTGAGTTTTAGCCTTGCGGCCGTACTTCCCAGGCGGCAGACTTAACGCGTTAGCTTCGCCACAGGGAGGGTCGATACTCCCGATAGCTAGTCTGCATCGTTTACGGCGTGGATTACAGAGGTATCTAATCTCTTTCACTCCCCACGCTTTCGCCGCTCAGCGTCAGAAATCGCCTAGTGAGCTGCCTTCGCCTTTGGTGTTCTTGCCGATATCAACGGATTTCACCCCTACACCGGCAATTCCGCTCACCCCTGCGATCCTCAAGTTTGGCCATCTCCTGCCCGGTTCTCCCGTTGAGCGGGAGGCTTTCAAACAGGATGCACCAAACCGCCTACCGGCGCTTTACGCCCAGTAAATCCGGGTAACGCTCGGGCCTCATGTCTTACCGCTACTGCTGGCACATGATTAGTAGGCCCTTATTCTCCCCGTACCGTCACAATCGTCCGGGGTAAAAGGAGTTTACACGCGCAAGCGCTTCTTCCTCCACGCGGCGTCGCTGGATCACCCTTGCGGGCATTGTCCAATATTCCCAACTGCTGCCTCCCGTAGGAGTGTGAGCCGTGTCGCAGTCTCACTGTGGGGGGCCGTCCTCTCAGACCCCCTACCCGTCGTAGCCTTGGTAGGCCGTTACCCCACCAACAAGCTGATAGGACGCAGGCCCTTCCCGAAGCGCAAAAGCTTTAGTGAAGATTTTACCTCCACACCATCTCGTATTAGCCCCGCTTTCGCGGGGTTATGCGAGACTCCGGGGTAGGTTCCTACGCGTTACTCACCCGTTTGCCACTGTCCGACTTGCGTCGGACCGTACGACTTGCATGTGTTAGGCACGCCGCCAGCGTTCACCCTGAGCCAGGATCAAACTCTCAGTAAAAAGTTATTGTTTTTTTGTTTATAGAATTCTTGTCCCGATTTTGCGTCAGAATTCTGAAGCAAAATCAGGCTAACCACAGCACAAAATAAGTGGTGTGGTTTGCCCACATTGTTCACGAGCTCAAGCAGTTGTAAAAACTCTTGTCTAGTTTGGATTGTAAGACTATTTCAACACCCCTGTCAAGAGCGAGAGATCACCGCATCAACAATGCCGTATTTTTTAGCCTCCTCAGCCGACATATAGAAGTCGCGATCAGTGTCCTGCTCGATCTTACTGATTGGCTGGCGGGTGTGCTTGGCCAAAATTTCATTGATCTCGTTTTTGATTCGGACAATCTCCTTGGTCTGGATCTCAACGTCTTTAGCCTGGCCCTCGGCCCCACCCATCACTTGATGGATCAGCACCCGGGCATCAGGCAGGGCATAGCGCTTGCCTCTAGCGCCAGATGTCAAAATCATTGCCGCCGCAGAAGCAGCCTGACCAATGCAGATGGTCGAGACATCTGGCTTGACATATTGCATGGTGTCGTAGATCGCCATTCCCGCTGTCACCACGCCGCCCGGAGAATTAATATACATTTGGATGTCTTTTTTGGGGTCTTCTGCTTCAAGGAAAAGCAGCTGAGCCATCACCAAATTGGCCACTTCATCGGTGATCGGGGTGCCCAAAAAAATGATCCGGTCCTTCAGCAGCCGCGAGAAAATGTCATAAGAC
>Ga0213870_1000979_pt1 | contig 13200 bp, 13 predicted proteins | sample WICALVC2017_Meta_FD_160119 | JGI IMG/M metagenome (GOLD analysis project Ga0213870, IMG submission 160119) | Freshwater microbial communities from subterranean cave lake in Wind Cave National Park, South Dakota, United States - WICALVC2017 | ecosystem: Environmental > Aquatic > Deep subsurface >... | reverse complement strand
GAATATAAATATTCATTCGTAACATAAGTACACTATACATCATACATCTAGGCGATATCAATATCCAAGACTCTATTTTACATATGTTGTTTACTCATAGACTACCGAAAAGCGGGGAGTGCTTGTCCTGCAATTCTTGGTGCTTGCACTGAGGCGAAGCCGAATGTGTTATGGGGGACTGAAAGAAATTAGAACCTATTTACTTTCCGTGATGCTGCTATATGATAAATATATGTTTACTCCTCGCCTAAAGGTAATCCTTGTTACCTCTTTCCTCTCAACGATAATTACATGGTCTTTTTCGACTTTGTTTGGAGTCATCTATTTTACCAATATCACACGAATCTTATTCGGGTATCTAGCTTTGTTCTCATATGTCTTATGGCCTTTATGTTCAGTTTATTTTTTTAGAAGATTTTCTAGTTACTTCCATGTCTCTATACGAAAAAAACAGGATTACGTCTTGGCTTTTATCGGTATCTTTGTATGTTCAATTATTTTTACTCTTCCAATTATAAAAATCTTTCGCATCTTTGTTCAAACCCTAGTACCTTATTTATACCACTAGCTAAAATATAAAATAGCCCCTTGTGAGGCGCTATTTATGTTCTTGTGACTGGAGAAAAAATCTTAGTTGTTTCTTTATTACCCGCATACCCATGGATGTCTTAAGGTATTTTTCTCGCATTTCTGCATCAGTCTGTAATATATATGCTTCGTAATAAATTAGTTTATATGGGTGATGTTGAGAAGTATAAAACCCTTTGCCTGAATTATGTTCCTTTATTCTCCTTATAAGATCGGAAGTACATCCTTTGTATAAACTCCCGTCTTTAAGTGATTGAAGTACATAAACGTAATACATTAATTAATTGTATACCTTTCGGGTCATTATGTTCAGCACTTTCGTGCTTCACACCGACCCGATGAGGGCGGAAGAAAAAGTATGATGGGGGTATTAAGCAGACTTCGTCTGCTCCACCCCCACCAGGACGGAAGAAAGGTTTGTTGGGGCTATTATGTTCGTTTCACTCACACCAGCCCCATGAGGGCGGAATAAAAAATCCACCCCAAATTGAGTGGATTTTTTATTTAATGCCCTCAGTTGCGGAGCCGGGAGTCGCACCCGGCCTAGAAGATTATGCGATCTGTTTTTCACCCTGAAGCGTACTTGTTCTGCTTCAGGGGCTCCAGTTACCTGGAGTGTCGGACTATATCTTCACCCCGAATGGTCGGGGGCCTGGCGTATAGTCTCTACGGACTCTCTAACCTTAGTTAGGTTGCCTCGGTATTCTCCTGAGTAGGAATTTACCGATATAGCCAGGTAATCAGTGAAAATTACTTATCACTGTGCCCACTTTGAGCCTTCTGTGCAACTGTACACTACTCCGCGGTGTTGCTTAAGTATTATATCTGATCGTGATACAAGCGTCAATCGCTTGACTTATTTTAGAACCTAATCAATAATGATAGTAGTTCCATATATTGGTTATCTAAAATGTCAAAACCAACTCTAAGAATAAAAGCACGACGACTTAGAAAACAGGGTTTAGGTATTAAAACTATAGCTTCACAACTCTCAGTATCATCCTCTACTGCAAGTCGTTGGTGTAAAGACGTAACCCTTTCTCAAGCACAACTCCTGGAGTTACAACGTCGTGCGCATGATCCTTTTTATGGAAAACGAGCACTTTATCTATCTCAAATGAGGCAAAATCGCCAAAAGGAAATTGATCGATTGAATCAAATTGGCGTACAGGAAATAAACCATCTTGCAAAAAGAGAGTTGTTCATTGCTGGTGTAGCGCTCTATTGGGCTGAAGGATTTAAAAAAGATAATAGACTTGGATTCGCTAACTCAGATCCTGCAATGATTCGTTTCTTTCTTCGCTGGCTCACAGCTTGTTGCAAGGTCCCTAAGAACACCATTAGAGTGCGTGTAGGTCTCAATATAAGCCATAAACACAGGTTGGAAGTAGTTGAGCAGTATTGGTCAAAAATCACTAATCTACCAATCACCCAATTCCAAAAACCATTTTTTCAGAAATTTATTTGGAAAAAGGATTTTCCAAATCCTGACAGCTATATGGGAGTATTGCGAGTAAGAGCGAATCAGCAACTCACCTTGTTTCGTAAAATACACGGGTGGATTGAGGGTTTGAAGCTTAATATAATAAAATAAGTTTGAAGTGTGTTTTAATTTCCTCCAGTCCCCGCAATGCAAGAAATAGTCCCTTCGAATGCGCTATTTTTTTATCGACTTCTGTGACTTGACATATGTTACGAAGTTAAATTGACATGTTCTGTCTTACACTTGACATATTAATTGACATATGTTTATAATTGCTTGACATGAAAACTAGCTTGACGGAACAACAAATACTTAATACTATTACACGCTTAAAGAAAGCAAGCGTAGGAGAGATAGTAGATAATTTACTACAAAAAAGAACGAGGCAATGGGTGAGCACTACTCTCACCATACTTACTCAAAAAGGAAAACTATTACGAGCAAAACTAGGAAGAAACGTGTGGTATGTTTTACCCGAAAATAAACATTTACTTGCAAGACGGACCTCTAAAACTTTAGTCAATCATCTCCTTCAGGAAGATAAGGTGCTAGAAGAAATAAAATCTGAGTCCCCCTTTCTACAAGATATAAAAGAAAACATTGACAGTATTCTCTACTATGCGTTTACTGAAATGTTGAATAACGCAATAGAACATTCAGGTTCAAAAACGATAAAGGTATCTTTCGAAGATTCTGGTGATAAAATAGCTTTTGAGGTTTTGGATAAAGGAATCGGAGTTTATAGAAATATTCAACAGAAGAAACAATTAGATTCAGAACTCCAAGCGATCCAAGAGCTTTTAAAAGGAAAAACAACAACGCTTCCTCATTCTCACACCGGAGAAGGTATCTTTTTTACTTCTAAAATAGCAAGTATTTACGAGCTTGATAGTTTTCAGTACCGGTTGCGTGTCGACAATCAGATAAAAGATATTTTTGTTGAAGAAATTGTGAACTATGAAGGCACGAGAGTGAGATTTCAAATAGAAAAGAGTTCAAATCGACACTTAAACGACGTGTTTCAAGAATATCAGTCAGAACCTGGAGCTTATTCCTTCGATAAAACAAAAGTACATGTAAAACTTTATATTGCGGGAACTGTGTATGTATCCAGATCACAGGCAAGAAGACTTATGGCTAATTTGGATAAATTTAAAGCTATTATTTTAGATTTTGAAGGTATTAAGACGGTTGGGCAAGCGTTCGCGGACGAGATTTTTAGAGTATTTATTTCGAAACATCCACAAATCCAGATTCAACCAATCAATATGAATGAAACCGTAGAATTTATGATTCAACGAGTACAGAAACCACAACTGTCACTTATAGAAAATGAGGGTCAGAATTAAATTGTTACGGAGTTATAAAACAAGTTCTAATTTCTTCCAGTCCCCGCAACCAAAACTAAATAGCGCCTTACAAGGCGCTATTTTTACGTATTTGGTTATCTCAATATCCCAAAATTGGTGCTAGCATCAAATGACGAGTTTGTGTCCATAATTCACGTTTCAGTAAATATCCATTTGTTATACCAACCTGTACGACCGCCATGTTGATAATCAGATAAAGTATAAAACCACAAAGAAAAACTGTGGGAAAAACCCATACCTTCTTAACTCTTTTTTTGAAAACAACACCAGTGATGAATACAACAAGCCAAAAAGTAAGAAACATAGAAAGAGGAAAACCGCATTGCACGTTAAACTTATCAACATACCAATTACCAGTTACGAGTCTACATCCAAGATTAATTGGTGGTTCATCTAAGACTCCAGGAAGCGTTAGAGACATATTTTCATTATTATCAACTAATAGCCTAAACACAAGTGTTAATAAAACGGGTTCTGATTTCGTGTACCCCCGCAACTGAGGGCATTAAAGAAAATGCAAGGCTCCCATTATTGGGAGCCTTTTTATATTTTTGCATTTTCTTCCGCCCTCATCGGGTCGGTGTGAAGCACGAAAGTGCTGAACATAATGACCCGAAAGGTATACAATTTAATCAGTGTATTACGTTTATATTCTCCAATCATTAAAAGACGGTACTTTTTATAAAGGAGTAACAAATAATCTTAGAAAAAGATTTTTAGAACATAATAGAGGTAAAAGTTTTTATACCGCTCAACATCATCCATTCAAACTCGTCTACTATGAAGCTTATCTAATCAAACAAGATGCAGAAGCCAGAGAAAGATACTTGAAAACAAGTATGGGGAAACGGGTTATACGGAAACAGCTAGCTAATTATTTACATCAACCAACCACTAATCAATGATGGGGTCGATGTGAACGAAGTTCGCATAATGACCCCAAAGACGAGTATGGGAAAAAGGGTAATAAATAACAATTGAGATATTACTAGAATCGTAAAGGAAGTAATTTCCTTCTAGTCTCCGCAACTGGGAATATCATAAGTGGAGCCTTCCAAGGCTCCATTTTTAGTAAGAATATAATTAAGTGGTTTTAGCTAAACTATTCATCATGTGTTCGTATATAGATTGTAATGTATTATCTTTACTATCATCGCTAAATATAGTGACTCTGGCTGAAATTGCAGCACCGTTACTTAAAAAATAATATTCATTAAATCCAATATAGCCTTGTGTTTTTAGTATCTTTACGCCACCTCTGGTTGTGAATACGTTTGCCTTTTCAGGTTCATACCCGCCTCTTGGAAGAGATGGGTCTCTTTTAAACTTTTTATCAAACCATTCTTCAACATCTCTTTCGTTGGTTTTTTCAGTCAATATTATTTCCATGCGTCCAAACTGATAGGTAGATATTGTTGTAATGTCATTTTCACCAAATAAGACAATATGATCTTCTGACAGTTCATCATACTTATCTAAGTTTTTATTAATTTTATTCGTAGCAAATAACCAATTGGCTGGATACTCAATTTGAAATTTATAATCGAGATCCTTATAAACTTTCCATTGTTGAATCGTTGTTGGACTGATTGATATAGTTGGAATAGTTGTTATAAGTGGTGAAACTGAAGTTGGAGCAATTGTCACTATTGGAACCAACTGTGGTACTGCATTTTCTGTTGACTGGATATTTTTATTATAAATATAATAACTTATGCCCCCCACAAGGATTATTAATTGGATGAAAGAGATAAATTTCCATATATTTCTTTGGGGATATTGATTTAATGAGGGGATAGTATGCTGAGTAGAAATCGATTGATTGCTAGGCGTAGTAGGAGGAATAGTTTCCATAATCTCATGTTTGCTCGTTTCTAAGTGCAAGTCAATAGAAAGTATTAGATAATAGGCTCATTTGTGAAAAATAAGTTCTAATTTCTTCCAGTCCCCGCAACCAAGAGTAAAAAACTCCCCTACTGGGAGTTTTTTATTGGAGAGCGTTCACCTTTGCAGCCATGATGAAGTCGTTTTCGGAGAGGCCATTTATTGCATGGGTGAAGAACGTGAGTTTGACGTTGCGCCAACCATATACTGAGATGTTGGGATGGTGATTATCCGCTTCAGCAAGATCAGCTACTTTGTTCACCAACGAAATTGCTTCTTTGAAGTTATTGAGCTTGAACCGACGCACGAGCTTCCCCTCCTCCAATTCCCACCCGGGAACTTGAGGAAGTAGTTGCTTCACCTTATCCTCCGTTAGGGGAGGTGTCCCTCCCTCACAAGGAATGCAACGCTTTTGTGTTAGATCACTCATATCAGTTTGCTCGTCTCAATTGTACTATGCTACAATCTCCTCTGATGTCAACGTAGCTCCCCATATAACACTTACTTGCTCGTCCCGATTGGTCGACCTCGCAAGAGCGTGTATACGGGGCGGGCAGTGGTATAATCATATTATGTTTATGGCAGCGTAGCTCAGCGGTAGAGCGGCGCCTTCATAAGGCGTGTCAGTCGGTGGTTCGACCCCACCCGTTGCCACTTAGAAAAACACCCCGATCCATTTCTCCCAATTCGCCCTCGTATCTGGCGGGGTAGGCGTCGGAGAAACTATTGGGGTAATGGGGGGTAAAATAACGACCACTTCTCCTTCTTTTGCCATATTGAGCTTCTCACGCGCTTGTTTCTCGACAAATTCTGGAGTCTGGGATTTCGCAAGTTCTCGAGTAAGAACATCATTGGTACGTTTTGCTTCTCCTAATTTTCGATATGCATCTGCCAGAATTGAGTGGCGGTCAATCCAGCGCCTCCACGCACGTACAAATGAGAACGTCAATACAAGGCAAATGAGGAGAAGAAACCATCCTATAATTTTCTGTTTCATATTCCTATTTGACAAAAATCACTTTCAGTTGTATTATAGGCCCCATGGCGTTTGATAAACAGCCTGCCGAGCTTGGTTCTCATCATAAACAGTTCGTAGAATATCTTACGACCCAACGCCGTGCGCATGCAACTATTTTAGCATACAGCAAAGATATCGAGCAGCTCATAAGTTTTTTGGGTGACCTTGGCAAAAAAACCATCGGTGATGTTGAGAAACTTGATATTGAGGGTTTTTTGAAAAAACTTTCCTCTGATGGGTACACTCCGAAATCAATTTCCCGAAAAATCAACTCCATTAAGACTTTTTATCGCTTTCTCAAAAGCAATGACTCACTCACGGTAAATCCAGCTGCCGAGATTACCCACCCCAAATATGACGTGAAACCTCCCCGGATCCTCACTAAAATGGAATATCGGGCGCTTCGAGATGCCTGTAGAGGAGATATCAGAACCTATGCCATTGTAGAACTTTTCCTCCAGACGGGTGTCCGTATCGGAGAACTTGCCAACCTCAAAGTTGATAATGTCAGAGAAAAGGAACTCGTGATTGAAGCCCAGGAAGGACATCCCCAACGCAGCGTACCTCTCAATAAAGCAGCCAAAGCTGCACTCACCAGTTGGCTTGCAATCCGTCCCAAATCAAATGATACCCATCTTTTCATTACCAAAACCGGCAAACCGCTGCTTGTACGCAATATCAGAACAACGATAGATAGATACTTTAAGATCGCAGGGATTGAAGGAGCCAAAGTAAATGACCTCAGGCATACCTTTATCGCTCACCACCTGGCCTCAGGTACACCCCTTACCGTCATCAGCAAGCTTGTGGGTCACAAACGGCTTTCAACGACTGAAAAATATTTGGACCTTGTGAAAGACAAAGCAGCCGAACACGTAAAACTTGAGGAACTTTAATATCTTCATATCTTTTATAAGTATCTAATCTCTTCTTCAAGCTTTACACCAAACTCCTTGTAAACTCGTTGCTTAAGTATCATTGCAAGTTCCTTTACGTCTTTTTCTGTTCCACCCCCTTCGTTTATAAATAAATTTCCATGAAAGTCAGCTATTTTTATACCCCCTACCCGCATACCGCGAGCACCCACTTGATCCAGAAGATACCCGGAGGGCAGTTTCCCCCACACAATATGTTCCTCTCCAATTGTGGCAATCTGTGTTGAAGTCAGAAGCTCAACAGGAATATTTTTGAAAAAGCTTCCCGGACATTTGAGCCCTGGCTTATATTTGGAAAGCCGCAAAGTAAGAATCTTTTGCGACGTCTTTTGTAAAACGAGTGTATCAAAAGGAGCTAGATTAAAGGCAACTTTGCATAGAACCCATGATCTATGTTTAAACACGCTTTCCCTATAAGAAAACTCACATTCCCCCTTCGTAATTTTTTTTCTTTTTTTTCCATCCCACACTTCCACCCATACAAGGCAATCAGAGATTGTAATTCCATATGCACCAGCATTTCCGACAACCGCCCCGCCTACTGTTCCCGGAATTCCTACTAACTTCTCCGTCCCTCCCAATCCTTGGTTATTGGCAAAATCCACCAGATCTGCTAACAGTACCCCAGTATCGGAAACTACGAATGTATCTGTCCTGCCAAGTTTTCCTCCGATTACCCTTATCACTAATTCATCGATTCCTTGGTCTGGAAAAACGACGTTTGAACCCCCGGCAAACAGTTTGTAAGATTTTCTTTTCTCTTTGGTCCATGAAACGATACTGATCAACTCATCCGGCGTTTTCACCTCAACAAACTCGGAAGCGTTGCCTCCGATATTGAAAGTGGAAAGAGGTGCAAGTGGAATGTTGTATTGAATCGGTCTCATTTCTTAATTCAAAACTCAAAAGTCAAAATGCAAAATTACAACTCAAAATTCAAAAGTTTTAACTTTTTACTTGTGCTTTTGACTTTTTAATTTACACTTTTGACTTTATGGACATCTTCTTATTTAATCAGTAAACTCCTGTACGAACATCTCTCCATAGACTCCTCCGTCAATTACTCCAATTCCTACCTGACCGAAGTCGGCTGACAGTATATTGGCTTTGTGTCCGGGAGAGTTCATCAAACCCTGATGGGCAAGCGATACATTGGGTGCAAGGGCGAGATTCTCTCCTGCTGCTCCAAACCCAATCCCTGCCTTTTTCATCCGGTCAAAGGGAGAATCTCCCTGGCGATTGTAATGGGAGAAAAACCCATGTGCAAACATGTCTTTTGCATACGCTCGCGCAAGTTCTCGTAGTTGAGAAGAGGGAGCAAGAGGCGTTAAACCCGCCTTGGCCCGCTCGCTATTGACAAGAGATACCATCGTGCCTTCGGCGGCTTCATCCACATAAACAGTAGTTTGTGTAAACCCCAAATCCACCGTTTCATCGGATATAGGATTGGGATTAATGGTGAGAAAGGTGAGCGATTCATTCACCGCAGCTCCAAATACTGTCTTTAACGTGCGTTCAAATCCCTGCGTATGTGAGACCAATGGTCCGCCCAATTGAGACGTGACTATACTTTGTTTTATCGCGCCTTGCACAGGCAGAGACACCAGAAGCGTCAGGAAAAAAGAAATGAGAATTACTGCTTCCCCCAGGGCGGGCATGACACCCAAAATTTTATCGGTAAAAAGAAGTACCGGTAATGTTTTTTTATTCTTTACTTGTTTTCTAAGATGTGCATACACCTTCCCCAAAAGAACATTTACCAAAAGTGCCACCACACTCTCTACGATAATACCTGTGATCAGAAACCCAACAGCGTTTGCAATTCCTCTGGGAATAGCAAAATTACTTGAGAGTAGGGACCCCACCAGTGAATAGTATTTTAACGAGAGAAAAAACGAAGCGAGGAATCCAGAAAGATCAAATATACCCAAAACAAATCCCCTCCCCACTCCAGTCCACACATAAAAAAGCAGGGTAAAAAATATTCCTAAATCAACCCAGTTACCTGAAAATGTCGGAAGCTCCATTGAAATATTCGCTATTTTACCATGCTTTTGATGTATAATAGGAAACCCCATGGACGCTACCATCGTACGACCCCACATACCAACCACATCGAATGCAACTTTTCCAAGAGTAAGAATCGTAGCGTATAAACGGAGAGTAAAACTCATCATACTATGTATTAGTGTCCTTGCGGTTATAGTAAGTGTATTATTTTCCACTATTTTCAAAGATCTTCCCTCTCCTACCAAACTTCTCTCATACGAAATTCCCCAAACGACCAAAATGTATGATCGTACCGGTAAGCTTCTCTATGATGTCTATACGGAGCAAAACCGTACCCTGGTGAAGCTATCAGATACACCACTCCATCTACAACAGGCAACGATTGCCATTGAAGACAAAGATTTCTACCGTCACCAGGGTATCAACCCAATTGGAGGAATTGCAAGAGCCATCAAAGATACGCTGCTTCGCAAACAATTGCAAGGAGGTTCAACGATCACCCAACAGCTGGTAAAAACAGCGTTACTGACGCCCGAGCGCACCGTAACCAGAAAAATCAAAGAGATTATTCTCGCTTTTTGGACTGAACAGCTTTACAGTAAAGAACAGATTCTTGAACTGTACCTAAATCAAGTTCCCTATGGGGGAACTGCCTGGGGAATAGAAGCCGCAGCCCAAACATATTTTGGGAAAACAACAAAAGATCTTACTCTTGCCGAATCGGCACTTCTTGCGGGCCTTCCCGCCGCACCCACTCTGTACTCACCCTTTGGTGCCCACCCGCAACGCGCTAATTCAAGGCAGATTGATGTCCTCACACGAATGGCGGAGGATAGATATATCACCCAAACACAAATGGATGAAGCGGTTGCACAAAAAATTACCTACCGCTCCCAAAGAACTGATATCAAGGCGCCCCATTTTGTCATGTATGTGAAAGAACGTTTAGTGGAAAAGTATGGCGATACATTGGTGGAACAAGGCGGATTCAAAGTGACCACCACGCTTGATCTATCCCTGCAAGAACTTGCTCAAGATGCGGTTGCCTCAGAGGTGGGCAAACTTACTCGACTGCGTGTTTCCAATGGTGCCGCTCTGCTGACACGTCCGCCTACAGGCGAAATTTTGGCAATGGTAGGCTCTCGTGATTACTTTGCCAGTGAATCTGGAAATTTCAATGTTGCCACCGCACAGCGTCAACCGGGTTCATCAATCAAACCTATCAACTATGCGGTAGGTATCGAATCGAAGAAAGTCACCGCTGCAACAACATTTTTAGATACTCCCACTTGTTTTAATGTTCCCGGACAGCGCTCCTATTGCCCAGTCAACTACGATGGTCAGTTTCACGGTCCCACTCAGCTTCGTTTTGCTCTCGGAAATTCATTTAATATCCCCGCGGTCAAGATGATGGCTGTCAATGGACTTGAAACATTTGTTGCATCAGCTTCAGCAATGGGCATCTCCGCGTTTAAAGACCCCTCACGATATGGCTTGTCGCTTACTCTGGGAGGTGGAGAGGTTACCATGCTTGATATGGCGACCGCATTTGGCACATTGGCAAATGCGGGCATACGAAAAGATCTCATTACCATACTTAAAGTTGAGAATCGAGAAGGAAAAGTCCTGGAACAATTCCAGGATCCGAACTATAAAGATGATATAAGGGCAGAACTTTCGTTCCCTTCCTCTCTTTTGATATCAGGCCCACGAGTACTGTCTGCCGAGGCTGCATTTCTGGTATCACATATCCTTTTGGACAACAATGCGAGGTCACAAGCGTTTGGCGCAAGTTCACTATTGGTTATTCCTCAACATGCGGTATCAGTGAAAACAGGAACTACTGATGATAAACGAGATAACTGGACAATTGGCTATACATCCAATTTTTTGACCGCCGTCTGGGTAGGCAACAACGATAACTCACCCATGCATCCAACTCTTACCTCGGGTGTTACGGGTGCAGCTCCTATCTGGAATCGCATCATGAAAGAAGTCCTTGCCAAACAACCTGATCTCTGGCCGAAACAGCCGCCAGGAATTGTTGGCGCTCAAATCTGCTCCCTCTCAGGCAAAGCACCTCCCAACAGCGACCCTAATTCACAAGATAAAGGATGTCCTACTCGTTATGAATACTTTATCCAAGGCACGATCCCCAAAGAGCCTGAGGTATTAAAACAAGCAATAACAATAGATAAAGGGACGAATAAACCTGCTTCTGCTAATCAAACTGAAAACGTAGAAAATCAAGAGAAACAGGTCGTCAAGGACATGTTTGGCACCTATTGCATCGACTGCTCCCACGACGGCGGCGACCCCGTAATAGTAGTAAAACTGTAGACTCTTCTCTCTTTACACACCCTATAATCCCGTGATATATTCCCGACGATGAAGAGAAAATCGCATTTGAAACGTCAGAAAGGGCCGCTGGAGCAATTACTCACGGTCATACTCCTTGCAATCCTTGTAGTTTTGAAATCTATAGGTGATGCTATTTTTTTCATTGTTCAAGTCCCATTTTTACTGCTTTTACTAACCTGTAAAAATTATCTCTTTCTTTTAAAAACTTTCAGAAATATTTTGGTAAAACTATTTACCACTATAGGAAATATTAGACTTCCCAAAGCTCACCAGAAAAGAAATGGCGTTGTCTACTCAGGCAGCTTCGTCCAAAAAATCTCATTAGATCTGAAACGTAAAGTTCGCAAAATGCGAGCGAAAATAATTCTTTCCATTCCCTCCTGGTGTAATCCCACCACCCTCGCACGAACGCTTGCCATGGTACTTCTTCGACTTAAGTACTTTATCTTGGGTGGGGCAACCGTCGTCGTTTTAATCGGAGTAGTTCAGATGGTTATATTTATTAATGATCTTCCTAATCTTCAAATTCTGCCAACTCGGGATGTAGCCACAACGACTAAACTTCTGGATAGAAATGGCAAGCTTCTTTACGAAATCTACAGCGACTATAATCGCACCAATGTAACCCTCAAAGAGGTACCCAAGGCGTTGATCGATGCCACCGTTTCCACTGAGGACAAAGAATTTTATCTGCATCACGGCTATTCGCTGCGTGGAATCGTAAGAGCTTTAGTACGAAATTTACAATTCAATTCACTGGAAGGCGGCTCAACAATCACCCAACAGCTTATTCGAAGCGCATTTCTGACCCCAGAGAAAACTATCAGAAGAAAAATTAAAGAGATTATTCTTGCAGTCTGGGCAGAGCAAATTTATACGAAAGATGAAATTTTGGAGATGTACTTCAATCAGGTGCCCTATGGAGGTACTGCCTGGGGGGTGGAAGCTGCGGCACAAACCTACTTTGGGAAAAGCGTGAAAGAACTTACGTTATCCCAAGCGGCTTTTTTGGCGGGACTTCCTGCTTCACCATCACAATTTTCACCCTTTGGTCTTAATCCTAATCTCTATAAAACGCGCCAGCATGAAGTACTTACAAGTATGCTCACCGAAGGGTATATTTCCCGTGAACAATACGATCAGGCACTCAAGGATGAACTTGCACTTAAAACCCCCCGTATCGCAATTGCTGCTCCCCACTTTGTCATGTATGTCAAAGATTATCTTGAAAAAATTTATGGTCCCCGACTGGTAGCCCACGGTGGATTACAAGTCACCACCACATTAGATCTAGATTTGTACAACAAGACGCAACAGATTCTTACACAAGAGATGGAAACTCTTCGTTCTCTCTCGGTTGGCAACGGCGCAGCACTTGTCACAGATTCCAAAACCGGCGAGATTCTCTCCATGATCGGATCAGCTGATTATTTTGATTATGACCGGGAAGGTAATGTAAACGTAACTACTGCGCTTCGCCCGCCGGGTTCATCAATCAAAGTTGTTACCTACGCTACAGCTTTGCAAGAAGGGTTCACTGACTCATCAGTC
>Ga0213870_1000978_pt1 | contig 13201 bp, 11 predicted proteins | sample WICALVC2017_Meta_FD_160119 | JGI IMG/M metagenome (GOLD analysis project Ga0213870, IMG submission 160119) | Freshwater microbial communities from subterranean cave lake in Wind Cave National Park, South Dakota, United States - WICALVC2017 | ecosystem: Environmental > Aquatic > Deep subsurface >... | reverse complement strand
GCCCCCAAGCTGAGCTCACTGAGCTCGAGCGCAGGATAATTAAAGAAATAGCGGCAAATCCTAAGATTTCAAGAAATGGGTTGGCCAAGAAACTAGGCATCAGCCCCGACACTATCAAGGAGTATCTGGGGAGGCTGAAATCCAAAGGGGCAATAGCCAGGGTTGGAAAGACAAGCGCAGGGCACTGGAAGGTTTTGGAATGATGATGGAACAGACAAGACAAGAGATCAAAGAACTTGTAGAGAAGTACAACAAGCTCGTGGAAGCCAAGCGCGTCAAGAGCTACAACGAAGAGATGACCAAGAAGGATTTTATTCTTCCGCTATTCCGTGCTCTTGGATGGAAGGTCGAAGACTCAAACGAAGTCTCAGCAGAAGAGAAAATATCAAAGGGTAGGGTCGACTACTCCTTTCGTATAAACGGGATTCCCAAGTTCTTCTTAGAGGCAAAAGCCCTGAGAGAGGATCTGGACAATCCGAAATTTATTGAGCAGGCAATAAATAACCCGCCTACGCTTTCAGCAATAGGAAATAAACTAGTGAATGAAGACTCATTGCTTGAATTCACCATTTCAGCCACAGATGCTGATGGCGACAATTTAACTTATTCTGCTGTCAATTTACCTTCGGGGGCAAATTTCAATGCTACAGGCAGGAAATTCTCCTGGAAGCCTATCTTACACAAGCAGGCAATTACTCAGCAACATTTATTGCAAATGACGGGAAAGGGGGGAGTGATTCGGAGGCGATTAATATTTTACTGTTATGGATGTCCCTCAGCCAACAAATTTAATTAATGGCAATTTCGAAACAGGCAATCTAGACGGCTGGAAAACCAGTGGAAATGCCCTGTGGAAAATAAATTCCACAATAAAGAAAGAAGGCCTATATTCGGCTCAGGCTGGAAAGATAGGTCATAATCAGCTAACAGCAATAAATCAGGCTGTAAAGGTGTTCAACTCCTCCAGTTTATCATTCTGGTGGAAAGTCAGCTCAGAAGCCAATTGGGACTACCTTTTATTCTGTCTTGATAATCCTGGCTGCACCAGAACAGGCGGATATGCTGCCAGAATCTCTGGAAATGCAGATTGGAAGCAGGTCAATTACACGTTATCCCCTGGCACTCATACCTTAACATGGAAATATGCTAAAGATGGCAGTGTTATAAAAGGTAACGATACAGGTTGATTGGATGATGTTAAAATTACATTGGCCTAGCTGGAAATAGGGATTTAAATTATGCTTTTTTGCATATAGAGGAAACAAATGAAAAACCAAAAAAGGCAACGGACAGTTAGATACTTTTCTTCACAACCAACCCAGTCTTCCCAATTTCTATAGGATAAATATCAGTCCCATGCGAAGTTCTCCTCATCTTCCTTACCAGCAGGCTTCTAGGAGTACCACCTGCAGCATACTCCAAATAGTGCATGATAATTACACTATCTGCAACGAACTCTTCAAACCCAAACCTGCTCAAAGCCTTAGTCTCAGTCTCAGGTATCTCTGTAATCAATAGGGTTGTAACCCCAGAATTTTTTAGAGCTTTCATGTAAGAAAAAATTTCACTCCTAATCTTCCCAACATCCATGCTAGAAACCTTCCATCCCATAGTTGCTATAGACAGGCTGTCAAGGGCAAACCTCTTCGCACCAGTCTTTTTTATGTTCACTAATGTGACATCCTGTAAGTCTTTAATACTCGTTGGCTCTTGCGTGATGATTGCGAATTTGCCCTGCTGTATATATTTCTTGAACTCCACATCCCAACCAAACTTCCCCACATCCAACATTACGTCATCAGCAGTCTGCTCCAAAGAAATATACAAACCATTTTCACCTTTTCTCAAGCCGTGCATAAGATATTGCATGGTGAATAACGTTTTCCCAGTGCCAGTTTGTCCAGCAATCAAGTTTATAGAATTTCTAACAAATCCGCCTTCTATCAGTTTATCCAACCCAGGAATCCCGCTTTCCAGCCTATCAGTCGCCATAATAGAATTTTGCTTTTCTTATTAATTATCCTTTTTGAATGATTGCCTTTTTATACATTTCTCAATGCACACTCTACTGGAGGTTGCAGCATCAATCCACACAAAGAATTTATAATCTCGCCTTCAGTAACATTCGTACTCTGTAGAATCTTTTGGCCTACATTTATCTGGTTTCCCTCCACAGCAAATCCTATAATATTAACTCTTGGTAAATCGGTGGCAGACGATTTTATCTCTTCTAAAACAATTTGATCCTTAAACTGCTTTAGATTTACAATTTCTTCTAAAATACTTTGTGTTTCCAAACACTTTTCACAATTTAAACTGTATTCAAATCTTATGACTGCTTTACCTTGCCTTAAAATGGCATTTTCCTGCTCTGACGTTAACTCATAATCCACTATATCAGTAGTAGGAACTTGTATATTGCCAGTTTGGGGAGGGGTATAGAAAGCTGCTTGAAGTATATAGGGAACTATGGAAAATCCCCCAACCAACATGAACAATACAAATAAAAGCAGTATGGATTTCACCTTCATTTAATCAGTAATATATCTTTTCGCTTATAATTTTAATTAATGGTACTGGAGAGTTTGATTTCAATAAAGGAGGCATTAAGGCACCCGTGGTGGATGTTCATAGTAGGCGGCATAGTTTCTGTGCTATCTCTCTTTATATCATTTCTAATATTTCCTGAATCTGTAGGTTTGTTCACAACATTTCTTGTAACAATTGCAATGACGCCGTTCATGCTTAAATTGATAACTTATGAAGAAATCACTACAGAAGGTGAGATTGAAAAACGCACCCATGGAAAATTCTTGGAAAACCATGGCGATATACTTTCGATATACTCATCATTTTTCGCAGGCATGATTCTATCACTTTCAATAGTTTTTTTGATGCTACCAGAGGCAACGGTTCAAAAATTATTTGAAGACCAGATAAAAGAAATAAACCTAATCAGGGGAAGTTCAATATTCGTAGGCACTTTGGAGAGAATAGTCTTCAACAATATCGGTGTTTTGATCCTATCGGTAGTTCTTTCTTTCTTGTTCGGTGCTGGTGCAATATTTATTTTGTCTTGGAACGCTTCTATTCTGTCTACTGCAATCGGTTTGACAGCAAAGAGCATAGGTGGTATCGGTAGTCTGCCTTTGGCTGTTTTAGTGTATTTTCCCCATGGTAGTTTGGAGATTTTAGCCTATTTCATAGGAGCTATATCTGGGGGATTGATTTCTGTTGCTTTTACTAGAAAAGGGGCTGTATTCTGGCCGATAACAAAAGATAGTTTGGTGCTTGTTGGTGTGGCAATAGCTATTTTAATAATAGCTGGTCTAGTGGAGACAACTTCTATAGTTATAGTATGACAACCTATTCTAAGTATATTGCTGGTTTGCCGTATTTGGCTCTGGAAGTTTTATTTTCTGGGTCGTATTTCTTCTTGTCAGAAACTTTGTACATTTCTATTTTCTTAAACTTAAATAAATTCTTCAAATAATCTGCCGCATCCGTGAAATAATCAAGCTCCTTATCAGTCACAAAATATAGGTATGCATTCTTCTTTTTACCAACTAATTTCAATACCTGATTCATATCTTCTTGGGTTTTCTTGAAAATATTTTCAAGTTCAAGGATACTCTTGTTAATCTTATTTTCATTGTATGTTGGCCATGATTCTAAAGAAACAAAAGTTTTATTACCAACGTCATTCCAAAGCTCTTCGCTAATATGAGGGGTAAAAGGTGCTATAAGTTTAATGAGGGCAGTTAGACATTCTTGAAGTACATTCTTGTTGCAATTTTCAATTCCCCCACATCTATCTATATAATATCGTAATTCATTTAACAATTGGAAAATGCTATACTGAATTCCAGAACGGAATTTCATTACCTCATAATTTTCTGTCGCATTTTGTATACAATTTTGAAGTACAGTTTCTATATATCCATCTAAATTGGTAAGCGATTTTCTTCTAGCTGTTTTGACATCTTTCACGAGTTGATTCAAAAATCCCAATCTTGAAGAAAATGTCTTTAAGGAGTCTTCTCTCCAGTCTGCGTCATCCATGTTCTCGTTTGAGGTCGCTATGTTTATTCTAACTAAATCAGCACCATGCCGTTTGATCAAATCATTTAACGGAATTATATTACCTTTGGATTTAGCCATCTTCTCCCCAGTTACTCTAACAAACCCATTTACTCCATAAATTCTAGGCCAATATTTAGGGTCGTCCCAGATTGCTACATGGTGAAAAAGTGCGTATGTAAGATGATTTTGTAGCAGATCTTTTCCTGAATTTCTTAAATCAAGAGGATAAAAATATTCAAACTCACCTTTCATCTCCTCAATTAATTTTTCATTCAATTTGGATTTTTTGCTAACTTCCTTTAAGTTTCCTTTATTCAAAAATATATAATCAAAAACCTCATCTGGTAATTTCTCATCTGGTACTTTATTTTCGTTGATTACTCTCGCTATTGTGTAGTATGCCATGTAGATTACAGAATCACTTAAGGTTTCAACAATCCATTCCTTATCCCATGGAAGTCTTGTGCCCAATCCACTTTTTCTGGCACATGCCTTATCATCTAGCCAATCTACTGTATTTAAAAATTGAATTCTCGCTTCCTCGGGAAAGAATTTCATCTGTGATATGCATTGTTTAACCTTTTCCTTCCACTTTTTGTCTGAAAATTTCAAGAACCATTGATTTTCCAAAATTTTGACATGACATCTAGTAGTGCATCTGCAAATGACTTCTTCTGTTGGCTCCCACATTACATCCGCTAAACCCTCTTCAAGTAGCCTTTTTTTAACTTTTTCTTTGGTAATGGCAACAGACAACCCAGAATATTCCCCACAATTTTCTTTCATCGTGCCAGTATGATGTTCTTTCGTATAGATTGTATGTAACGCTTCTTTTAGCTTCTCATATTCTTCTTGACTTTTAATTCCTAGTTTTTCGATTACATCCTTTGCAGGATGTTCACCAAATCCTTCAACTTTGATTATCGATATCGGATCCAATTCTTTGAAAACTTCAGGACTTATTCCATATTTTTTAAGTTCTGAAGGATTCTTTTTCAGATCTTCTAAAGCTTGCCAATCGAATGGAGCATGCGATGGAACACTAGTAACCAAACCAGTTCCAACCTTCGGATCACTAAATTTTGCAGGAAGAATAATTAAATCTTTGTTAATTATCGGTGCAGTACAGTATTTCCCAATAAACTCCTTTCCTTTAATCGAGCCAATTATCTCAACTTTTTTGAGTTGATCCTTCAGTTTTTCAACACATTCTTTACTTACAATCCATTTTTCTTTATCATCAACAAGGGCTGTAGCATACTCAACATCAGGGTTAGCCCACATGTTTGTCTGTCCAAAAACAGTTTCTGGCCTAAGTGTTGCGGCGCATATGTACATGTCTTTGAACTTGAATTTAAGTATGGTGAATTCTATTGGACTTTCCCCCTCACCTTTTAACCTATCATGATCTCCTGTAGGTGACTGGTCGTTGGGACACCAGATAACAGGATGGGTTCCTTGTGTTACATAACCTTTCTTTCTCAATGTGTTATACTGCCATTCTACGAATCTACTAAACTCATGAGTTATAGAAAGGATGAATTCTCTTCTCCAGTCAACTGAATACCCAATTGATTTCATTGTTTCTGTAATTTGCTTAGTCCAAAATTTTGCTACCTCTTCAGCCCCAAGTTTTTTAAATCTCTCTAAATCTTTATTAGTAGTCCCATATAGTTTGAAAGTTTCTATTTGGGCTTTATCACCCTTCTTTAGTCTTTTGACAGTCCCGATGATTGGCTCGCCTGTAGCATGAAATCCTTGTGCTAAGCACGTATTGAATCCTTGCATTCTTTTGAACCTAACATACGCATCAACTCTTGTGTATGTGAATGAATGTCCGATGTGGATGTTGCCATTTACATAAGGAATTATGTTTGAGGTAAAGAATTTCTTCTTTTTTGGATTCACGTTTGCTTCGAAGATTTTAGCTTTTTCCCATCTCTTCTGCCATTTTTGTTCTATCTTTTTGAAATCCATAATAAACTCTTTTTGGAAACTAGTTACATAAACTTTGATAATTCAAATATACATAAGTCTTTCTTCGGGATTTCTACTCCCATAGCCTCTTTTCCTCCAATAACAATGGACAAGTCTAGGATCCCCATGGGCGTCGTTTTCCAACACGTCCCGATATCTACGGCTGGGTTCTTGGCAGAATTTTATCAAACCAGTAAGTTGAAGATTTTCAAGAAAAACACTAAATACAGTTCTGGTGTAGAACTACTTCACCGGTCATCTAACTCACCTCTTAAACAAATGAATAAGTTCTCCCTTTTGGTAATAATCCAGCATCCCGCATTCTTACAGCTGCCAAATCCCTTACATACGTTAAACCATTCTCATCTAAAAATGCTGGCGCTAATCTCAAAATGACCAGCCACTCCATTTCAGTATAGTGATCCCTCCGCCAACCTTCATCTCTGACTTTGTAGGCAAACGGATCATACCCATGTTCACCATACAATGCTTTAAAAACTGATGAAGGATAGGTCAGAATGTTAATCACATTTCTACCAAAAGTACTATTGAGTGTTCCCATAGGAACTGTCATTTCTATATAATACGGTGGGTGGGCATTCAATCTGATAGACGACCTGTCTTCAACGACAAGAACCCTCTCATAAAATCTTCTAAATTTCCTAGGAATTCTATGTAAGAATAATTCTCTATATGTCTCACCATCATCACTTTTTTCTGTCGGCAATGCCTGAAGTATCAAAGCTCCTGCCCAATCTATTCTATGTCTTCTGCTAAAATGCTGGTTAACCTCTACAGATTTTATCTCGTAAAAAGACTCTCTACTTTGGTATTCGGCATCTGCTATTAATCTTGCACCAGCCTCATCTAAAATAGTTTCTCTAGGCCTTCCTAGTTTCTCCTCCAGACCAGTCATATAAGTGCCTACTTTGAACAAAGTTTCTGGTCCGGATTTATTTCTCCAATGGACTTGTAGTGCATCGTCTGCTCTCCAATCCCCCACTCTTAAGTGACCATTTCCACTATTCCCTCTTCTATCATGGTTACCCCTAACCGCTAAGTAAATTTTATGGACCGACGATAAGATGTAATCAACATTTTGCGGTTGATATTTTTCTGGTTCAGACATTAATTTGTCATCTGTAACTATAACTTCTTTAAAATACCTGCGAAATTGATCTACCGTTAAAACTTCTTTATGGGGAGTCTGCCGCTTTTTATGCCCCGCATGCATTCCTTTGATAGGTGCGCTCATCTCTTCGCGATTCCTCCCCTCAACTCTTGCAGCATACATGACAACAGCATCATCTGGCATCCAACGAGGCAACAAATCCTCTCTTACTGTCTGATGCAATCTTTGTTCAAGGGAAGGTCTCAACAAAATTCTTTCAGTTCTAATTCTTTGTACCACATCATCAGACAAAATATCTGAAATTGTAGTTTCCAATTCTTGCTGTGGCATAAGCAACTTCGGATGTGGTTTGTCTTCATCAAATCTGTTAGCATCAGGACCAAATGCTCCCACTTTTAATTTTCCCAGCTTATCTTTTGTAGCCACCATCAAATTTAGCCCTTCTTCTGTAAGTGCAGGTATGGGATTGCCTAGTCCTCTTTGTATGAAAGCTGGTGTTGGGTCGTATGCAAAAACCATAGCTACCACTCTGGAAAGTTAGAGTAATTTATAAAAATCCCTAAAGATGAAAATTTTGTTGAAAGATAGTTTATAGTATGTTCAAGAATCAGTTGCCAGGTCATCTGCTTGTTTTTTGCAGAATCCTCCCCTATTGCCCCTTTGAATTAATCCTAAGAGTAGATAGAGGCCAGAACATCCTGATGGACTTATAGACATGAGTGGTAAAGTTACTTACTAACGAATTTTTAGTATCTATTCCCCAACTCATAAATAACACAAAGATTATTTCTATTATTATATTAAAAAAATATAGTATAAATATTTTGTGGTTTTTAATAACATATATCACAAGTGGGACATTTTCAAATTTCATTATGATAGCATATGTAATTAACTATTTCATACAATAAATTCTATTAATAATTGCCCTCGTAAGTTGATGCCCTCGTAATTTTAGAGGAAAGCTCAACTTGGATAGATGTAAAGTCTATAGCGGCACCCTTCTAAGGTGATGGTTGGGGGTTCAAAAGGCAATTGCCTGAAATTCCCCTCGAGGGCACTATTTCAATATTGATGGATTAAAAGCTAATGCCAAAGCCCCATATAAAACAACATCCTCTCCCAACGCCGTTAATACAACCTTAGGAATTCTGTTTATCGAGTATTTTGGTAGATGTTTAAGAAGCGGATTTAAAATCAAGTCTTTATTTTTCAGAGCAACACCTCCCCCCATTGTAACCAAAGAAACATCATAAGCAGCATTGATATTCGAAATTCCAATTGCGTTTATCTCTCCAATTTTATCTAAAATTCCCAAAGCTAATTTATCTTTTGATTTAGCAGCTTCAAAAATTTTTTCAGAAGTTAAATTTTCTAGATTACCATTGCTTAATTTTAAAATCAAGCTATTCTTCAGTCTGTTATCATCTTTAACCAACAATCTTACAAAATTAGGAATATTTCTACCAGAACAATAAGCTTCCCAATGTCCATATCCATTGCAACCACATCTTAATTTACGTTCCAAATCTACAATAAAATGACCTACTTCTGTAGCATTACCGTCTTTACCTAAAAGCAATCTTCCGTTTAAAATCACACCACAACCTATACCAGTGCTAATAGTCAGATACGCTAAATTCTTCTCACTCTTCCCCAGACCAAAAAACTTCTCCCCAATCACTCCAGCATCACAATCATTCACAAGATAAACAGGAACATTAAACTCTTCTTTCAGCTGCTCAACTATCGGAATATTCTTGAAAGGTATTTGCACAGGTTTCGACAATTCTCCTTTCTTTAAATCCAACAACCCCATAGAACCAATGCCAATTGCAGAAAAGTCATTTGATAAATAACGTATCATTCTTATGATTTGTTTAATAACAGAATCTTTATTTTCAACATTCAATCTTTCAGAAAATTTATTTTTTATAACCCCCTTGTCATCGCCCAAACAAACTCTTACATTCGTCCCTCCTATGTCAATACCAACTGCATATTTAGCCATATATTAAATTTAGTCAATCGTCTAAACATAAACCTTTTTACTTCCAAAATCAAATCTAATTTGTAATGTCAAGAGTAATTGGAATTCTGTCTGGCAAAGGTGGTATAGGCAAAACTGCTTTAACAACTAACTTGGGATATGCTTTAACCGAGTTAGGTAATGATGTAACGCTTGTAGATGCAAATCTTACAACCCCACATTTGGGATTTCATCTAGGCATGCATTTAGCTCCAAAAACTTTGCATGATGTGCTAAAAGGCGCTTCTGTAAGGAGCGCAACTTATATACATCCATTAGGGTTCAAGGTAATTCCAGGCAGCATTTCTGTTAAAGATTTGGTTGATGTTGATATAACAAAACTATCAAGTGTAATTTCCTACATTTCAGATAAATCAGATTTTGTTTTACTTGATTGTGCGCCTGCACTAGGCAAAGAAGCCATTACAGCATTACAAGCTGCAAAGGAAGTTCTTGTAGTAACTAATCCTGATTTGCCATCAGTTGCCGATGCACTAAAAACATTGAAAGTAGCCCAAAGAGCAGGCAAAAAAGTTGTAGGCTCTGTTATGAATAGAGTTAGATGGGTAGCTGATGAATTGAACAAATCAGAAGTAGAGCAGATGCTTAGCTCGCGTGTCATTGCGGAAATACCTGAAGATAGAAATGTTCCAAAATCCATTGCAGCTAAAACTCCTGTGTTGGATTTCTCTCCAAAATCACCAGCTTCAATAGAAATCAGAAGATTAGCAAATAATTTAGTTGGCAATGAATATAGTGTAAGATCGACTGGTTTGCTTGATTGGTTAGTTGGGTGGATGGTTAGATAAATTCCAAACTTATTTCAAATGCAACTGTCGGTATTTCTAAATTCCAATTTCCTAAAACTATGGGATTAACTTCCCCAATCACACCTACTTGTTTACCTTCAACAAAAATTCCAGCAATTCTACCATCAATAAATGAATTATGTTCAATTGCTTTCAATTTATATTCAACACCAAGGTTGGAGAGAAATGCATCCAATACAGAGGAAATCTCCTGGTAACTAACATTACTGTCAGCAATTGTGCATGCCAACTTTCTCACATCTTTAGTTTTCGTTTCCCTATTCTCATCGATAATAACAACATCACCAAGTTCAAAAATTTTCTGCGGATATTCCACATGCTTGTTTGCCGAAATAAATTCCAACAAACTAGGAAGCAGCCAATTTCTAAAAACATTCCAATTTTCAGATACAGGATTTTCTATCTCAACAATTTTTTCTCCCTTCAAATTCATTTTCTCAAAAAGATTTTTCCTATTAGTTAAAGTATATGAGAGCACTTCTTGTAACCCCAATCCAACCATTATTTCAGCAACTTTATCAGAAATTTTTGATAGTCCACTTTCACCTCCTGATGTTGCAAGCTTAGGAACTGTAGGTTCAATTTTATTGTAGCCGTAAGAAATTATCACGTCCTCAACAATATCCCTCTGATGCATGATATCTTGTCTGTAAGCAGGGTACACCACTTCTATTCTACTGCCTTTTGCAATTGCATCATATCTTGCCTGTCGCAATAAATGCATTATTTGATTTGTAGTCAAGTTCAACCCAGAAATTCTATTCAAGTAATCAATATCTACAGAAGACTTCTTCGGTGTCAAATCCGGTGTAATCATTGTTTTATCTGGATATACCACTTTTACTGTTTCTATTTTAGCTCCCCTATCAGCTAAAGCACATGCCAGTACATTCAACGCTGGAATTAGGGACTTCAGATTGAATCCAGAACATTCCAAAAATATGTTTTTAGTTTTTTCAGTAATGTTTCCTAAATTATTGGAATTAATAATTGGCGGTATTGATAGGACTTCATTATTTGCATCAATAAACATAGGATATTCCTTATAACCGTCTAACAAATGCCCATACTCCTTCCCTTTAGGATGTTTTTCTAGAATTTCTTTTGGCGTTAACTCTTCTTCAAACTCCAAAGGAACAAACTTTATACCATTAGGACTTACAGTAGTGAATTTTATCGGCGATTTTATTCTATCCAAATCATAATACCCAGCTGCAACTTCTTTTCTGTTTCTTCCAAAGGTTTGGCATATCTTTTCTTGTAATTGAATTAATTGAGATAACGATTCTTTGTTCAATTTTAAATTTCTTGCGACTAAACAGACAGTATAAGACCTAATGCTTTTCATTTTTCTATCGACTTTGACAACGACATTTGATTTACTAACAGAATACTTAGGGCAACCAACTTCTTTCGTACTCCTCCCTTCTATTTCTCTTGCTACACCTTCAGCAGACCATAAATGTGGGCGGTTAGTATCCTTTATATCAACTTTTAATAAATCACCTTCGGTAAAATCAATTTCGCCTTTAGCAAATAGTATTAACCCTTTCAATTCCTCAATCGGCAATTTCCTCCCGATTAATCTGCACAAATCTTTATACGAGATTTCTATAGTCGGCATTCACAGCACCTTTCGTTTTCTTAACCAATCCAAATCTTGGCTGAACAAGTGACGTATATCCTGTATATCCAGTTTAAACATCGCTAGCCTGTCGATTCCTATCCCCCATGCTAAAACCGGCACATCCACACCTAAAGGTTTTGTCAGTTCTTCCCTAAAAATTCCTGAACCACCAAATTCAATCCAGCCCAAATCAGGATGTAGCGCTGACAGTTGCGCACTGGGAGATGTGAAAGGATAATAATCTGGCAGGAATTTTACTTTTTTAGCACCAGCAATCTCTATTGCAAACATCTTCAAAATTCCCAACAAATGCTTAAAATTCAAGTTTTCATCAAGAACTATGCCTTCAGTCTGATTAAATTCCACTCCATGTGTTGCATCAATCACATCAGGCCTAAAACACCTTACCATAGCAAAATATTTTCCAGGAATTTTTGGTTTGCTTGCTAATGCTCTCGCTGATAAGGCAGTGCCGTGAGCTCTTGGCATTAATCTCATAGCAATTTTAGGATCCCATCTATATCCCCACCCTGTACTACCAGATATACCAGCTTCATGCGCTTCCTTAACATTATCAACAATATTTTTGCTTGGCAATTCCCCCAATTTAGGATATTTCAATTGATAAGTTTGTGCCCAATCTCTTGCGGGATGCGACTGGGGTTGGTACAGCGAATCGAAGTTCCAAAATTCAGTTTCAACCAAAGGACCAGTCATTTCCTCAAAACCCAATTCAACTAATTTCTGCTTGACTTGCTTTAAAAATTGATTGTAAGGTTGTCTTTTGCCTCCATAAATTTTCCTTCCAAGTAATTCAACGTTATATGGTTTGAATTTAACTTGTCTCCAAATACCAGTTTTCAATAGTTCAGATGTTAGATTTGTTACTTCTTTATCTATCAGTTTATCAACATCACCAATCACAGCCTTGTCAACTAATTTTCTCTGCAGCAAAACTTCCAACATCGTGTCATCTACCACTTCATCTTTTGCTAGTCTTTCCAAAGCTTGCTGTTCAGGTATATCCTTCGGCATCTTAACAAGGAAAATCTCATCCCGCTCCCTGTCAACCCAACCCTTATCCATAGCCCACTTCAAAGCAATAGAAAAATTTCTTACATGAGCAATAGCTTTCTCTATTTTGATTGATTTTTTAGGATGGTTATTCAAGAATTCTACAAGGTTTTTTTCTGGCAGACCACTTTTCAAATATTCTTTCCCTTCTTCTGTTAGCCTGTAGTAAGTTTCCTTTGCCATAAAATATCTTTAAATTTAGTTTATTTAATCGATTCTCATCCACCATTTGCATGCCGTGGATACGAACCTAATATATACAATGAATTATCCACAGTTAATTCCTCAGTCAATTCTCTCAGCGCTCTTTGCATAGGCAAATCGTTTTTGTGCGCATCCACTTCAGTTAACATCCTGTACCTACCTAGTCTAATCCCAGTGGCAATTGAATGTTGTCCAGATAGATTCAAACCTCTTCTTGAAAACACACCAATAGCATTATGCAAAGC
>Ga0213870_1000977_pt1 | contig 13213 bp, 14 predicted proteins | sample WICALVC2017_Meta_FD_160119 | JGI IMG/M metagenome (GOLD analysis project Ga0213870, IMG submission 160119) | Freshwater microbial communities from subterranean cave lake in Wind Cave National Park, South Dakota, United States - WICALVC2017 | ecosystem: Environmental > Aquatic > Deep subsurface >... | reverse complement strand
GGGCAACGGGTCCCGACGATGATGACAGCCCCGCAGTCGGCGTCCCGACTCGTTGGGGCTGTAAAAGCGTGCTCAGTGACAGATGGACGATAGACCGCCCCTCTGCCATCCCTATCGCGCATGCTTTTAATTGGTAAAAGATATCTGCAGGCGTCCTATCAATCATCTGTTCGACCTCACGGCGTACCTGTTTTTGCAACGTGTCCATGCGGGGATCAGGATGCTTCCATTGATAGGTAAACGATGCTTGCGTGAGCGGCCCAAGATAAGGTCCCATAGCGGGTTCAGAAAGTAAAAGAGATCCGGGTGGAACCAATAACCGAACTGTATATTGGACAGGATCAATATGGTCGATCATTTGATAATGTTCCGCGAAATCAAAAAGATCAATGTAGCTGTCCAGTGACTCCCATGGCGTAAAAGGAACCAATGAAGGGCGGAGGGCAATCCCGTTTCCATGAACAATCTTGATCGCCTTGATTGTGTCCGCACGTGTATGGCCTTTATCAAGGTGGTGCAATACTGTATCGTTCAGCGACTCAACTGCAGAGATAATAAAAATACAGCCCAACGCAGAAAATTCAGGCAGGAGGTCTTTATACTGCAATAGATGCTCAATCTTTGCGGTAAAATCAAAGGTCAGCGTAGGAAATCTTTTGTGCATCTCCCTGACAATTTTCATTGAATGGTTAGGGCCGTTTAGGAAATCAGGATCGCCGAAGGTCATATGCGCCGCGCCGAGCGTGACCTGCGCGCCGATATCTTCAAGAAGCATCTCTTCGGGAATAATGGTGAAGCGTCCGCCATAGACGGGGGGAATAGGACAATGACGACAAAGGTGTCGGCATCCACGAGAAGCCTCAATATAGCCAGCAAGATAACGCGCGCCCCCCTTTTTAAGATGCGCGTATTTGGACAAGGGGGGCAATGTCGCGCGCGATGGCGCAGCAACAGCATGTAGGCGAAGGTCTGTGACAATGCGCGCGGGGTTTCCTTTATCAGCAAGGGATTGAACCATCTTTACGAATGCGGCTTCAACTTCTCCCCCGATTACAAAATCGGCGAGGTGTTCAAAAAGAAAATTGGCGTTCAGGGAGGCGTACAATCCAAAGAAGACAATCTGGCAGGTTGGGTTTAACTTGCGTGCCTGCTCTGCGACCTTGACCCCGATGCGAAGGGCTGTATGCATTGGAACTGAAATCCCTATCAATTTGGCGCGTAACAGTTTCTCGTTAGAGAGTTTGCTAACGCCAAGGTCAATCGTGTCAGATAAAAATCCGGCCTTCTCTAAAAAACCGGATAATAACGCAACGCCAAACGGCGGATGCCCCAACTCATAACACGAGATCAGAAGAATATCTCCACGCGTATACATAATGGTACCTCTTTCCTGCAGTAAGGGTTACATTGTAACGGCTCATTTTAGACTCTGTCTACCAGATTTCTCACTTTCATCTATTGACAAGGCTTTAATGTACCTGACAAGATTACACGATGGCTATTCTGAATGTCGCAAAATTAGGGAATCCGATTCTTCGTGAGCGGGCAGAGCGTGTTACATTGGAAGAGGCGCTTGCGCCAGAGTTCCAGCAGTTTTTAGACGATATGGTTGACACCATGCGAGCGTTAGATGGTGTGGGATTGGCTGGGCCTCAAGTGTTCCAGTCCAAACGCGTGATTGTAATTGAGTCCGAGGCGAATCCACGCTATGCTGACGCCCCAAATCTGTCATTGTTCGTCATGCTCAATCCAAAGATTACCTCCGCGTCTGAAAAGACCATTGAAGGGTGGGAAGGGTGTTTATCGTTAGAGAACCTGCGTGGAAGGGTCGTACGATCGGCTGAAATATCAGTCAGTGGTTTTAACCGTTTTATGGAGCCAATGACCCTCAATGCGGAAGGGTTTCTGTCCGTTGTTTTTCAGCATGAGATTGACCATTTAAACGGCACGCTCTTTATTGATCGAATGAAAGGTTTTTCAACACTAAGCCATCTTGAAGAATACGAACTGTATTGGGTGAAGCGGCCTGTCGGGGCTGGGTCTCTCTAGTTTAGGGTCCAGTGCACACGCAAATAACGGTTCAAAGATTTAACCCAGACAAAACGCCCGAACATTTTGTTTCAAACTATGCCATCGAATATGACCGCGGGACAACCCTGCTTTCAGCGCTCCTCCAGATTAAAAACCAGATTGATGGCACATTGACCTTTCGCGCATCTTGTCGGTCCGCCATCTGCGGCTCCTGCCTGATGCAGGTCAATGGCGTGCAGAAACTGGCTTGTCGGCTTTCTCTCCATGATGAATTAGAAACGCGCGGAAAAATAGAAATAAGACCGATGGCCAATATGACCGTCATTAAAGATATGGTTGTGGAGTTGGCCCCTTTCTGGCAAAAGATAAAGGCCATCATCCCCTACATCGTCTCCACGGAAAACAAGGGCGCAGCAAGCGGCGCCCCTACAAAACCCGATGACCTTCGAAATATCCATGAGATGTTGCATAATGCCGATGGCTGTATTATGTGTTCTGCTTGTCTTTCTGCCTGCGCGACTTACGAAGTCTCCCCTGGATTTTTAGGCCCTGCCGCTTTGGCCAAGGCTTACCGATTTGTCGTTGATCCGCGGGATATGATACATCAAAATCGGCTAGAGATGTTGCAGAATAATCATGGTATTTGGGATTGTGTCCGATGCAATCTTTGCGTATCGGTTTGTCCTAAAGATGTTGCCCCAATGGAACAGATCGTACGGCTTCGGCGGTTATCGATTGCAGCAGGGTTTAATGAGTCGGTGGAAGCCGCACATATCACTGAATTTACTAAAGTAGTCGGCGAGGAAGGGCGGCTCAACGAATCGCGTCTGCCGCTGTTAATGCTTTGGGGTCATTGGGGAAAACTGTTTCGGATGATTCCGCTTGGCATAAAGATGTTTTTGCATGGTAAGGCCCCCTTTCCATTTAAACGGCCAAAGGGGTATAAACAGGTGCAAGCAATCTGGAGGCACCGGCCTCCTATGGGATGACAGCCCCGCAGTCGGCGTTCCGACCTCGTTGGGGTTGTAAAAACAGATGCAAGATACTGTAAAGTGTAAAGGAATTTATGAAATATGCTTATTATCCCGGTTGTGCTGCGAAAGGGGCGACACCTGAATTGCATCAGGCAACATTGAAGGTGGTCGAACGATTGGGAATAGAAATCGTCGAGATTGAAAACTTCAACTGTTGCGGGGCCGGTGTGATTACAGAGGCCGATCCTAATTTAGCCTATCTCCTCAACGCGAAAACCTTGGCGACGGCTGAATCGTTGGGGCTTGATATCATGACAGTTTGTGGAACATGTCAAGGAACATTGGGCGGCGTGAACAAGATACTGCAAAAAGACGAGGCGCTGCGAAATCGGATCAACATCTCTTTAAAAGAGGCAACGGAATTAGAGTATAATGGGTCTGTCACAGTAAAACATCTGCAATGGATTTTGGTGAAAGATTACGGGTTGGAGGCATTGGAACGGGCGGTTGTGCAACCATTAGATCAATTGTCGATTGCCCCGTTTTATGGCTGTTATATCTTGCGGCCAGCGGCTGCAACCGGATTTGATAATTGGGAAAATCCACAATCGTTAGAGGCACTCATTAAAACGCTTGGAGCCAAACCTGTTGTCTATGATGGTCGAGCGAAATGTTGCGGCTTCCCTGTTTTTTTGGAGAAGGAAGAGATTGCGTTAGGAATGGTGGGGTCTCGCGTTTCGGAGGCAAAGGCTAAGGGTGCCAATGTGATGGTGACACCCTGTCCGCTCTGCCACATGAGTCTTGATATCTATCAGGAACGGGCCGAAAAAAAACTTCAGACAGAGGACGATATCTCTCTGAATATGCCGATTCTACATCTTCCACAACTGTTGGGACTGGCTTTGGGATTTACTTCAAAGGAGTTGGGAATGAAACGGCATTTTGTCTCTACGGCTTCCATAGATGATAAATTAAAGGTAGAATAGGCCGATGCGTGTCCGAACAAATTTATTAAAAGAGCTTGAGAGAGAATTTCTCCCCCCAGAAGGTGTCCTGTACTCTGCGAGGGTCGCACCCCTTTCAGAAAAAAAAGAGATTCCATGGAAAAGATTGCTTTTAATACTGCTTTTGGGCGTTGTTATTGGCACTGGCTTATTGGGTCTGTATTATTATTTGAAAGACAAGCCCTCCTCGGCACGGTTTTTGGGTCTAGGTATTCCGGTTGAGACTGTGACGGTGAAGGGGGAGGCATTAACGGAGATCATCGGGGCAAACGGAAAGACAGAGCCTGCTGACACAGTGGAGATCAAGACATCGGTTGGCAGCAAGGTTTTATCTGTTTTCGTTGAGGTTGGGGCTGCTGTTTCCAAAGATCAGGTACTCGTTCAGTTAGACCCTGCTCCTCATAAAGCTGCACTGAAGGAGGCACAAGAAAAATTCTCAAAGGCAAAAACGAATGTTGAAAAAAGTGAAAGTGTAGAGAAACGGATGAACGAGCTGTTTGGCCGTAAATTGATTTCGAGTACGGAGCTTGAAAAGGTAACACGCGAACTCAATGTGGCTCAGACCCATTTTTCGGATGCGGCGGAACGGTTTTTAACGGCAAAGGACAATCTGGATAAAGTGGTGATTACCGCGAAAACAGCAGGAATGATCGTGGAACGAAAGATCAATTCAGGGGAGATTGTTAATCCAAAAGATATCCTTTTTGTTTTAGGAACCACGGAGTCGGTACAAGTGGTTGCCTTTGTTCCTAAGGAAAAAGGGGACCATGTTATAATAGGGCAAGAAGCGGATATCGTTTTGGACGCCTATCCCAATACGATTATCACCGGAGAAGTTGAGAAGATTGACCCCGTGGATGATCCAACTTCAAAGATGAAGGTTTCTGTTCGGATAAAATCAGCATTAAAAATTAAGGCAGGACTCCCTGCTTATGTTTGGATTAAAAGCCATCGGAAGGGATTGACGATTCCCAAGCTCAGCGTTATTCAGATGGTAAACGGAACACCGACATCCAACGAGGCTGTGTTTGTTGTAGAAAATTTTAGGGCACGGCGGCAAACCATTCGGACCGGAGCAACACGGAAAAATAAGGTGGAAGTCTTGGAAGGGCTTATGGAGGGCCAAGAAGTCGTTTCAGTCGGCCTGTCACGACTTCAGGACAATGACCGTGTTATTCTGAAGGGGGTATCAAAATAAGAGGACGGTTCTTGCGTCGTTCATTACTTTACCCATGCTGTTTCTTGTGATATATTGACCTCCAGGAAGATCATCCCGATTGATCCAAAAAGGAGGAGGATGAAAAGATTCTTACCCGTAGGGGGTGTTCTGGTTTTTGTTGTTTTATTGTTCTTCTTTTTTGGCTTGAAGAAAAGACCTCACGAGCCTCTGCCCAGTATGGAGGATTGGGCAGACATTTCGCTTTCGCGCGTTTCATTTGTCCAGTCGCAAAATGGCGTGAAAGAGTGGGAGTTGCGTGCGGAACAAGCACAACTTTTTGAGAAAGATCAAACGGCACTGCTCAAAAAAATTGAGGTCGTCATAAAAGCCCCAAAAGAGGGTTTACTGACTGTTTCCGGTGATAGTGGGAAGATGGACATGGAAGGAAAAAGATTTTTGATTCAGCAAGAGAAAGAACCGGTTTTAATCGTGTGGGGTAATGGGTATACGGCTAAAACATCGGAACTCCGCTGGTCTTCCGAAGAAAAGATGATTCAAACCGACAAGGAAGTAAAAATTTCAGGACCGGGTATTTCTATGAAGGGTGATGGTTTAAAGCTGTTTTTGGATCGTTCTGAACTGACCATTTTGGGTGATGTCCATGCGGAAGTTGATTAGTTTTTTATTTTTTGCCCTTTTTCTGACTGGCAATATTTGGGCAGGGACACCGAAAGAATCGCTACGTGCGCTTTCTCATGGGGAACCCATTGCGATATCTTCAGAAAAAATGACTTTGAAAGGGCAGGAAGATAAAGTTTTTTTTGAGGGAGATGTGTTGATCCAAAAGGGAGATATCAAGATTACCGCAGGACGCGTGGAGGTGCAGCTTGCCAACAGGGAAAACGTTAAAGAGATTGTGCAGATTGCTATGCTGGATGAGGTAGAGGTAAAGCAGGGCGACCGGCGGGTTTTGGCACAGAAGGGTGTTTATAATACAAAGGAGGGTGAAATCGTTTTAACCGGGGATGCGGAAATGTGGGAAAAAGGATATCACGTTAAAGGGCGGCTGATACGACTTTCTTTAAACCAAAAACGGAGCTTTGTTGAAGGAAGCGTCCTGACGATTTATTGAGGGGCAACGGCCCCACGGCGGGGCCGTAAAAATATAGAGAGAAGATCATGTTAGAAGCAGTCGGGCTAAAAAAGTGCTATCAAAAACGAGAGGTTGTTCGCGGCGTGAGTTTGCAAGTTGGCCCCGGCGAGATTGTTGGATTTTTAGGCCCCAATGGTGCAGGGAAGACGACACTCTTCCAGATGATTGCCGGACTCACCTTCCCCTCTGCGGGCGAGGTGCTCTTGAATAACGAAAAGATTACAACACTTCCCCTCTATCGCCGTGCCCGACTGGGGCTAGGGTATCTTCCTCAAGAGGCTTCCATTTTTAGAAAGATGACAGTCGAAGAAAACATATTGGCTGTCCTTGAGATGCAACCTGTTGCATTATCTAAGGCCGAAAGGCGCGTTCGAGCTGAAATGCTATTAGGAGAGTTGAATCTTTTGCATCTGTCTAAAAATATCGCCTCGACCTTATCTGGGGGAGAAAGGCGTCGGCTGGAAATCACGAGAGCACTGGTGCATCATCCTTCATTTTTACTTTTAGACGAGCCGTTCTCTGGCATTGATCCAATTGTGGTCATTGAAATTCAAAAAGTGCTTTTTCAACTAAAAGAAAAGGGGATAGGCATTTTTATTACAGATCACAACGTAGATGAAACATTGGCTGTTTGCGACCGCGCTTATATTATTCATGGAGGCGAGATCCTACTTTCTGGGACACCTTCTGAAATCGCCCAAAGCCCTGTTGCTAGGGAGAGATATCTGGGGAATCGGTTTCAATTTAACGAGGAGCATCTCGTAGGGGCGGGGTAAACCCGTCCCCCACAATGGAGGTAAATATGGCTTGGCAAACTGGCATGAAGGCACGAATGGAGTTACGTCTAGGGCAGAGGATGGTGATGACCCCTCAGTTGCAACAGGCGATCAAACTGCTTGCGCTCTCCCGACTGGAACTTAATCAGAGGATTGATCTTGAAATGACGGAGAACCCCCTCTTAGAAGAGATCGCTTCTGACTCCCCAGATGAAGATTTGGGAGAATCGCCTTCTTCCGAGTCGGAAGAGGAAACGCGGGACAATCAAGAGGCCGACAGCGCTGAACAACCTGAAGAAATGGATCTGAAGTGGGAAGACGCTTACGAAGACGATGATCGGGAAAGGATTGAAAGTAATGTCACCTCTGATGAGACCCGGCCAGAGAGGCCATCTTACGATCAAACATTGGCAAAACCGATTTCGCTCAGTGACCATCTCCTTTGGCAATTGGGTCTGGTTGCTTTGTCCACAAGGGATCAAGAGATTGGTGCCACTTTAATCGGCAACATTGAAGACCATGGTTATTTGGAAACTGCCCTAGAAGAAATTGCAGGAAGTCTGGGTGTCGCCACCGCCGAGGTTGAACGTGTTCTGAAGGTGGTTCAACGATTTGATCCTCCCGGTGTTGCGGCACGGAACTTGGTGGAATGCCTGCTCATACAGATTGAGTTGCTCAACCTTTCAGGATCATTGGTCGAAACCATCATCAAGAATCACTTGGAGAATATTGAAAAAAGGCAGTATGCGCAGATTGCCAAAGCATGCAATGTTGTACTAGAAGAGGTGTTACAGGCTTCTAAAATTATTGAACACTTAGAACCAAAACCGGGTCGGCCTTTTTATGCAAGTGACAACTTTGCTGTTATTCCCGATGTTTTTGTTGAAGAACTTGCGGACGGTGAAGAGGGGGACATTGAGGAAAAAGGAGAGCCTATAGGATATAAAGTCGTTCTCAACGATGATGGTCTGCCCAAAATGAAGATCAGCTCTTATTATCGATCCCTTTTAAGGTCCAAACAGACGGGAGAGGAGGCAACACGCTCCTATTTAAAAGACAAATTCCAATCGGCCATGTGGCTGATCCGCAGTATTGAGCAACGCAATCAGACGATTCTAAAGGTAGCCAATTCTATTTTAAAATTCCAATGTGCGTTCATGGAAAAAGGGGTGAGCCATTTAAAGCCATTGGTCCTCAAAGAGGTCGCCGAGGATATTTCCATGCATGAATCAACAGTCAGCCGCGTGACCACACATAAATATATCCGGACGCCGCAGGGGATTTTTGAACTGAAGTATTTTTTTAACGGCAAGTTCGCTGGGTCAGGAGGAGAGACAGAAAAATCGTCATTGGCGGTCCGTGAACAAATTGAGAGAATGGTGTCGGAGGAAGACGTAACCGATCCCATGACCGATCAGGAGATTGTAAATTGTCTTAAAAAAGAAGGGGTGAAGATGGCCAGAAGAACCGTCGCTAAATATCGTGCGGAGCTTAAAATTGCCCCCGCGACAAAACGGCGACGGCCGATTTCGTAGGGGGCAGAAAATTTTCTGCCCCTCTCTTAACATAAAATTAAAGGAGAAATATGGAGTTAGTTATTACCGGAAAACAGATGAAAATTGCGCCGGGTCTTAAAAAATTTATTGAAGACCGCGCTCAGAAAATGGAGAAATATGGCACAAAGTCTCTGCAGGCGACGGTTACGCTGAAGATTGAAAAATACAGGCAGATCGCCGAGGCCCACGTGAATAGCAATGGGGTGATCCTTCAGGCGCAGGAAGAGACAGCAGAAATGGAGGAGTCTGTCGATAAAGTAATCAGTAAGATTGAAAAGCAGTTAAAAAAACATAAAGAGAAGGTGTCAAGCCACCGTCTCCACGCGAGTGAAAAAAAAGTGATCATTGGGGAAAAAGAGGCCGCCGTCTCTTTACCTCAAAAACTTTCAGCCCCGCCGTTTATTGCTGTGGGTACAGATGTTTTTCGGATCCCAAAGCGGGAAAAAGTTTTAGTCAGTCTTCTGGCGATTGAAGAGGCACTTGCACAAATGAAATCGAATAAAAAAGAGTTTTTCTTTTTTCGAAATAGCGCCAATCGTCAACTCAATTTTCTGTATAAAAAGCAAAACGGGATTCTTGGCCTGATTGATCTCATTGACGGCAGCGATGGCCCCCAGCGATAAGGACAGCCCGGCAGGGGCATCCCACATCTGTAGAAATAAATTTGCAAATTACGATGCGCTACGCTTAGTATGAAGGGAGGTTAAAAGCCAAACACCTCCTTCCCTTTTTGAGGTGGGTAGGTTGGGCAATTTATGTGAGGTTCCATGGAGCAATTTCGTTTAGTGATTATTAGTGGTTTATCGGGTGCTGGGAAGACCAAGGCCCTTCAATGTTTTGAAGATATCGACTTTTTTTGCGTGGACAATCTTCCCCTGCCGCTTCTCCAAAAATTTGTGGAGCTATGTCTTTTGCCGGGGAGAGAGGTCGCCGATGTTGCACTGGGTCTTGATACTCGAAATCGGGATTTTCTGAATGCTTCTTTTCGTGGCATTTATGAATCCCTTCGTGAAGAGGGGCATTTTGTAGAACTGCTTTTTATTGAGGCAAAGGACGAAATTTTAATAAGGCGTTTTTCGGAGAATCGTCGTCCACATCCTCTGGGGCAAGGGCGCGCAGTCTTGGAGGGAATTTTAGAGGAGAGAAGACGATTGTCGGAGCTAAAATCCATCGCCCATTGCATCATTGATACGTCGGAGATTTCAGCTTCTGATCTTAAAAAAAGGATTACGTTGGAGTATGGTCAAAGCCAACAAGAAAATCTGCTTCACGTTTCGTTGGTTTCCTTCGGTTTTAAATTCGGCGTTCCTTTTGATTTGGATATGCTCTTTGATGCGCGGTTCCTCAAAAACCCTTTTTATGAGAGAGCGCTGCAATTTCAGACCGGGAATGATAAATCGGTGCAGGATTTTGTCTATTCCTTGAAAGAATTTGAACCGTTTCTCGAGAAGGTCATTGATATGCTAGACTACTTAATCCCTCTGTATGAGAAGGAAGGAAAGAGTTATCTTACACTGGGCGTGGGTTGCACGGGAGGAAGACATCGTTCTGTATCAATTGTGAATAAGTTACAAGAGGTGTTGCAACAGCAGGGACGGGAGATTTCCTGTCGTCATCGGGACATCCTTCGTACATCCCAAAAATAGGGGGCATCGGCCCCCGGCGATAATACAGCCCTCGTTGGGGCTGTGAAAAATATATGAAGATTACAGTTGCGATTACAGGGGCTAGCGGGGCTGTCTACGGCGTTTCGCTTCTTGAATATCTTTTAGAAGAAAGACACCAAGCAACCTTGGTGCTTACTCCTGAGGCACGCATTATTGTGCAGGAAGAATTGGGGGTTTCGTGGGGAAGCTGTTTTAATGAGACTGCTGAATTTCTAAAAAAACGATATCCTGATTCGGATTTGGTTTATTGTAACGAGACTGATATGACCGCGCCGATTGCCAGCGGCTCTCATCCAATCGATGCGATGGTGGTGGCCCCTTGTTCCATGAAGACGGTTGCCGCGATTACACATGGTCTGTCTTCCAATTTAATTGAACGGGCGGCCGATGTGACATTAAAAGAGAGACGCCCACTGATTCTTGTGCCGAGGGAGACACCGCTTTCTTCGATTCATCTGAAGAATATGCTGATGCTCTCTGAAATGGGGGTATGGATTATTCCGGCAATGCCGGCCTTTTACAATCATCCAAAAACAATTGATGACATGGTTGGCTTTGTAGTAGGCCGTGTCTTAGACCGACTTGGAATATCAAATAAAATGTATAAGCGATGGAAAGAAGAACCCTCTTAAATTTGGCCTTTCTCTTATTGTGGGGAATTTTGCCTTCGTGTCAGTCAACGCCAGAGACCATTTCGCGTACCGACTGGGCAGAGGGTACGCTCTACGCAACTGGATTTGGCCCCATAGAGATATGGACGCCAGAGGAGAGGATGCGTGGTATAAAGCTTGCGAAGGCAAGCGTTACACATCAGTTAGAAGAAAAAATTCTAGCACTGCAGACCGATTCGGGGGCGACTTTTCGAGAGAAAGTCAGCAAAGAGAATCTGATGCAAAAAGTGACCGCGTATGTTCGGGGAGCCGAAGCCGTTGCGATTGAGAATACGCCAAAAGGAGTAGAAATTCAATCTCGTCTTTTTTTGGGAGATCCTTTTAAAGCCGCATTGGGTCTTTTGCAAAGAAAAGCCCTCCCTCCTCCCCAAGGCAGGAGGGAGGGATCGTATTGATAGCCTGCCTCCCGCGTTTAGATATAGAACAGGTTCAAGAATCGACATTGTATTTCCTGGCCGAGCACCCCGAAACGGACGGGCCGCTCCTTGATTTAATAGCCAAATATTTTCTGACGACAGAGCCGCTTCTTAAAAAGATTGTTCAACATCCGAATGTTGAGAAGACAACATTAAATTATATTCGTCTTTTCGTCTCTCCCGCTGTGCTTGCTTTTTTGGGACTTTCGCCCAAAACCGCAATGCTCCCTGAATCTGAATTAGAAGCGGTAACGCAAAACAGGGCGGTGGCCATTGGCAGTTTAAGTGTTCCTGAAAAGATTAAGCTCGCGTTAAAGGGAAACAAAGAGGCGCGCGTTCTTCTTTTAAGAGATCCAAATCGGCAGGTGGTGATGGCTGTTTTGGAAAGCCCAAAGTTAACAGACGAAGAAGTGGACAATATCGCACAATCCAGAAACGTATCAGAGGATGTATTACGAACGATGGCCCGAAACCGTGTTTGGGTCCAAAGGTATGCTGTTACAGCGGCGCTGGTGAATAATCCTAAAACCCCGCTTTCCATTTCTTTGGATTTTTTGAAGCATCTAAGGGGAAAGGATCTGGAACGGATTGTAAAGAACAAAGGGATTTCCGCAACGCTTCGGACCACTGCGATTAAAATGCTGGATAAGAGAAGGGTGGTCAAAGTCTAACATGCTGCTTTCGGAACCCCTTACAGAGTATCTTGCTGTTCGTGAAAGGGTGGGGATTGCTGATCTTTCCAACGACGGGAACGGGGGGCCGCCCGCAGTAGCCGTAATGCTTCTTTCTGGAGAAGATCGCATCGTATTTCTCCAAAATTTAACCAGCAATGATGTTCGTATTGTGAATGGGCATAAAGGAATCTACACCACGCTGTTGACGGCAAAAGGAAAGATTATTGCCGATTTCTATCTCTATCCTTTCGCCGATGCCTATCTCTTAACGATGGAGTCGGCCATTGCCGAAAAGACCATTTCACATTTGATGCGGTTTAAGTTTCGGTCAAAAATAAATATTGTTGATCCACAGTGGGGAAAGATTTTAGTCTCTGGGCCAATGGCAACACCGCTTCTGCAGAAACTCTTTAACAATAAACTGCCGAAAATGGAAGCGCTATCGATTTTTTCTGAAGAGGCCAATCTGGCTGTTTGTGTTTGTCAGCCACAAACCGGAGAGGAAACCTACCACCTTTATTACCCGAAGGCAGCACATGAAGGAATGTGGATAACGCTTTTGTCCCTTGGAGACCCGTTTGGTGTGGCGATAGTTGGGCCGTCCACGTTGGAACTACTTCGAATAGAGGCTGGAATTCCTCGCTATGGAATTGATCTTACAGAGGAGATCATCCCTATTGAGGCGGGGCTTGAAGAACGTGCTATTAGTTATTCTAAAGGCTGCTATCCCGGTCAGGAAGTGGTCGCGCGAATCAAAACGTACGGGCATGTCAATAAACACCGCATGGGGTTACTCTTTGATGGAAAGGATATGCCCTCTGCAGGAGAAAAGGTTTTTTCGGGCGATCTTGAAGTGGGTTGGATTACGGCCAGCGCTTTCTCTCCATTTTTAAGGAGAGTCATTGCAACGGCCTATCTACGCACTGTAGTTGCGACATCCGGAACAGAGGTTAGGGTTGCGATGAAAAACGCTTCTGCAACGGTCACAAACCTTCCATTTTATAGCCGTAAAAAGGGCCAATGACTCCAGCAGAATTTCTACCACCGACAACGCCAAATGCATTTATGGGTGCAGTAACGGCCCTTCCTGAAAATGGGTCTGACCCCTGCGAGAGAATGGAGGTTGGCGTTC
>Ga0213870_1000976_pt1 | contig 13216 bp, 13 predicted proteins | sample WICALVC2017_Meta_FD_160119 | JGI IMG/M metagenome (GOLD analysis project Ga0213870, IMG submission 160119) | Freshwater microbial communities from subterranean cave lake in Wind Cave National Park, South Dakota, United States - WICALVC2017 | ecosystem: Environmental > Aquatic > Deep subsurface >... | reverse complement strand
GGATCTTCAGGAGACGGTATTATCACAACTGGCAGTTGCAATTCACTTCCTTCCCGAAGAACTGTGACAGTAACAGTTTCACCTGGATTTAGAACAATCTTTTGAAAATCTATAGGAGTCATAATGACGACATTATTTATGGCAGTGATGATATCATTTGGTTGTAATCCTGCCCTTTCAGCTCCGCTTCCTTCTATTACGGATAGAACCAAAACTCCTTCCGGTAATTCATAAGACCAACTTTTTAATGGCTCTGGTACTATTATTGCAAAAATAGGATTGGTAAGTAAAATTGCTCCAAGCGCAAACGCAAAGATTACATTTGAAGTAGCCCCCGCCCCAATTACCCGAAGCTTTGAGATCTTTTTTGCCTTGTTAAATTCTTCTTCATCAGGTTCTACAAATCCGGCAAACATTGCAATAAAGATAGCAAATCCACCTGTCTTGATCCTTATTTTTTCTAAAGTCGCAACAATTCCATGTGCACCTTCATGAATAACTAAAACTATTGGGATTGATAATAAAAAATAAGCAATAGCTGTAGAAGAAGTTAATGTAACTCCAGGTATTAGTACTGTTAGCTCTGCAAATTCTGTAGGTTCTACAAAATAATTAGCTATATTAGAAAGCAAAAACCAAAAAGCAAAACCCATCATTAGAAAGCCTGCTACAACACTAACATCTGCAAATACGCGTATGCCTCTTCTTGTTCTGGTTAGCATTTTTGTTAGTGCAGACTGGACTTGATGATTTTTGTAAGTTAGACTGTAAGCCTTTATCTCAAAACCATGTTTTTCTAACTTTAATCCTTTAGCTATTATAACTATAGCAATCCATGCTAATAGTACATAGATAATCGCGTTATCCGTTATAAAATCAAGTTCCAAATTAATTGGTACTTTTTTTAATCACGTACATTTATCAGTTACTGTGAAGCCTGCAGTAGTAATTTCCACATATCCAGATAAAAAATCAATCACAAGGATTGCAAACATGTTAGTAAAAAGACAAATTGTAGCATGTGTAAATGTTGTCAAAATTAACTCAGTTTATAGCTGGAAGAGAAAAATAGAGAACACTTCAGAATATCTTGCCATTTTTAAAACAACTAGACAAAATATTAAGAAATTAAAAAACGAAATAAGAAAAACACATCCATACGATGTTCCAGAGATAGCTGAAATTAGTGTGAGTTCTGTGAATAGTTCATATCTTAAATGGTTAATTGATTCAACAAATTAGCCCTACAAAGCAAATCTTAGGAGAGATACTATGCCACCAAGACCTGAAACTCTTAATCCAGCATCGGTAGTTGAATCTACACCATATACTTTAGCACCTTTGTTTTCTACATCGTTTAGTAGTTCGATTACCTTTTGTTCATCTTCAGTTTGTATGATTTTTTCGGAAAATACAAGGGATTCTATGGCACCATATTGACTAGCCTTTAGTGTTTCTTCAAACCCCATTGTGAATTTTCGACTTTTTTTGTTGGCTCTAAGCATTATTTCATCAACAATTGACAAAACTCTGGCAAGTTTGCTGTCAGACATTATCTCTTTCATTGATTGTGATTTTGTAAACGTGTATAATCCATCCTCGCCCCCAGAATCTATCCCATCTATAATTTGAATTTTGTATTCATTGCCAATTGTTGTTTTTTGTAGGAAATTGCTGAATCGTTTTTTTGTTTCGCCGGGCCCAAAAATTATGATTTGATCCCCCTTATTTAATGAAGAAACCATAGCTCTTTGAACATTCTCAAAAAATCGTTCGATGTTAAAATCAGCTTTGTATTGTTTTCCACTTGATCCTGAATAAATATTTGGCATAATTTGTAGATGTGTTCCTTTTAATCTACCAATCCCACAGACACTAGTATCCAGCGCAACAAGCAAGAACCCAAAATTTTGGATATTTGCTTGTAATAACTTTTTTTCTATCGGGGTCCATTGTTTTTTAATTAACTTGAAGCTCTCATTTACTGTTATCATAAACGAATGGTGAGATCCTTGCGGAACAGACTCATTATTTGATTCAGCAATTACGCCATGGATACGTAGCCTATCCAACACATTATCTAATGATATCTTTTCTACATCTAACCCTATTCTTATCCTGATTCTTTCTCCTTTATCAGGCCTTGAATAATCCTTCTCAAGTTTGATGACTCTAGTAGTATCTCCAACAATTCTATCGCCTTTTTTAATTATTCGACGAAGCGTAATTAGATCATCTGGCTCTTCAGGTATTAATGCAATTGAATGCTGATCTAAAATTTTAGTAATCACGTTAATATCATAATTTCAAAAAAGAGAAAAGAATGTTAGCCTGTTATTTCATTAACTTTAGTCTTATTTTCTTCATTCTTTTTTCGTAAGTAATTTTCTACCCATTCCATTGTTATAACTCCACTTTCTGCAAGATTAACAAGCGAGTTTGGGGACGCCTCACCGGTAACCTTACCGCCATGTCTTCTAATCTGTCTCCACTTTAAACGGGTGTTTCCACTTTTTGAATTATAGATTATTCCTAAAACATCTCTTGCATTTACAAAAGTTATTTCACGGATTTTCTTCAACGTTACCTTATCTGCAGCCTCTACATAAATTGAACCATTTTCATCGTCTCTTTCTGGAAAAACCTCGTAATCTTCCAAATAACTACTAGGAGCAAATGAACTACAGGTGCTTGCTATTACAAATCTCCTGAAACTTTCCAGTGACGCAGGTGTATCTATAGTGACCATTTGTGATCGATAAGTCTTTCTTATTTATCAAGCTTCGTGAAAGACTCAATTACTATTTACACAAAAATTGCTACGCAGGCATTGATGATTCTATCCCAATGACTTTGATGATGTGGATCTTGAGTTCTGAGCCTGCCCCTTAACTTTTGTTCTGTAAAATGAATTTAATGTTTGAATTTTCTTAACTAGCTTTTCTTGAAATATTTCTGAACTCATCATCATGATTTTGAGGGCCATGGCCACATTTAGTACATCCTACCTTGAAACCATTAGAGTCTTTTTCATATTTTTCACAGCCACAAAAACATGTCATAATATTACCACATTCTATCTTGATTTAATTATTACAGCAACTTCCACGAGGTATGTCATGTCCATGTGGGCATTTTCTTGGATGTTTTAGCATTGTACAAAGAGCATCAGTGAATTGCTTGTTCATATGATGTTCTATACCACAGACCATTTCTTCATCAATCTCTACTTTTAATGCGCTATCCATCAAAACCTCCAAAAGTCTGCTATTTCTCATCATACTAGCTCCTATTCTTTCTCCTTCTTCTGTCAGTTCTACTCCAGCTTTGTTGTAATTTACAAGATTTTGCTCATTTAGTTTTTTTAGCATTTGTACTACACTTGGTTGTCTTACATTTAGCATCTTTGCAATAGTACTAATTTTTACAGGCTCTCCTCTTTCTTTAATGTGCCAGATTGCCTTAAGATACATCTCTACATGTTCTGCTTCTGCAGTTCCTACAAATAGAACCTCTTCATCTAATGTATCCATGCTACATCTCCTTTGAATCTTTTAATAAGTATTCAAAATACTCTCTTGCAAATCCTGCAAGACCTGCATGATCAGCCCAAATTGCTACCATATCAGAAGAAGATGAATCGCCTATTTCTGGACCAAGTAATATGACCACATAACGTTTATCAGAAATTATTCCGCCACCAAATAATCCTTTTTTGAGCTTGACCTTTGCTACCCTTGAAATTGCAGTTAAAGAATCTCTGTCTACCTTATCTGATGTTAATATTGTAACATCGACTCCTCTATCATGAAGGGAACGAAGCTTTGGTAGCGCTTGTTTTACTAACTCCTCGCTTGCTTTTGGAACTGCGATAAGAACCTCGTTTCTACAAGACTCTATTATTTCTAGAATTTTTGCAACAATATTAACGGCACCGGATAAAACCCATATATCAGGACGTTCACTAGAGCCACTTTTTTCATATAGTGGAACAAGTTCGTTTAAAATAACATTCTGATTCTCCTTAAACTCTGTATCTGCTTTTTGCTTGGTAACTTCAAGACCCGTTGTAGGAGATTTTGCAAAATATTTTGTAGGTCTTGAATCATCGGAGCTGATCCATCCTTTTTCCTCTAGGTCTCCTAAAACCTCGTAAATTTTTGAGTATGGCACTCCTGACTTTTGACTTAGATCAGATGCGGTAAGCTCGCCTGACTTTAACAGTGAGGTAAAAGTTCTGATTTCATAACTTGTAAGCCCAATTCGCTCCAGCGCTTTTCGCGTCTTATCAGAAATACTCATGCGATCTACCTCTTATTTTGATATTTAAATCCCATACGAGTGTATCTACTGAATCCAACGGGGGCAAGTATGAAATCTATTAAATACTATTTTCAAAGTGGCAATTACAGGAATGGCACTAATTCAGATTGCTAACCAATCTACTAAAAACATAGGCAAGAAATCAACTATTCGATTTACTCAAAGCATTTGCCCCGATTGTAACATGATCCTTGACGCAGAAGTCTTTGAAAGAGACGGCAAAGTCTACATGACAAAGACCTGCCCAACTCACGGCGAGTGTGAGGAGCTCTACTTTGGCTCATATGAGATGTATAAGAAATTTAGCACTTATTGGGCAGATGGAAAAGGCGCTCATGCTCCAAACGTTATGATGGCAGATAAATGCTCATGTCCTAACAACTGTGGATTGTGTTCTAACCACCTCTCTCATAGTGGTCTTGCAAACATTATAGTTACAAACAGATGTGATCTGACATGCTGGTACTGCTTCTTTTATGTTAAGAAAGGACTTGAGGGTGCTTACATGTACGAGCCATCACGCGATCAGGTCAGAGCCATGATGAAAACACTAAAGGCTGAAAGACCCATTGCAGGAAACTCGATTCAGATTACTGGTGGTGAACCAATGTTAAGAGAGGATATCACCGAAGTCATTAAAATAATGAAAGAAGAAGGAGTAGATCATGTGCAGATGAACACAAACGGCATTAGACATGCAATGGATCCAGAGGCTGCAAGAGAAGTTAGACTGGCAGGCTGCAACAATCTTTATCTAAGTTTTGATGGTGTTACCCCAAGAACAAATCCAAAGAATCACTGGGAGATCCCATATGCACTTGACAGCTGCAGAAAGACAGGCACAACAGTAGTTTTTGTTCCAACAGTTATCAAATCAATCAATGACCATGAACTAGGTGGTATTATCAGATATGCTCAAAAGAACATGGATGTTGTCCATGCTGTAAACTTTCAGCCAGTTTCACTAACTGGAAGGATGGGTAAAACTGAACGCGAAAAGTATCGAATTACGATTCCTGACTGTATCCAAAGAATTGAGGAACAGACACGAGGTCAGGTTACAGTTGATGACTGGTTCCCTGTACCAAGCTGCATGCCGCTAACAAATGTAATTGAGGCATTCTCAAGCAAGCCAAAGTATGAACTGTCAATCCACTTTGCATGTGGTGCTGGAACATACGTATTCCAGGACGAGGAGACAAAGAAGCTTGTCCCAATGCCGCGATTCTGCGACATTCAGGGAATGCTGGAACTATTTGAAGACAAGGCAGAGGAAATTCGCTCAGGCAAAAACAAGTACTTTACAATGCTTGAAGTAGTAAGAAAACTCTCTAGTTTTATTGATAAGAAAAAGCAGCCAGCTGGGCTTGATTTGGCAAAGATGTTTGGAAATATTTTGATGAAAAGGTCATTTGATGCAGTAGGCTCGTGGCATGTCAAAGGATTGTTCTTGGGCATGATGCACTTTCAGGACAAGTACAACGAAGACTTGGAAAGACTGCAAAGATGTGACATCCACTATCTAACACCAGACCTTAGAATAATTCCATTCTGTGCATTTAATGTAATTCCAGAATGGTACCGCGACAGAATACAAAAGAAATACTCTATTACTGTTGAGGAATGGGAACAACGTGAAGGAGTAAAACTAGAAGATGGACTGTATCGTGGTCTTATGAGACGTGGTGCAGGTGATGAGCTTGCAGCTGGTTGTGCAAAGAGCCAGATGATGCATCAGGCTCAGCAAGCGTTGATTTAAGCACAGACTTTTAATCCAATACCTTAAAAACAAATGAATTTTTTCTTCTTTATTGAAAATATTGATAATATCACCTACTCAAAGTGGTATTGGTGGTATAGCTCAGCACGTTTCTGGATTATCAAATTTCTTGCAAAAAAATGGTCATTATGTTGAGATAATATCATCTGAAAATACATTTACAATTCCAATCAAAGGATTAAAAAATCCAAGCTTTATGTTATCATCATTTTTCAAGACAAGATTCAAGAAAGGAAATGATCTAGTGCATGCACATAACATTCTTGCTGCTTTAGCTATGAAAAACGTATCAGGAAAGAAGGTATTGACAATTCATGGCGTATTCTCAAGGCAAGTTAGCGAACTTCATGGAAAGACCACTGGAACTATATCAGAAAAATACGAAAAAGATGCCCTCAAGTGGGCAGATGCCATCACTGTGGTCTCAAATGAAGCGTATGAACACTATTCAAAACTTGGATACGATGTAAAACAAGTTCCAAACGCAATAGACATAGAGTCATTGCCAAAAGGCGAAGACAGAAGACATGAAAAGCAAATTATCTTCGCTGGGAGACTCTCAAGGGAAAAAGGAATTGACAATCTCATTGAAATTGCAAAAAATCTTCCTAACGATATTCATCTGATAATTTTGGGCTCAGGACCTGAAGAAGAAAAAATAAAAGAGCTTGCAGAATCAAAAAATAATGTTCATTTTCTTGGATTTCAACCAAAGGAAAAGACCATCCCACTTATTCGTGGTTCTGATATACTGATTCAGCCTTCACTCGCAGAAGGAATAAGCTCAACATTGCTTGAGGCCATGGCATGTGGAACTGTTGTTGTGGCCTCGGATGTGGGAGGAAATAGTGAAATAATTGAAAATGATAAGACTGGATTTTTACTGAATCCTAAAAATCCTGAAGAATTTGTCTCAAAAATAATCTCTATTGTCTCAGATAAGGAAAACAGCCGCCTAATTGTAAGTGCAGCTAAAAATGTCGTCCAAAGATACGATTGGAATCATGTTGGAAAACTTTACTTGAATATCTATGAATCTCTTCTAAGCTAGTCAATATAATAACAATCTAGGTGAAGTTATGAAAACTGCCATAGTTCTAGGAACACGTCCTGAAATAATCAAGCTCTCGCCAATAATCAGTAAATTGAACAAAAGAAACAGTACTGTGATCTTTAGTGGACAGCATTATGATTATGAGCTGAGCATGCAATTTATCAAAGAATTAGGCATCAGAAAACCAGACTATTCATTAAAACTTGACAGAACACATCCTGTAAAACAGATTGGTCAGATTATGATCAAACTGTCAAAAATTCTGACTGATCTTAATCCAGATACCGTAATAGTACAGGGAGACACTAATACTGCTCTTGCAGGGGGATTGGCATCACTGAAGTGTAAGATTTTAGTCAGTCATGTGGAAGCTGGACTTCGCAGCTATGACTGGCGAATGCCTGAAGAGCATAACCGAATAACTATTGATCATATTTCCGAATTGCTGTTTGCACCAACCAAAATTAATGAGACTATATTAATTAAAGAAAATGTTCATGGAAAAATTTTTGTCACAGGAAACACAGTTATTGATGCATTAAATCATTTTACACGAATAGCTGAAAAAAAGAGCCCCATTGATATTCCAAGTGAAGACTATGTACTAATGACCTTACACAGGACAGAAAACATAGATGATCAAAAAACTTTGACTGGTATTGTAAAGGCGATAATAGAATCTGGATGTAAAATTGTTTTCTCTGTACACCCTCACACCTCAAAGAGATTAAAGGAATTTGGCTTGTATGAAAAATTAAAAAATTCATCAAATGTAAAAATGATAAAATCAGTTGGCTATTTTGACATCCTAAAACTAATGAAAAACTGTAGCTTTATTGTGACGGATTCTGGAGGCCTTCAAGAAGAGGCTACATCACCTAAAATTCGAAAAAAGGTTTTGGTAATCCGCAAAAAAACCGATAGGCCAGAATCCATCAAGAGCTAGTTTGTCTACTCTTGTTGGAACATGCCCCTCTACAATTTCTACTATGATTAAAAAGACCATGGTATGCCCTGTAATTAAAAACAAAAAAAGCCCCTACGGTGTGGGAAACGCATCACAAAAAATCTTAAAAATTCTTAACAACACTTTCTAAAGCTCATTGTATAATTCTAAAATCTGATTTGCTATTTTATTCCACGAAAACTTTTGTACCATATCATATGATCTTGCACCCATTTTTTTAGCCAATTCAATGTCAGTTAGTATTTGAGTTATCTTTTCTGCAAGATCACCAATACCATCAACAAAAAAGCCATTTTCATTGTCTTTTAGAACATCATCAGGTAGTGTACCTTTTTTTGCAATAATTGGCAGTGAAGCTGACATGTATTCAAGTACTTTTATTGGAAGAGCACCTGATGTTACCTCTGTATGCTTCAGCGGTCCTATTCCTATAGCGGCTTCGTTGAGATATTTTGGGATAGTGCCACGATCAACCCATCCTCTAAAATCCACATTACTTGTTATTTTCCGCTCGTTAGCTAGTTTTTGCAGCTTTTTAATTTCCGGTCCTTCGCCAAGTAGAATAAATTTAGCATCTGGAATATTTTTAACAACTTTTGGAACTGCTTCTAATAGTACCTCAAGACCTCTATGATAGTACATCATTCCCGAAAAAACAACATGGTTTTTTCTTGTAGTGGTTCGTAAATTAAACAGGTTTGGATCTACACCATTTGGAATTATTGTAATTTTGTTCTCTGAAATTTTGTATTGTTTCCTAACTATTTCAAGGAATTTTTTGTTTGGAACAAGTATTTTTGTGGCATTTTGCAGGGTTTTTGCGTTATATGCGTTTTCGATCCTTCTTTGAATCGACTTTATGCCCCGAGTTTTTTCGTAAACTGCATCATCAATTTTTACAATCGAGGAAATTCCTAATTTTTTGGCACATGAGACAGCTGCTGCAGGAACTCTGTGGAATGGGTGAAATATAGAAAATACAAAATCAAATTTTGATTGGCTTGATAGCTCCATACCTTTTTGCTCCAAGTTTCCCTTACAGCGCCTAGCAGCTAATTTGAGATTGGACCTAGATGGTATCTGAACCCTAACCACTTTTACTCTTGGATTTATTTTAGGTTCAAATTTTTTTCCATCCCATTGTACATCTGGAACTAAAACTGTAACAAAGCAGTTTAGCTCTGCTAAGGCGTTTACCAAATCACTTGACAGGATAGCTCCTCCTCCATTCATCGGTGGAAAGTGAAAAACAAATGCAAGAATATTCACAAGTTTAGATTTTTAAACAAGTACTAAAGTTATCCTGTAATTGTCAAATCCTTATGAATTAGTAAAAAATTGGTTTTTAAATTCTGGACTAGTAATAACTGATCCCTCGGATGAAAACTTTGGCGCTGTTCATTCATTTTATGATATTAAATCAAAATCATATGGTTTTTTGTATCCGGAGATAACAGGTTACGCTATAAGCTCTTGCAGATTTTTACACAATATTAAAAAAGATCAAAATCTCTTGAAGATAGCAAGGAGTTCTTCTGATTGGATTGTTAACACTTATCATCAATATGTCGGTATAGTACCTGGTATAATCAAAAACAAGCCAGCGCAAAAAATTGCATATTCTTTTGATACTGCTGTTTGCGCAAAAGGAATGTTGGATTGCTATATGATCACAAAAGAACAAAAATATCTGAACTATGGGGAGCAATGGATAGGTTGGATTTTAGATGAAGCCATGGACTCAGACGGAACAATCAAACCGTACAAAAATCTCCGAACAAAAAAATTTGAAGAAGACAATAATGTTTGGTATAAACAAAAAGGATGTTTGCATATTAAAACAGCAATTCCAATTTTGCAACTATATCAATTAACAAAAAACCAAACCCTGCTTGAAAAAGCAATTATGATATGTAACACAATTAGTCTATACCAAAACAAAGATGGTAGCATCTTATTGCATTCTAAAAATAGATTAGTCCATTTACATACGCTTTGTTATGCTCTAGAAGGGTTGCTATACGCCTACCATGTAGTAAAAGATGAAAACTACCTGAATTCTTGTATTAAAGCGTTGGATTGGTGTATCTCAAAAATTGAAGATGATGGAAGTGTGCCTTTATGGTTCAACTCTCATCATCAACAGTCCAAGACATCATACCATATTGCACAGCTTATGAGAATAATGATTCTAGTAAGCAAAATTCATGATGCTGACTACCAAAAGCATGTGGATAAATTGTGTTCCTTTTTACTAACACTTCAAGTAAAAAGTCAAGACGCAAGAGTTAGTGGTAGCTTTTATGAGGAAATGTTCAAATCTATTCTTAGTTGGAAGATTCGTCAAAAGATCAACTCATGGGGTTCAATGTTTGCACTTCAAGCGCTTTACTGGAAGGAAAACTATCAAAAAATTTCATTCAATGAAGCCATTGAACTATTATATTAATTTGATTTAAAAATTAAAATTATATTAAATAGGCTACGATTACAAAAAATCTGTCCCTTTGAAAGATGAGTCCTTTAAACCAAATTATTTAACACCCCTAAGTTAATAGGGAAAGTTAATCGATTTTTGGATGTGAATCTTTGTTTAATAGTTGGTACAAGACCTCAAATCATCAAATCGCAACCAATCATAAATGAGATTAACTCCAAAAAGGCTAAGCTGAGCATAATTCATACGGGGCAACATTATGACTATGAGTTATCAAGAGCTTTTTTCAAAGACCTAAAAATTAGAGAACCTGACTACAACTTAAACATCATACGTGGAAGTCCGATACAACAACTATCTGAAATAATATCAAAATTAGAAAAACCACTCCAGAAAATAAAACCAGACATGGTTATTATTCCAGGAGATACCAGATCTGCTCTTGGTGCAGCTTTGGCTGCAAATAGATTAGATCATCCTATAGCACACATTGAATCTGGTGCACGAAGTTTTGATTTGCAGATGGAAGAAGAAGTTAATCGAAGGTTAATTGATCATTGTTCTACGCTTCTTTTTGCGCCTACTAAAATTTGCTATTCTAATCTGAAAAAGGAATCAGTTTTGGGACAAGTTTTCCTTACTGGAGATACAATGTATGATATTTTTCTGTACTATAAGAGAAAATTGAATCTTAGACCTGCTAATGATGAAAATCTTGTAGTCATGACAGTACATAGAAAAGAAAACATCTACAATTATAATAAAATTAAAAAAATCCTAAATCTTGCTCAAGAAATTTCAAAGCTTGGAGTGGAGGTAGTATTTCCAATACATCCGCACACAAAAAAACAAATTAAAGCATTCAAATTATCACTTACAGGCATTCAGACAGTAGAACCAGTAACATATTCTGAAATGCTGAAGTTGTTATCTAAATCTACTTTACTTTTGACAGATTCAGGTGGATTGCAAAAAGAAGCCTTCTGGCTTGGAATACAGTGTATAACTTTTCGAGGAACCACTGAATGGGTAGAAACATTGAGCCAAAACCGTAATATTCTTTTTAAAAAAATACCACAATTTCTTCCAAAACAAATTAAATCTCTTCTAACCAAACCTTCAAGTAGAAAAACTGAAATGCAAGCACTATTTGGTGAAGGAAACGCCTCTAAAAAAATTGCATCAATTCTTTTGAAGGAGCTTTAAGTAAAGTTCCTTTTCTTTCTCTTCCATCAAATCACCACTTATCATTTTAACAGCGGCATGACCTTTGCGAATCATCTCATCCCTAAGTTCTGTATCAGCTAACACTTTTTGAATTGCATCTTTAAATGACTCTGGTGTATTATCAACAAGTAAGGCAAAATCTCGTATTATTCCAGGACTCTGATCAAACTCTTGCTTTGGTAAGATAACTGGCAAACCACTGGCAGCAGCTTCTAATGCAGGAATTGCAAAACCACCATATTTTATTGGAAGAGCAAACAAGTCTGCAGCAGCATAATAGTAGGGTATTTTTTCATGGGGAATAGATTTTTCAAATCTAACCTTGCGCTGTATTTGCAGTTGTTTTGTTAACTTTACAAGATTTTCATATTCAACACCATCACCAATGATCATTAAAATAACGTCCAAATCTTTAACAGCCCTGATAAGACATTCTTGATTTTTCTCCTTCATCAAACGGCCTACACAGATTATTACAGGCTTTGATTCCTCAAAGGCAGGTCTTACTTTGGGGGAAAACTGGGAGAGATCTATGCGATTGTAGATTAAATTGATGCTTTTGGCACCCATTTTTTTTGCATACTCTCTTAAGAAATCGTAGATGATTATTACTTCGTCTGCACTTTGAATGGAAAAAGCTTCTAGTGCGCTTTTAGAATAGAGTAGTTTAAAGTACGTTTTGTAATCTTTATTTTTTTTAGCAAAATATCTAAGATCCTTATCGTAATCACCATGTAAAGAAATTACCAAAGGAATTTCTAACTCCTTTTTTGCTTGTGCTGCCATCCATCCTTGAAGAAGAGGATTAAACGCTCTTAGCACATCAGGTTTTATTGTTTTGATTAAATTTATGATATCTTTTTTTTTGCGATTTCGGTTTAGTAGATTAACCTTTCCGACAACATGAATTTTGAATGTTGCGTCTCCTGCAACAATTTTTACTTTGTCTTCTTCTACATCATTATCAAACAAACTTACGATATGGACTTCATCAAAAAGATTTTTTGGATTAAAATATCTCTCTTTAATTTCACCTTTTTCAAGAGAAGTCTTCATAGGATCATTTGGAAAGACGCATAATTTCTTCATCCCTTTTTCAAAAAAATGTACTATTATTTGTCTTTTGATGAAAAAGCTAATCTTGTTATTATTTTAGATAAGCAAAACTTGCTGCATGAATAATATTACTAATTTTTCGTGGCTTCAACATAAAATGACACACTATTTCTGGTTTTACCATCATCAACCCGTAATAAAGATTTTAACAATTTTTGCTTGGGTATAAACTTAGAACGAATTTTTGGTACTATATTAGCGAAGTTTAACTTTCTATGTTTTTCACTAATCTTTGGATAGGTATTATAAAGATAGAAAATATATTTTGAAAAACTACTTTCAACAGCTAATTTTAACTCATCAAAATTAAAC
>Ga0213870_1000975_pt1 | contig 13222 bp, 15 predicted proteins | sample WICALVC2017_Meta_FD_160119 | JGI IMG/M metagenome (GOLD analysis project Ga0213870, IMG submission 160119) | Freshwater microbial communities from subterranean cave lake in Wind Cave National Park, South Dakota, United States - WICALVC2017 | ecosystem: Environmental > Aquatic > Deep subsurface >... | reverse complement strand
AGCAATCTCTTCTTTCAGTTGAGAAGAAATACCTATGGCAACAAAAACCCTTCTTTTTTTCATCTTAGAGTCTGGTACAATGGTACGCTATAGCGTAGTGTTGTAACAATCCTCCCATTCTGGATTTTGGCCAGACGGTTGTCTTTCTTTGTCGTTCATATCTAGGCTATTCTAGCTTAATTTACCCGTTTTCGCAAACTTGGTGATAACCATCGATACTATCTAGTATTGATGGTTAATAGTTGGAGATTAGAGGATGTATGATAGAATTAAGTAACTTAAAGATAAAGTAATGAATAAATCCAGCGCCTTTTCTTACAAAGTATCAGATTCACAAAATTCCTTGCAAAGTGGTAAAAAGGTGCTGGATAAATCGACGTCTTGGGGGAAGGTGGCTAATTGGTATGATAACCTTCTTGAACAAGAAGAAAATACATATCAAAAAACGTTAATTCTTCCAAATCTCCTAAGACTCCTTGAAATAAAAAAAGGGGAAACGATTCTTGATTTGGCTTGCGGACAGGGATTTTTCGCTCGCTCCTTTAAAAAGGAAGGAACCAAGGTTATAGGTGTTGATATTTCGGAAGAACTGATAGCCCTTGCCAAAACGCATTCTTCTCCATCAGTAGATTATAGAGTTAGTTCTGCAGACAACCTTAGTTTTTTAAAAAACAGAACTATCGACAAAGTTGTAATCACCTTAGCGCTTCAGAACATTGAAAATGTTCATGGGGTCTTAAAAGAGTCCAATCGAGTTCTAAAGGATCACGGAAAACTATTTATCGTTCTCAACCACCCATCTTTTAGGATTCCCAAAGAAAGCTCTTGGGGATGGGATGGGGCAAGAAAAATCCAGTACAGACGAATTGACAGCTATCTTACCGAATCAAAAATAAAAATTCAAATGCACCCAGGAGATAAACCTAACGAAACAACTTGGACTTTTCATCAACCTTTACAATTTTATTTTAAGATGCTTAATAAATATGGTTTCTGCGTTTCGCGTTTGGAAGAATGGAATTCTAACAAAATTAGCGAGCCAGGCCCTAGAAAAGATGCAGAAGATAAAGCTCGCAAAGAAATCCCTATGTTTCTTTTTATTGAGTCTGTTATGATGAATATATGACCCATTCGACTTCGCCCTGCACCAGACGGTGCGGGGCTTCGCTCAGGCCATCGGCTCTGAGGGATGAGCCCTCAGGCTCAGGCTCGAAGAGGTCATAGTCCTTCGATGAGCTCAGAATTCTGAGTGGAATCGAAGAGTGAGTGTAATCGAACTATGAGAAAACGAATACTTTCGATTGGAGTGTTTGCGATTGTCCTTGTGATAGCTTTTTTTCTCGCTGGAAAATCTAACAATACTAATGATAATTTTTGCGCGAATTCAATAAGCTGTATAAAAAACCTAGCTGGAATTTACGACAAATCAAACACTAATGCTGTGTTTGAGGGAAAAAATATATTTGTTCCTTACGAAATAGTTAATGCTCCAATAGCATCAAACGTTTTGGGAGATTCTACAGCAAACAAACGAATAGAAGTTGACTTAACCAATCAGCGTTTATACGCATATGAAGGGGGTAGAAAAGTGTATGATTTTTTGGTTTCTACTGGTAAATGGGGCCGAACGCCTACAGGAACTTTTGATATTTGGATAAAACTTCGCTACACGAAAATGGAAGGTGGCAACAAAGACTGGGGCACATATTATTACCTTCCCAACGTACCTTATGTCATGTTTTTCTACAACGATCAAATACCGAAAATGCGGGGATTTGGAATCCATGGAACATACTGGCACAGTAACTTTGGCCACCCAATGAGTCATGGATGTATTAATATGAAAACTGAAGAGGTAGAACAATTATACTATTGGGCAAATCCTCCAAGCACAAAAAATACAACTTACGCAAGTGCTGATAATCCGGGAACGAAAATTATTATTTACGGAGAAGCCCCAAACGAGTAGCTAAGGCCTAAATTATTATTTTTGCCTTTACCACTAATCTGTTCTCATCAAACCATCCATCACAGGTAAATAGAGTGACAGTATCTTTTAGATTTGTTTCAATCATATCTGTCTGGTAGGGTTTAATATATTCTATAGAATAAACACTGTAGTTATACATCTTCCCGTTTGCATCTCCAAGAATAATAAGATCTCCAACTGAAGTCTTTTTAAGATTGCCAAACAATCTTTCCCGAGTATGAGCATAGAGAATTGTATTGCCGCCTTCTCCTAACTTCCCGCTTGTTGGCAAGTAAAGTGCGAAATTGTCATCAAGTACCCATTTGCCCTCTTTATACCCTCCGGCTGCAATTTGCGCATTGATTTTGCTATTGGGGATACTAATCCATTGGGGCCATGATAGTCCACCAATAGATTCGGATGCCGCAGAGTTCTTGTCGGATTTACTCAAAGGCAAACTTAACGATTGGTAACGCACCAATAAAAAAGCTCCAATTGCAATAAGAATTATACCAACGGTTATAAGAATAATTTCACGCTTCATATAAGTAAAGGTATGATTGATAACCCCTGCTAAAAACCTTGTTAAAAGCCTTCCTAAAGAGAAAGAATGATCCAACTATAAAAGAACTTATGCCTATAATTATTAATACAAGTGCAAGCCTAAACAGAGAATCTCCGGTTGCAGCCAAGGTTGATGCACCCAAAGTCTGAGAGGTCATCTGTTGTGTTGATTGCTGATTATTAATCTGGTTATTAACGTTTATTACAATAGATATATTGGTACTATTTTCGTCTTTTGATTTTTCATTCTCTTTATCCTTTGGTTTTGGTTCTTCTTTTGGTTTCTCTTTTGGTTCTTCGTTTTTTTCATCGCAATCAGGCTCACCATGCAAACATCCATTTTTTGATGCATTGTTTTTTCCTGGATCACACGGACGGCCATTTTTATCTCCTGTTGAACCGTTTACATCGCAACCACCTGGATTTTTTTGAGGAGGATTGTGGCCTTTACAATTCCCATTATTATCATCTTCAAAGTCATCGTCATTACCGCAGCCATTATTACCATCTTGATCACCCTTATCAAAACCCCCGTCAAACATAGGTTTGTCTTGTCCTGAAGTACCGCCGTGAGCGTTTTCTTTTCCATCAGGATCTGATTGAGATTTTCCTTGATCTTGAGAGCCTCCGTGCTCTTCGCTTCTATCTTTACCTGAGGGATGTCTGTTGTCCCCTTCATCTGGGGTTGTTTGCGCAATATACGTGTTGGAATTACTCTGCAAAGCAGAATCATGTTGTTTATCTTCATGAGACTTTTTATTGTCATTGTGAGAATTATTAGAGTCTTGATGTTCTTGGGGTTTTGTATCGTTATTATGGGATACGTTAGCTTCATTAGGCTCAGACTCTACGGCATTATGCTCTTCCTTCTGAGAAGAACCGTTCGCGCTCAGTGGGTAGAGTACACTTGCAATTAATACAACAATTACAAAAATGGCTACGAATTTATGATATTGCATATCAATCGGGTATTGTACTATAAGATTATCTGTTTGTCAATACTATAGGGCGATAAGGTTACTGGGGTATTAGTTGGAAAAATTGGAAGAAATTAGTCTGGGATTTACCGCTTTCAATTGAGCTCAGAGAACTCACAATTTTTTGCGCATCCTTTGCAGCGCTACTTAGATTTTTACTGCTTTTTTGCAGCCTACTTTTTGCGTCGAGTAAAATAGATTTGTTCTTAGGATAACCTTCGGCTGTTAAGGGGAAGGCTCTCACGACTGCGGTTTCCGCTTTATTTGCTGCATCTCCCATCATAAAAAGCATGTGTCCGAGTGTTTTTTGAACAGATGTTACATCTTTTTTCGCGTTGCGAAGTTGCTCTGTTTTTTCAATAAGCTTATTGGCAACACCTGTGAATGAGTCATTAAGAACATTAATCTTATCAGCTATTACAATAATATGAACTTTTGGAACAATAACAGCAAATGATTTGTACGAATCGGAAAGTGTGTTAACATTTCCAATAAGTTCTTGAAAATTTGTTTGCTTGGTTATGGTTTCTCTTAAGGATGTTAGATATGAAACATAGGAGTTAATCTCGTTAACAAGCTGAGATTTTTGTGTTGAAGATTGTTTTTTTACAGAGTCAACTTTGGGAATAAGCTTACTTAAAGCTGAGATTCTTCGAACAATTTCAAGCTCAGCCCGAGCTTTTGCAATTTCGGTTTTTTGGGCTTGCCACTCTGGAGTTTGGGGTGGAGTAGGCGTAAGAATGTCGGAAAAAACGACTGATTTATCTTTAAATACTTGTTCTAAAACTTTTATGTCGTTATCAATTGCGCTTAAACTCGCCTGGTGTTCTCTTGTTTCGATTGTGACCAATTGGTATAAGCTAGGCGTTGGAGTAGGAGAGGTTTTGGCAGAGCCGTCTTTTTGCTGTTCAGACCGATCAGCTTGATCTCTTCCTCTCAGTAAGAAAAAAATAATTATTCCTATAATTAAAAGCGCTAAAATTACAACGATTCCAACAATTAGTCGAGCATTACTTTTTCTTGGAGGAGGAATTCTAGATCTATGCGTCGGTGATACGTTAGACTCATCCATTAAGACTTTTTCCTCTACATCTTGAGGTTCCATATATAAAACAAGATTTACTCAATCTCCACAATCTCTGTTTCTTCTACCTTTCCAAATCCACATGATCCTGGATCAGGAACTATGCTTCCATCCAAAGCCTTGACTGAAATGTGATTGACTGCATGATAATGATCGCTATCACAGTCAGAACCCGAGGCTACTTTTACTTCAGATAACGGAATCTTTTTGGCATCTACTATAATAACTTGTATCTTATTTACATTATCGTCAGACGTTTCGGACAAAACTTGACTAGGTTTCTTAGGCACCTCTTTTGTTTCTTGTTTTGAATTTGTAAACGTAAGAACACCAACAATTAAAATTGCGAGAAGTGTAATAATTCCAAATGGGCCTTTAGCAACACCTACTATTCTTCCGGCACTTGCTATATTATGTACTGGTGCAGCTTGGTTATTTTCGTTACTACGCTTTATTTGCTCAAACTCAAGACTCATTCTTCTTACCTCACCTTCGAGTTGCCGCCATGAATTAATCAAAAAAATTAGTACTTGTTTTCTCTTTTTTTCTTCAGGGGTATTTTCAGGTAAAGATTCAGCAGATAAAACAATAATGTCTCCCTTTTTAAGCTTTTCTATGTTTGATAGTGCTTTGGACGTAGATTCCAAAAGCATGTCGAGTTTGGGATTTAGGCCTTTAATTAACGTACGAACCGACTCGAATTTATCAAGTGAGGTCGTCTCTTGTGCAAGCAATTTATAAGCTTCCTCGATTCTCTTTTTTACATCCTGAGTATCCATGGAGCAATTGTATCACAAATGCCAAAAAGGCACAAAATAATTAAAAATTCAGTAAACCCCGCACCCACGACCTTACGGCTCGCCTCGCTGCGAAGCGGGTCGGGGCATTTGGAAGTTTCGCTTCGCGTTTTATCCAGCACCTTGAAAAAAAAGGTGCTGGATTTATTATGAACCCTCGTTCTGACGAACGGGGCATTGTAGTGCGGGGTAAATTCAATAGCTCTTTATGCACAAGCTTATCTCTAATGGAATCGGAGTTAGATATATGTAACTTTATTCAACGGCCGTTGATAATAGTTACATCAATCAAACAACAGTGTAATAGTGGTGTGTCCACCTCGAAGGTGGACTAGCTAGGATACCTAGGGAAAGCTGATGTTCGAAGCCAAACAACACCCGATGTTAGAATACTATGTTAGAATACTCATCATATGGAAAATTCAGACTTCGTGTAACAAAGCTATTCAAATTGACAAACTTATTAACGCAATGCTACAATCGCCTCTGTGCACGAAAAAATAAACGGGGGCGAGTCAAGAATAAAATTATCTAGTCGAAACGGGGATTTTATTGAAAAAATTGCTAGGGATCATCATGTCTCCCCGCGACAAGCTTTTGTTCAAGTTATCAAGGCAGGGTTGCTTGTAGCATCTACCGATGAAAATTTTAAAATGTATCACGAGGACAAAAAAGGGAAAAGGAAACCTTTCAATTTGCAAAAAAGAATGCTGGATTTTGCATTTGGCCCAAACTACCAAGCATACTCCATTTCTATGCCTAACGAACTAAAAGAAGAACTTATAAAAATAGCAGTCAAATACCATACAGGCATTAAAGGAGCTCTGAATACTGTCTTATCTACTGGGCAGGAAATTCAAAGAATAACTTCTAGTCCAGATGAAGCAATAATTGTGGTTCGTGATGGGATAGAGCAGAAACTTACGCCACTTTTCTCGAATAAAAATACCCAATAAACGAAATAAGGCATTATCCTTTAACTATACCACCTTAACTATACCACCTTCGAGGTGGACTAGCTTGACACATCTTCTTTGCAATGCGTGCACACATCGGATGTGATATGGCTTCGTACTACCCAAAAGTAAATGCGAAGAGTTGAGCGTTGCTGTCTTCAAATTCCAATCTTAATGTATGTATCCCTGGAGTTGGTAGATTAATAAGTTTATACAATCTGTCAGAATCTATAGTAACAATACCGTTTTTATTATCTTCTCCAAAATACTGCATTTTATCATCAAGATATACTTTTACTTTTGCAGGATTACCAGATGTTCGCATCACCAAAAATATCTCTTTTGCTTCAAAATTAAGATAAAGCCTTGCATCTTTTTGTGGGTTTGCATATTCTTCCATAACCGTCCATTTACCCTCATACGAAACAGAATTATTTGGCAGTTTTGATGGGGAGGTGTAGGAAGAGATTTTATCTGGAACAATGTTTTCAGGTGATGAGAAACTATCAATCCGTTTATAACCAAGATATATTTCCGGAGTTTCCGCATAAATTTGATAAGAAGGATTACTAATGTTTGATGAAACGTTTCTTGCTCCGGTTTCTTTTAGAAGTTCTTGGATAACCCGCTCGCTCTCATCGTAAGCGCCTTCTCCAAAATGGGTATAGCGGATATACCCTTCTTTATCTATAAAGTATTTGGCAGGCCAGTAGCGATTGTTATACGCTCTCCACGTTTCAAAGTTATTATCCTGAACAATAGGGTAGGTAAGTTTAAAATCCTTAATTGCCATATCAACATTTTTCTCATTCTTTTCAAATTCAAATTCTGGCGAATGTATACCAATAATTACTAGCCCTTTGTCTTTGTACTTATCCCACCATTGTCTAAGATACGAAAAAGTTCTTTGGCAGTTAATGCAAGAATACGTCCAGAAATCGATGACGACCACCTTACCTCTTAACTGCTCAAGTGTTAAAGGATTGCTATTGAACCACACGCCTCCAGGGATAATTTCCGGAGCTTTTGTTCCTTTGGGCTGTAAAAGATCAAACATCGGTTTTCCGATATCCTCTTTTGGCGTTTCTTTTCCGCCCATTTCTAGAAGCTGCTTTCGAATCAGCTCGTTATCTTCAAACTGAGTCAACCCCACCCCATACTGGGGGAATTTGTTCAAAATAAATGTCTGGAATTTGCGATCAACGTTTGTAAGGATTCCCAAAGCCGTGATAATCATAATTATTCCAAATACTTTTTGAATATTTGCCGAATTGGCAAGAAGCCACGGCACCCTTCGTAACACATTTTGTCCACCAAGCATTATCAAAAACATCGGGATTGCTGTCCCAAAAGAGTAGGCGAGAGTAATAATAAACGCGTCAAAAGTAACAGCTCCTGTAATTGCCAAAGAAATAACAGACGCCAGTATTGGGCCAACACATGGCGTCCATAAAAGCCCCAGGGATAAACCTATCAAGAGCCCTCCCCCAAAACCTGCTTTTGTATTACTTTGAGGCGCAAAGCTTGCAAGTTTTGAGAATAATTTCTCGAGAAGCAGCTGAAATTGAGGAATCAAAAAGGAAACACCAAATCCGGCAATCACAATAACTGAAAAAAATCTTAAGGTATCAGCAGATATTCCGCTTATTCGAACAATACTTGAGAGGAAAAGAGTAAAGAAAGTAAAACTCAGAACAAACCCAGCAACTACTCCTATTGGCCTTGATTTCCCAATTTCCTTTCCCCCAAAAGATGAAGACAAGATAATCGGTAAGATTGGCAAAATACATGGGGAAAGAATAGTTACAATCCCTGCCAAAAATGCAAAGGCGACAAGCAAAATCATAGTTTAACTACATCAATTGTCATTCTGATCCCGATTAAATCGGGAGAAGAATCTCATGAAGGGGATCCTTCGCTACGCTCAGGATGACAAGCTTACAAAAGTCATGTCATTTAATATTAACCAAAAGCTTGTCAATTTCTCCGCCATTCCATACGGTAATTTTGTTACCTTTTGCATCTATTTGGACAAAAGTATGCTGATATGTGATACCGTATTTTTGAGCTAAGTCTTTTTCTTCCTGGTCTGTATCTGTATCATTATAGTTAACCCGAATAACAACCATATCTTCGGGAATTTTGCTCGTATTTGCCTTAAAATTAGCATCTGCGGGTCTACAGATTGGACACCAATTGGCATAAAAGTAGAGTACTCTTCGTTTATCCGAGGCTTCGTCGAGCGTTTTTTTGGAATACTCGACATACCGAGTTTGCTCCGACATCATTTTGTCATGCTCGTCTTTATCCATCGTGTCATGATTGTCCATCATTGCATCTTGGTCAGACTTAGGCTGTTGGGAAGAATAAAAACTGATTCCAAGGACTCCTAAAGCAGCAAGTATAATAATCAAAATCCACTTATTCATTTATATCTCATCCCACTTACGCTCATCATACAGAAATAATCCTACCAATGTCAATAGTTCCCGATGTTCGAAGCCAATCAACGCCCGAGGTTGAAAGGTAAAGTTCTCAAGCTTGATAAATCTCTATAAGAATTCCGTTGCAATCTTTGAAGAAAATATATCTTCCTCCAAAACCTGCGGTATCTATATGCATAATAAACTCAACTTCTTTTCCTTTTAACTTCTTAATCTTTTCATCAAGATTATCCACTTCGATACAAAGATGCTTTGTGCCAATAACATGCAAATCATCCACCAAGTTTTTTCTATAATCTGGCAAAGGTTTTGTATTTTGTCCGTAGCAAAAAAGTTCTAATCTTACATTTTCTAATTTAAGCTGTGTTATTTCCATACCATGTTTGTTATACCTATGAATGACTTGAAAACCTAATTTGTCTTGATACCACCTTATTGACTCTTCAGTATTTTTCACTGTCAATGCTACATGGTGAGGCTTAAGTTTCATAGGTTATATTCCTGTCTCCAGTTATCACCGAAATTAACAGCATCAAATAATACAAATTGTGTAGGCTTTATTCGATAAAACTTGTGTGGATTTTCTTTATTTTCCATAAGTTCTTCAATTGTCTCTATAGGAAATATTCTATCTTTAAAAATATAAATTGCTTTATCAATGTCTTCTTGCTTCGTCAACACTTCTGCCATGCCTTGTAATTGCAAACCTCTTGGAGGATCTTTTGGTGTATGCGGCAAAGCCATTGCTGCTGCAACCTTTTGATTTTTCATTACCTCAGATGAATGTCGTCTGTTTATTGATGAGAACCAATATATATTTAAATCCTCATCAGCAGCAAACCATACATTACATACCCATGGCTGATTATCAAGCGAAGTAGCAAGCTGCATAAGCTTTGCTTCTTTTAGATACTTCTCAATCAATGCCCGTAGGTTCATTTACTTAATTATAGCAAAAAATGAATTACCTAGAACACCTAGAGAAATTGTGATGCAGACGATAGAGTAGTTTTCCGATTTTCGAAGTCATCCCCAAGTCCCTTATAAAAGAAAAGCAAAAATTAGTTTCTGGAGACTTGTATTTCTTCTTCGATTTTTGAAACTCTTTGTTCTAATTTGCTATAATGTTTTACAACAACTTCTTGAACAATATCTACTGATTCCTGAACTTTCTCTATTTTAGTGTTAATTCTTTTTTCAGAACTTTGTACCTCTCCCTTTACAACTTTTTTGATTGCGGACAAATCATCTTTTGTTAACATAAATAAACCATACATCATTTTTAATTGTCTTGCAATATATCAAAAATATCTTATCTATAAAGCCAACCAATACCCGGTGTTAGGATATTTATTGTTATTGTTCTTTCCAAAGGTAAGTCTCACTATTTGCTATTTAGTCTCGTAGACTAGTCTACGAGACTCTTAACTAGCTAACATTACCATTTGTACAAAATATATCGTGACTTATTCATAGTCTCAAGATGTATAATCTGTCCCGATGTTCGAAGCCAAACAACACCCGATGTTAGAATACTCGAAACTATGATATGGCTTCGCAGGATCTCGAAAATACATTCGACTCAAAAAGATCCCATAGCCATGACCGAAGTCGAAGGGCTGTAGGTAGTGAAATCAATTAGAACCTACCTCATGAATACTTGAGCTGGGGTTAGACTCCCAAGACTTTTTAAAAGTTTGATCGAGTACATTTCAACAAATCCAGTGGCTATATAATTTTTTGATTCCGATTCTGTCTCTTCTAAAACCCTATTCCTGAGTCCTTCTAAATTCGGAGATAAGCAGGAATAATCTCTACTAAAAAGTTATACGGATTGCCAGAAAAACTATCGAGATAATTATGGAATCTTGTTAAATCATCAGGTTCTATTCTTCCATGAAGGCAGGGAACCGTACTCATCACTTCGTCCGCAAAGACTGCACCTAGTACGTAATCTCTAGCGATATTTGATTGTTTATTTTCATCTTTGGGAGCTTGCTCTTTTCCTATAGCACCAGCCCTTTGCATCAAATGGCTAACTAAAGTTCCCTGTGAATTTTCGGTTAAATATTGTAACCTCTCAACTGGATATCGTTCGGGATCAATTCTATCCCACTTTGCCTTGAATAAATCTATTTGAGAACTTTGAATATCTAGACCTTTTAGTCGAGGGTCTCTTTCGTTCATATTTATATAGAATAGGATTCTATCATATCTCTTTGGTATTTGCAATCATATGCGAAAAAATTCTATCCTGTCATTACGTCTTTCAGTTTATAGGTAACCGGCTCTCTTAAGCACTGCAATGGATGCATTATTTCTTTCCCCAACATTTCCGTATAAAGTATTATATACGCCCACAACCCACCCACCTTCGAGGTGGACTAGCTTGACACATCTTCTTTGCAATGCGTGCACACATCGGGTGTGATATGGCTTCACAGGCTCTCGAAGATCCACTTATTCTAGCCTTACTTTTAATTATATACTCTTCTCGATTGCATGTTCAAGTTGTTTTTTTGTGATGTGCGAGACGCGTTTGTGTTTTACGTATTCTATAATAACAGGAAGAAGTGAAACGAAAATAATACCAAGCACTGCATACTCAAAATTATCCTTAACAACTGGGAGTCCTCCAAAGAAATATCCCAAGAAAGTTAAAGATGTTACCCAGATAAAACCACCAAAAACATTATAAAAAAGAAATGTTTTGTAGTGCATTTTTCCAACCCCAGCAACAAAAGGCGCGAATGTTCGGATAATTGGGATAAAACGGGCAAGAATGATAGTTTTTTTTCCATGCTTTACATAAAACTCACGCGTTTTTTCAAGATAAGCTTTATTAAATATTTTTGATTTTTCTTTTGTAAAAACACGGGGTCCCATATGGTAACCTATCCAATAATTAACAGTATCGCCAAGAATAGCAGCAATAAGAAGAGTAAAATATGCGATCCAAATATTTAAAAAACCACTTCCCGAAAGGGTGCCTATTAAAAAAAGGAGTGAGTCGCCAGGCAAAAAAGGCGTTACAACAAAACCTGTTTCAGCAAAGATTATTAAGAATAATAAAACATAGGTAAATACACCAAAAAGTTCAATAATATTTGCCAAATGTTTATCGAAATGTAAGATAAAGTCAAAAATCTCCATAAATATATTATATCGTAGATTTAAGTTCCACTTTTGATTTTATAAAAAAGTAGCCAATAACTATAATTGTGACAATTGGCGTAAACCACTCAGGAATATGAAAACCAAAACTGTCTAAAATCATAATCATCCCTAAGAAAAGAATTGAATACATAGCTCCGTTTTTTAGATAGGCATACTTTTGGATGCTTTCGATATTGTGAATAGTCACCTCTCTAACAACAAAGGCTCCTATACCGTTACCTAGCAAGATTAACGGCACAAACAAAGTAAAGGCAAAAGCGCCAACCACTCCATCAATTGAAAAAGTAGCGTCAATTACTTCCAAATAAAGAATTTTACTTAAATCAGAACGTGTTTGACTATTTGTAAGAAGACTCGTTTCTGCTTTTTCAGCATTCTCCTTAAAACCATGAGTAATAAAAAAGGCAGTTGATCCAACTACTGCGCCAAAAGCCATGAATGGGTTTATCTTAAGAGCAAACCAAACAATTACTGCTAATATTATTGAAACTATAGCATAAAACCATACTCCAAGAGATTGAATAAATCTCTCGCCCCGTAGTCCAAATTTTTTTGGTTCTAAAAACAGCCAATGAAAAAATAGAAAAATCAAAAATGTTCCTCCTGCGATAAGAAGTATTGGCGCTGAGGATTCTACTGCTTCGTGTACTTTCGGATCGGAAGAAAAGGCAGCAGTGATAGTTCCTACGATCCCAAGAGAAGGATTAGTAACAAAAACAAGTCCAAAAGGCAATAAGCCTCTTAGCAAAAAAACAGCAATCAAAAGCCCCCACAACAGAAACCATCTTCTCGCCCTTTTTGACATTGTTGATAACACCTGAGCATTAATAACCGCGTTATCAATGGATGAAACCACTTCAAACAATGTTAACCCAGCAACAATCAAGATAATGGAAAAAATATCCATAAAAATTATTATATCACAGCTTTTATACCTCAATAGTTCGCATGCCTGCTACCCCTAGGTCGAATGTGGGGAACTCAGGGTCTAGCCTTATACCTTCTAGGTGTAGCCTCAACACTCTAACTGCCAGCTTCGCCACCTGGAAGGCGAAACCGCGTCAGACGCGGTGAAACAGCCTCGCCAGGTACCGTATGGCACCTGGCCTCGCCACTTGAATGAAAGCAAAGTTAGATATATTTAACTTTATTCGACGGCCGTTGATAATAGTTACATCAATCAAACAATAGTGTAATAGTGATTTGTCCACCTCGAATGGCGTGTCCACCTCGAAGGTGGACTAGCTAGGACAC
>Ga0213870_1000974_pt1 | contig 13231 bp, 12 predicted proteins | sample WICALVC2017_Meta_FD_160119 | JGI IMG/M metagenome (GOLD analysis project Ga0213870, IMG submission 160119) | Freshwater microbial communities from subterranean cave lake in Wind Cave National Park, South Dakota, United States - WICALVC2017 | ecosystem: Environmental > Aquatic > Deep subsurface >... | reverse complement strand
GCGTTGACCCTGGGGGCAGTGTGTGCGAAATAATTTCGGGCCACGACCCCCAAAACCCGCGGCATCGAAAACCGGACAGATCATGTGCTACATAAACCGGACAAGTTAACTTGCTATCTACAGCATCTTCACAGCGTAGGGCCGGCGTGATATGCCGATCGGCATAGTCCCATTATGGCTGTGAGGGGTTGATCCCCTGGGTTAGCGCATCCGCTGGGCTCCGTACTCCTCTCCCGCCCCGATTCAGAACGTGCGTGTAAATCATCGTCGTCCTCACATCGGTGTGACCCAGAAGCCCTCTGTGCCAATATCAGTGAGACACCGTGCCGTGCCGAAAGGTTAAAGAGGCATCCCCCTCACCATGGCCCTTTCCCTCGGTGGGGCGAGGGAATGTTAGCGGACATTCTCATTGTAGGAGTACACAGCATCAGGGGAAAATTGACCCCTACGAAGGGCTCTGCTAGACTCACTTTTCAATGAGTGCCACGCCTAAAATTCAGGCTCTCCGAGCCAATATCGAACGGGTCATCAAGGGCAAGTCTTCGGTGATTGACATGGTCGTGGTCGCCCTGCTCGCCCGCGGGCACCTCCTGATCGAGGACGTGCCGGGCGTGGGCAAGACCACGCTCGCGCACAGTCTCGCCCGGTCATTGGGCTGCTCGTTCCGGCGGATCCAGTTCACGAGCGACTTGCTGCCCTCCGATATCCTCGGGCTGTCAATCTTCCATCAGCAGCACCAGGCATTCGAGTTCAAGCCGGGACCCATCTTCGCCCACATCGTGCTGGCGGATGAGATCAACCGCACGACCCCCAAGACGCAAAGCAGCCTACTGGAGGCGATGAACGACGCCCAGGTGTCGGTGGACAGCCGGACCTATCCGCTGCCCCATCCGTTCATGGTCATCGCCACGCAGAACCCGTGGGAGCACCACGGGACGTTCCCCTTGCCGGAGTCGCAGCTTGATCGCTTCCTGATGCGGATTCGGATCGGCTATCCGGACCTGGCAGATGAAAAGAAGGTGCTGGATCGTCCCCAGGCGCTTCACCCGGCCGACGAATTGGGCCCGGTGCTCACGCTACAGGAAGTTCTCGATCTGCAGGACCGGGCGGAGAAGGTCCGCCTCGACGACAGCCTCATGGACTATCTGCTGGCCATCGTCTCCGAGACCCGCCGGAGCGAATTATTTGCGCTGGGGGTCAGCACGCGCGGGGCGATGGCGCTGCATAAGGCGGTCAAGGCGCTGGCCCTCGTTCGGGATCGCGACTACTGCCTGCCCGACGACATCAAGGACCTGGCCCCGATGGTGTTGGCCCATCGCGTCACGCTGCGCGTGGGCCAGGGCGTCCAGCGGCATCGCTCCGAAGAGGCCGAGCAGGCCATCCGGGATATCGTGGAATCGGTGCCCGTTCCGCTGTAAAACATAGGCGAGGGGCTATAGGCGAGAGGCCATGGGGTGGAGACTGTTGAAGCGCATCCGCGAGTGCTTCCGCTGGTTCTACCGCTACCGGTCTTTGCGCCTCACTCCGGAGGGCACGCGGTTTCTGCTGCTGACCCTGGCCATCGGCCTGGCGGCTCTGAACACCGGCAACAATCTCCTCTATCTTCTGCTGGCGATGATGCTCAGCCTGATCGTCATGTCCGGCATTCTGTCGGAGCAATGTCTCCGGCGCCTCGCCATTCGCAGGGTGATCCCCGAGCAGCTCTTCGCGAACAGCCCTGCAACGGTCACGCTGGCCATCTCGAATCGCCAGCCGAGGTTGCCGAGTTTCTCGCTCCGCGTCCTGGACCTCATCGAAGGAAAGGCGGTGGATCGCGGCATTCACATCCTGCATTTGCCGGCCGGCGCGTCGGTGTCTCAGTCCTATCCGGTCTTGTTCACGCGCCGGGGACGGCATCGGATCGACGGCGTCACGGTCCAGACGCGGTTTCCCTTCGGCCTGTTCATCAAGAGCGCACACCTCTTCCTCATCTCCGACCTGGTGGTGTATCCCGAGCTCCGTCCTCTGCCGGAGCGTCTTGTCCGCGATCTTGCCGTTCTCGGGTATGACCAGGCCCTGTCCAAACGGGGACCCGGCATCGGACTCTACAATCTTCGCGAGTACCAGCAGGGGGATGATGCGCGGAGCATTCATTGGAAGACTTCGGCGCGTCAGTCCCGTCTGATCGTCAGGGAAACCGAAACGGAGGACCTGCGGCAGGTCACCCTGGCCTTGCCCACGGCCATTCCGGAAGACCGTACTCCCGAATGCTTCGAACAGGCGGTCAGTCTGACCGCTGCGTTGGCGGCGCACTTTCACCGGCAGGGCTTCGCCGTCCGGTTGCTGGTCGGCGCGCAGGACGTTCCGTATGGGCAGGGGCATGGCATGGGTGACCCGCATCTCTACCGCATGCTGCATGCCCTGGCGCTCTGTGAGTCGGTTCCGCCTGCTCCGGTGGGGCAGTCGGACGCGGCGGCATTAGACGGATTGCGGACGTTGGGAGACCGGACGGCGCGCGGAGAGCTGACCATCGTGGTCATGGCCTGGCCGGACCCCGCCGTCGAGGCCGCCTGTCTGGGCGCGAGCCGGCTTGTTCCGGCCTGGGAGACGCGATGACCCTGGAGCGCGCCTTTCACGTCTGCTCACTCCTGCCGGCCGCCGTGGCGTTCATGGGGCTGGTCCTGACCGGTGAGATTCCGTCCGGACTGGTCGTGCTGGGGCTGGCGGCGCTGGCGGTGACGATCGTCCACGCGATTGGCTGGGGCGGCGACCGCCTTGTCGCCTGGATCACGGGTCTTCCGGGGCCCGCCTGGACGGCCCTGCTGATTGTGGTGTTCGTGTCCTTCGGCGTTGACCTGCTGCTGATCTCGCGGGATGTCCTGCCGGCGGCCGTGCATTTCCTCATCTTGCTGATGGTCGTCAAGCTCTTTCACCTCCGGCACCGCAAGGACTTTCTCCAGTTGTACGCGATCAGTCTGCTGGCACTCCTGGCCGCGGCCGCGCTCACGGTGGACCTTTGGTATGCGGCGGTCTTCATCGCCTACGTGTTCGCGGCGATCTGGACGCTCATCCTCTATCACCTGCGCAACGAGGCGGACGAGGCGTCCCAGGCATCCTCTCCGATCACCAGGCCGGTCACGGCACAGTTCTTCTGGACGACGAACGGCATTGCCGTCGGCTCCTTCTGCCTGACGTTGGTCATCTTCTTTCTCATCCCGCGTATCGGGACCGGCTTTTTTCAAAAGAATCGGACGGAGTTGATCCGCACCTCCGGGTTTTCCGAGACGGTGGATCTGGGGGGCATCGGTGCGATTAAGCTCGATCCCACCGTGGTCATGCGGGTCGAGTTTCCGGATCAGCAGGGTCCTGTCAAGGACGCCCTATACTTCCGCGGCGCGGCCTACGATACCTACGATGGCCGGTCCTGGGCTAACCGGTCGGCGATCCGGCGGACGCTGGACCGCACGCCCGACGGTGTGTTTCTGTTGTCCACGCCCGAGGCGGCGGCCGTCGCCGAATCCAACGGCCTGCGCCAGGAGATTCTCATTGAGGCGTTGGACACGACCGTGCTGTTTGGGGCCTCATTCATCGAAACGATCAAAGGTGGGTTTCCGGCGGTGCAGGTGGACGGCGTCGGCGGGCTGTCGTTGCCCTCTCCGACATCGGCGCGGTTTCAGTACAGCGTACGCTCCATCCCGAATCGCCTGCGGGAGTCGGATCGGACGGCCGCCGCCGTCAGTGCGCGCTTTCTGCAACTGCCGGACATGAGCCCTCGCGTCGCCGCGCTGGCCCGCGAGGTGGCCGGGGAGGACCGCACGCCTTCTGACAAGGCCAGGGCCGTCGAGCGGCACCTCCAGGAGACGTATCAGTACAGCCTCGATGTCGGCACGGCTGTGACGGCGAGTCCCGTGGAGGATTTTCTGTTCACCCGCAAGACCGGCTACTGCGAGCACTATGCGACGGCGATGGTGGTGATGCTCAGGACCCTGGGCATCCCCTCGCGCCTGGTCACCGGATTTCTGCCCGGTCTGTGGAACGACTTCGGCAATTACTATTCGGTCCGGCAGCAGGACGCGCATGCCTGGGTGGAGGCGTATGTCCCCGGATCGGGGTGGGTGACGTTTGATCCGACGCCCACCGTGCCCGCCGCGACGCCGTCGGTTTTCTGGCAAGTCAGTAAGGTCGTGGATGCGCTTCGGCTCAAGTGGGATCGCTATGTCGTTCAGTACAGCTTCCGCGACCAGATGGCCGCTGCCAAGAGTCTTCGGGAAGGCGGCGAGAAGATGCGGGCGGAGGCGTCCGGGTTGCTGTCCTCGCTGACCCGCGGCATGGCGTCCGTCAAGACGTGGCTGGTTGAGTCGGCGCGCGCCTACCGATGGGTCTTGCTGGGGTGTCTGGCGGCCGTCGCGCTTGTCGTGGGGGTGGGCCTGGCCTGGCGCCGGCTGGGGCGGAGCGTCAGGGCCGGGCCTGTGGATCCGCGCACGGCCCGCCAGGTTGCCGCGATCCGCCTGTATGAGCAGATGCTGCGGATTCTGGAGGCCCAGGGCCTGCGAAAGCCCCCTGGCGCGACGCCGCTGGAATTCGCGCGGCAGGTGGCGCGCGAACGGGGCGACGCGGCGTGGTCTGTCGAGTGCTTGACCGGACTCTATTGCCGGGTGCGCTTCGGCCGGGCGCCGTTTTTGCCTGATGACGCCAAGCAAGCCCAGGCGTTGCTCACCGGGCTTCAGTGCGCGAGGCCGGGCCGGTCTCTTCTTGACAGGGTGGGAGGGGGCGCTTAGGATAATACCCAGGCGGAGAGACGACATGATATGTCTTGGACGACAGGGTTATCGGGTCCTCCTCGGTGTGCTCATGCTTGCCGGCCTGCCCATGGTGGCAGGGTCCGTGCGTGCCGGAGAGGGCACGCCGGCGCCGGTGTATGTCGGCACTTATGAGGGCGTCATCAACCCCGTCACCGCCGAGTATATCAATTATGTGCTGGAGGAAGCCCGGAAGGGCGGAGCTGGAGCCGTTGTCGTTCAACTGGACACGCCAGGCGGGCTGGATACCTCCATGCGCCTGATCATCAAAGATATCACCGCCTCGCCGATTCCGGTGATCGTGTATGTGGCGCCCAGCGGGGGCCGGGCGGCCTCGGCGGGGGTCTTTATCCTCTATGCCGCGCACGTCGCGGCCATGGCGCCGGGCACGAACGTGGGCGCGGCTCACCCCGTGGCGATGGGGGGAGGCGAAATGGACGCCGTGATGAAGGCCAAGGTCGAGAACGATGCCGCGGCCTACATTAAATCCATCGCCGCGCAGCGGGGCCGGAACGTCCAGTGGGCCGAGGACGCGGTCCGGAAGAGCCTGTCGGTGACGGAGAAGGAAGCGCTGGCGCTGAAGGTCATTGACCTGGTCGCGGAGGACCTGCCGTCCCTGCTGGCGGCGGTGGATGGGCGGGTGATCGTCACGGGGGCCGGCAAGGTGGTGCTCCGGACCAAGGGGGCCTCGACAACAGACATTCCCATGGGATGGCGGCTCGAGGCGCTCAAAGCCTTGAGCGACCCCAACATTGCGTTCCTGCTGATGACGCTAGGAACGATCGGATTGCTGGCAGAACTGTACAACCCCGGCGCCATCCTGCCGGGCATCGTGGGGGCCATCAGCCTCATCCTGGCGTTCTATTCTCTCCAGACCCTGCCGATCAACTATGCCGGCGTGTTGTTGTTGATTCTGGGAGTCGTGCTCTTTATCCTCGAGATCAAGGTCATGAGCTACGGCCTCCTGAGTCTGGGAGGGGTTGCGTCCATGATACTGGGGGCCCTCATGCTCGTGAAGACCGATGCCCCCGATTTTATGAAGGTCTCCCTGTCCTATATCATTCCGACCGTGGTGGTGTTTGCCGCTCTGTTTATGGGCACCATCTGGATGGCGGTGAAGGCGCAGCGGCGCCGCTCGGTGACGGGAGTTGACGCCATGGTCGGGACCATCGGCGTCGCCAGAACCAATCTGACGCCTCGCGGCAAGGTCCTTCTGCAGGGAGAACTCTGGGATGCCATCAGCGAGGAGCCGATCCGCACAGGTGAAGAGGCGGAGGTCAAAGCCGTCGCGGGCTTGACGTTGACGGTCGGCCCGCGCCGCAAGTAATCCACAAAAAGGAGTCGCCGATGCTACCGTATCTCATCCCGACCATTCTGGTGGTGGCCCTTGTCTATAGCAGCATCAATATCCTGATGGAGTATGAACGCGGAGTCGTCTTCTTCCTGGGGAAGTTTCAGACGGTCAAAGGACCAGGCCTGATCATTGTGATGCCCGGGATCCAGACGATGCGTCGGGTCAATCTCCAGACGATCACGATGGACGTACCGGCCCAGGACGTGATCACCCGGGACAACGTGACGGTCAAGGTCAATGCCGTCATTTTCTTGCGCGTGGTGGATCCTCAGCGGGCCGCCCTGGCCGTGCAGGATTACCTGTATTCGACGTCCCAGATTGCTCAGACCACCCTGCGCAGTGTCCTGGGCCAGAGCCAATTGGATGAACTGCTGGCGAAGCGGGACGAAATCAATGCGGAACTCCAGCGGATCATTGATCAGCAGACCGAGCCGTGGGGTGTGAAGGTGTCGGCCGTCGAGGTCAAGAATGTGGATCTGCCCCAGGAGATGCAACGCGCCATTGCCAAGCAGGCGGAGGCCGAACGCGAGCGGCGCGCCAAGGTCATTCACGCCGAAGGGGAATTCCAGGCGTCCCAGAAGCTCCTGGAGGCCGCCGACGTCATGGCGCGCAACCCCATCGCGCTGCAGCTCCGATACCTCCAGACCCTGGTGGAAGTGGCGGCCGAGAAGAACTCGACGACGATTTTCCCCGTCCCGATTGACCTCATTTCGCCCTTCCTGCAAGCGATGAAGAAGCCTGATCTGCTGCCCGGTCCCGTTGATAAATAATTGACAACTAGTCGGGATGGAGCACACGATTCAACAGGGAGTCGCTGAGCGGGTCTGGGATTGGGTCCGAGGCGCGCGCTACTCCACCAGCCAGGTCATCATCGGGGCGTTCCTCCTGTTCATCTTCGCCGGCGCCTTGCTGTTGATGCTGCCGTTCGCCACGACTGGTCCCGGACTCCGCTTTATTGATGCGCTCTTTACCATGACGTCGGCGGTTTGCGTGACGGGGTTGATCGTGCTGGACACGCCGAACGAGTTCACGCTCTTTGGCCAACTGGTCATTTTATTCGGCATTCAGTTGGGCGGGCTGGGCTACGCGGTGTCCGCCACCCTATTGTTGTTGGCCTTGGGACGCCGCATCGGGCTGCGGGATCGCATGGCGATGATGGAAGCGCTGAGCGCCCTGAGCATGGAGGGTCTCGTGCGGTTCGTGAAAGCCATCGTGGCGGTGATGCTGGCGGTCGAGTCGGTCGGGGCGCTGATCCTGGCCGTTCGGTTTTCTGCCGACATGGACCCTGCGCGCGCCCTGTATTTCGGCATCTTCCATGCGGTGTCGGCCTTCAATAATGCGGGGTTCTCCTTGTTTGCGGACAACCTGATCGGCTATCGGACGGATCTGACCGTGAATCTGACGGTCTCGGCATTGATCGTGCTGGGCGGGATTGGGTTCCTGGTGTACCGGGACGTTCTCGACAACGTTCACGGGCATCGGTTTCGTCTGTCCACCCACACCAAGCTGGCTGTGCTGGTGTCGGTGGTGTTGATTGTTGGCGGCACGGTCGGGATATGGGCGTTTGAGGTTCAGAATGAGAACACGTTGGCGGCGATGCCCGCCGGAGAACAATTCTTGACGGCGTATTTCCACTCCGTCTCGGCGAGAACGGCAGGATTCAATACCATTGACCTGGGCATGGTGGGGGCGTCTACCCTGTATTTTCTCATCCTCCTCATGATCGTCGGCGGGTCGCCCGGCAGCACCGCAGGCGGGATCAAGACGACGACCTTCGGGATCGTCTGCGCCTCCATCTGGGGCACGCTGAAAGGTCACGCCGACGTCATGATGTTCCATCGGCGAATTCCCCAGGAGTTGGTCACCAAGGCGTATGTCCTGTCGGCCCTGGCGCTCGGCCTCGTCACGGGCTTCACCATGCTCCTGTCATACTCCGAGAACCAGCCCTTCCTGAAGCTCATGTTTGAGGTGGCGTCGGCGGCCGGCACCGTGGGCTTGTCCACCGGGAACGGCGGCGTGTTGAGCCTCTCCGCCCTGTTCAGCGATTTCGGCAAGTGCGTCATCATCGCGACCATGTTTCTGGGACGCCTGGGGCCGCTCGCCATCGGGCTGTTTGCGGTCAAGACCCATGAGGATTTGCGGTATCGCTATGCGCAGGCGCGGGTGGTGCTGGGATAAGCACGAAGGGGTGGCACGAAAGGGGATGCGATGAAACGTCAGGTGGCGGTGATCGGGTTGGGGCGCTTCGGGTATGGCGTGGCGGAAACGCTGGTCAAAGAAGGATGCGAAGTCCTGGCCATTGATACGGACCCGGAGAAAATCCAGGCCATCAGCGATCTGGCGACGTTCGCGGTCCAGTGCGACGCGACCGACGAGAAGGCGCTCAAGGCCATCAGCGCGCAGAATGTGGATGTGGCGGTCGTGAGCATCGGGGAAAATATCGAGGCCAGCATCCTGATCGTGCAAACCTTGAAGGAGATGGGTGTCAAACAGGTCATTGCCAAGGGGGTGACCGCCCAGCACGGCAAGATCTTACAGAACCTGGGCGTGACCGAGGTCATCTTCCCGGAGCGTGATGCCGGGATCCGGCTGGCCCAGCGGCTGGTCTCGCCGAATGTGCTGGAGTACCTTGAGTTGTCTCCGGGGTTCAGCGTGGAAGAGTTGACCGTCCCGGACCGGATGTCGGGTCTCCGCCTGCGTGAGGCCAATATCCGGGAGATCTACAATGTCAACATCATCGGGATCCGCAAAAAGGTGACCCGGATGGTCAAAGGACGGATGACCACCGAGGAAGTGTTCAATGTGACCCCTGCACTGGATGATGTCATCGAAAAAGAAGATATTCTGGTCCTCGTCGGCAAGCAGGAGGATCTCAATCGGCTGACCAAGTCCGAATAACACTCTTCGAGCCGCAAGGATTTCTTCATTCATCGCCCTTGATATCGCCCATTGTCCTGGTTATCTGAGACACACAGGAGACCACTCGACTCGATGAAGGTGTTCGCGTGTCCGTAAGAATGAACGAGGATTGCGTGGCCGAAGTGAGCGACATGGTGGACGAGATCAAGGACGACAACACGCAGGCGCCTGAGCGCAGAGACGACGAGTTCGTGGATGTGGAGGACGAGGTGCGACTGGAAGGCGCCGAGGCCACTGCGGAGACGGACAAACCCCGGACGCCTGCGCCGGCTGGCGAGCATCCGGCTGAGCTGGAATGGCTGTACTTCCATTCGTTCGGCAAGAAAGCCCTGCTGACCCGTGAGGGCGAAGTGGTGCTGGGCAAGCGGATCGAGGCGGGCGATCGCCGGGTTCGGCGCGCCATCCGGACGGTCTTGACGGTTGTCCGTGGGCTGCGCGCGACGGACACCCTCACAGCTTGCCAGGTCGATCTCAAGGAGGTGTTGGGCGTCAGCGGATTGTCGGCGACGGATCTGGAGAAGGGCAGCCGTGCCATCAAGAAGGCGCTCACTGACATCGGTGGACTGAGCCGACGGACGACGCCGAAATCCGCGCAGGTGAAAGCCGCCCTGCAAGATTATCACCAAGGGTGGGCGGGGCAGGAAAAGGCCAAAGACGAGATGGTCCTCTCCAATCTGCGTTTGGTTGTGGACATCGCCAAGCATTATAACGGGCGGGGATTGGGCCTCCTGGACCTCATCCAGGAAGGCAATCTCGGCCTGATGAAGGCGGCGGAGCGGTTTGACCACCGGCGTGGGTTTAAGTTCAGCACCTACGCCACGTGGTGGATTCGGCAGGGCATCACGCGCGCGCTTGCCGACCAATCGCGGACGATCCGTGTTCCCGTGCATATGACCGAAGCCTACCAGCGGGTCACCAAGGCGACCAGGCGGCTGTCGCAACGTCTCGGTCGGTCCCCGTCGTTGAGCGAGGTGGCCGGCGTGGTCGCCACGACGAGTGATCGTGTCGCGCAGACGATCCAGGTCTTTCAGGACGTGATATCGCTGGAACATCCGATCGGGGACGGGGACACCCTGCTAGGGGATTTCATTTCCGACAAGGAGGCGCTGCAACCAGACAGTCAGGTTGGGCCGAAGGAGATCACCCGTGAAGTCGCCAAGGCGCTGGGCGCGCTCAGCCCGCGGGAAGCGGCCGTGATCCGCCTTCGTTTCGGCATCGGTCAGGGAGACGCGATGACCCTGGAGGAGGTGGGGCAAATCTTGGGCGTCACGCGCGAACGGATCCGCCAGATCGAGGAGAAGGCGCTGGTGAAGTTGCGGGCCCCCGAATTTCAGCACATCCTGCGACCGCTCCTGTAACGGGGGTGGAGCCGCCGCCGTGATCGGCCATGTCCTTGATCTCGGGCTCACCGACTACCAGGCCGCCTGCCGCATCCAGGCGCAGGCCCACCAGGCGCGCGTGGAGAACCGCATCGGCGACGTCCTGTTGCTGACCGAACATCTTCCGGTGTATACGCTAGGACGGACGGCTCGCGCGGCGCATGTTGGTGAACAAGGGGCCGACGGGGCCATCAATGGAATTCCGGTCTATGCTTCTGACCGGGGCGGGTCTGTCACGTATCATGGGCCAGGACAAATGGTGGGGTATCCCATTCTGAAACTGCGGGCGTACTGCGCGGGACCCAAGGCATACGTGGCACAGTTGGAAGAGACCGTCATTCGGGCGCTGGCCGGGCTGGGAGTGTCAGCGGATCGCCGTAGCGGGATGCCCGGGGTGTGGGTGGCGGATCGCAAGATCGCCGCAGTGGGGGTCCGAATCTCGCAGGGTGTGACACGGCATGGTTTTGCGTTGAACGTGGTGAATGATCTGCGGCCGTTTTCGGCCATCATCCCCTGCGGGTTGGCCGGATACGGCGTGACCTCGGTGGCGCAGGAGACGGAGGCTCTCGTGGGTGTCGCCCAGGCGTTGCGCGCCGTGCGCCGGGCATTCCAGGAGGTGTTCGGCTTCGCCCTGGCGGACGCGCGCGTCACGGAGATCTTTGCGCATTCATGACGAGCCTGTACCAGGAACTGGAGACCCCGACGTTTCGCCTCGCCGTCGCCCAATTCGAGGAGGCGGCTGAGCGACTCGGCCTGGACGGGAATCTCTGCGCGCGGCTCACGCTGCCTCAGCGGGCGCTGATCGTCTCCGTCCCTGTTCGGATGGACGATCAGCGCGTCAAGGTGTTCATGGGCTATCGGGTGCAGCACGATACGGCGCTGGGGCCCTCCAAAGGCGGCGTCCGCTTCCATCCTGACGTGAATCTGGGGGAAACGGCGGCGCTGGCCATGTGGATGACGTGGAAGTGCGCATTGGCGGGGCTCCCATATGGAGGCGCCAAGGGCGGCGTCCGGGTGGCGCCGGACACCTTGTCCCGCGCGGAACTGCAACGACTCACCCGCCGCTATACCTCGGAAATCCTGCCCTTCATCGGCCCGGAGAAAGACATCCCCGCGCCCGATGTCGGGACCAACGCGCAGGTGATGGCCTGGATGATGGATACCTATAGCCAGGAGGTGGGCTATGCCGTTCCGGGCGTGGTGACGGGGAAGCCGCTGGCTATCGGGGGAAGCTTGGGACGGGAGGATGCGACGGGCCGCGGGGTCACCTATGTCACGCTGGAAGCGCTGCGGCATCTGGGGTTGGGGATTGCCGGAGCCACAGTCGTCGTCCAGGGCTTCGGCAATGTCGGGATGCACACGGCGCTCATTATGCACGAAGCCGGCGCGAAGGTCATCGCCGTCAGCGACGCCAAAGGGGGCGTATACAGCTCGCGCGGCCTCGACATCCCCACGCTCCGCTCCCGCTATCAGAGCAACGTGCGGCCGCTCCATGCGTGCGGGATGGGCGAGTTCATTGCCAACGAGGACCTCCTGCAGCTCGAATGCACGATCTTGGTGCCGGCCGCGCTCTCGGAGCAGATCACGGAGAAAAACGCGGCCAAGGTCCGTTGCCGGATCCTGGCGGAAGGGGCCAACGGTCCGACGACCATGGCTGCTGATCGCATTCTCGGAGACCACGGCGTCTTCGTGATCCCCGACATTCTGGCCAATTCCGGCGGCGTGATCGTGTCGTATTTCGAATGGGTCCAGGATATCCAGAAATATTTCTGGAAAGAGCAGGACATCCGGGATCGCCTGCGCGAGATCATCACGGCCGCGTTCCGCAGAGCCCTGGAATTCTCACAGGCGAAGCACGTGAGCTTGCGCATGGCGGCACTCATGAGCGGGATCGACAAGATCGGTCAGGCGCATCTGGCTCGCGGGCTGTATCCGTGAAGGGATTCCTCTTCAGTTTCATCGGGGTGGTCTGGTTTTCCATCGGCCTTGGGCTGGTCATTGCGCCGGCCTGGGCCATCGAGATCCTTGAATTGCTCGCGTCCGACGAATTTCTGCAATTCGTGCTCGTTCAGATTGGGATGGTGATCAGTCTCATGCTGGTGATCGGGACGGAGGGGCTGGTTTTCCGAGCCGTCTGGATCGGGGTCGGATGTCTGGGGCTCGCCCAGGCATTGTTTCTGATCGGCGCCCCGATCAGCCGGCGGGAAGCCTTTCTGGCGTGGTGGTTCAAGCGGCCGTTCTGGGAATATCGCGCCTGGGGCCTCGTGTTGGTGAGTCTGTCCACGATGTTGGCCTACGGTGTGAGTGTGCTATGAGCGCCGGTTCAGATCGGGACGATATCCTGGCGCTCTGGCGGGCGCATCGGCAGGCGGGACTCCCCGACGTGCCCCGTGAAAGCAGGGGCGAACTCTTGGTGCTGGACGAAGTCATCGGGGGGTGCGTGGCGTTCTATCTGAGCGACGGAGGTGTGTTGGATCAGCCGCGCGTGGCCATTCTGGAGGACTGCAGGGCGGATTTGGACCGCCTGATGCCGGACCTCGAAGACGCCGCCGCCGCCTATTTCAGCCGGATGGGCCTGCTTGCGGGACTGCTGCTGGCGATGTCGAAGAAATCGGGAGAACAAGGAACGTGAGTCTTCGGGAACGGCGCTCATGCAGGAGCGCTGACGGGCGAACTAGTGTAGTGGATCCTATATAACGTGACAATAAGGGAGATTCATGCTACTGTGGCGCCACCATGTGGAACGCCGCTCACGCATTGACTCTCAGCAAGCATGACCGGGAACTTCTCGAAGCCCTCGT
>Ga0213870_1000973_pt1 | contig 13233 bp, 12 predicted proteins | sample WICALVC2017_Meta_FD_160119 | JGI IMG/M metagenome (GOLD analysis project Ga0213870, IMG submission 160119) | Freshwater microbial communities from subterranean cave lake in Wind Cave National Park, South Dakota, United States - WICALVC2017 | ecosystem: Environmental > Aquatic > Deep subsurface >... | reverse complement strand
TATCAGCGCAAGCCTCGGACTTATAGTATCGCCGAAAGTGTCATACCTATCATACCTGATACCTGCATTGATTCCCAGATTTGCTAAAACTGCATATTCATCTTGAAGAAAAAATGCCCAATTCCTACGCCAAAGAAACGGTAATAATAACCGTGCTTATCAGCAAGATCAGTTTTGTTTTAATGTCCATGTTATTCATAAACGCGATCTGAATTTTTGAGGACTTCTTTTGGAATTTCTATCCCGATTTTTTGGGCGGTTTTTTTGTTGATCGTTAATCGATTTTTTTTAACATACTCCAACGGAATCTTTCTCACATCCTCGCCTTTTAATACCCGTTGTGTGAGTTTGCCAAGCGTCTCTCCTACGGCTTTATAATCTGGAGAGATTGACGCCGTAGCTCCCATCTTAACCAAGTCTTCCGAGAAGGTAACAATGGGTAGACGGTGCTCAAGAGACGACAAAAGAATGAACGCAATAGATTGCGGCGTGAGGACGGTACTGTCTGGTATTAGCCAAAGCAGATCAATTTGATCAAATAGATCACTAACCGCACGAGGGACATCCTTTTCAGAAAGTACAGGGGTTACGATAAGCGAGAGACCTGCAGATTTGGCCGCCGTCTTATTGGCTTCAATGATATTTTTGTTTTTCTGTGGATCGTAAAGAATGCCAACTTTTTTTACGTTTGGGAATATCTGCTTTATTTTGGAAAATGCTGTTTCGGGCAATAAGTCCAAAGAGACACCCGTTGCCGTTTTGTCCGGCAGGGAAAAACGGCCCGGATCAAATAGCATAGAGAAAATCATCTTTTTTGATGGGATATCCCGAATTCCATCTCGAACCATGACTGTGCCAAGAAGACCAACCGTCACAATTAAATCACCTTCGAGAATCTGTTCCTTAACTTTGTTCCATTTGCTGGGGTTTCCTTCTAAATCATACATCTCGAACGGTTTTGTATAGACACTTTTAAAACCTACAATAACGTCACGATATGAGGCAATGTCTTGGCTTTAAACCAGAGTGACATCTTGGGCGAAGAGAGGGGGGACAGCGACTACGAACGGCGTAAAAAGAAGTGCTATTAGAAATGAACAGGCTGTGCGCATTAATAAGTGCATGCAAACCTCCGGTGGTTATAATATAAGAAAGTAATAATTACACCAAGCATTTTATCACTTTTTTATGGCGATACCAATCAGTAACTTTAATGTCTCAATGGCGAGATGATCTCTCTGCGTTGTAAGCCATGAAAGATGTTTTATGAGGAAGTAGACATCTTTTGGATAATCAATGTCATACCAGAAAGGAAGGAGATGGTATATCTTCAACCGCATTATGGTATCTGATAATACGGTGTTAGATCCCCATTTTATATTGTTAAAGATATCAGGAACAGGCCATTTTGCCCCAATGAGGTAATAGCCTCCATCAATGGCAGGCCCTAAAACAATCGGGACGGTTCTTAATCGGATGAAGGCTTGTTTGATAAAGGAGGTTGGTAGTGTAGGCGTATCAGATCCAATAATAACGACTCTTTGAAAGCCGCGAGAAAAAGCCCAACAAAATGCGTTCTTCATTCGTTCTCCCAAATCAGGTCCCTCTTGTTTTATGAGAAGAACGGAATGTTTCTTTTCGCATTGCATGAAGAAATGATCTTTTATTTCAGGCGTACAGGCCAATGCCCGCGTAACGGAAAGGGGTGCGACCCCTGCGCGGTCTGCTGTCAACGAAAGGGTATCCAGAATAAACGCTGATTGCAGGCGCGCGCGCTCTTTTTTAGAAAGAAGCGGTGATAGGCGTGTTTTAACATCGGCAGAACGCGGCGACTTTGCAAATATGATAAGGATCGATTTTTCTATTGACATAATCACCTCATGGAAAATATACTACTGATGTCACCCTTTAAACTAGCCCAGTGAGGTTAGAAAGGAACCCTTTATGAAAAAAATCATACTCGATCCGCCTGAAATAGCGCGTATTATTACCCGAATATCGCACGAGATTCTTGAGAAAAATAGGGGCTTTAAGGGTATTGCCCTTGTTGGTATCCAGACAGGCGGTGTTTTTCTCGCCAATCGTATTCATCAAAAAATTCAAGAAATTGATTCTGTCTCTGTTCCCCTTGGTGAACTCGATATTACCCTCTATCGGGATGATCTTGGACTCAAAAAAGTCGGGACGCCGACTGCGGATGTCCCAACCATTAAGACAACCTCCATCCCGTTTGATCTCACGGGACTTTCGGTTGTTCTCGTAGACGATGTTCTCTTTACCGGAAGGACCATTCGGGCCGCAATGGACGGACTCATTGATTTTGGCCGCCCCAAACAAATACAACTGGCTGTGCTGATTGATCGCGGTCACCGCGAGTTGCCTATCCGAGCCGATTTCGTCGGAAAAAATCTTCCAACAGCACACAATGAGAAAGTAGAAGTCCGATGGAAAGAGAGTGGGGACGATGACTATGTTTGTGTCATAAATAACGAGGAAGGCAACCCATGAGACTTTCTAAAAAAGACCTTCTGGCCATATCCGAGCTTCAAAAAGAAGAGATCGAATTGATCTTGTCCACAGCAGTAACTTTTAAAGAGGTTTTGGGCCGAGACATCAAGAAGGTTCCAACCCTACGCGGAAAAACGGTTGTGAATCTTTTCTTTGAGCCTTCCACGCGAACACGCACTTCTTTTGAACTGGCCGCAAAGAGGCTTTCAGCCGATTGTATCAATATCTCATCTTCCTCAAGCAGTCTCACAAAAGGAGAATCACTTCTCGACACGGCGAAAAATATCGAGGCGATGCAGGCGGATATTATCATACTGCGTCATTCGTCATCCGGAACGCCGGCCCTTTTAGCCCGACACTTAAAAAGTTCTATTATTAACGCGGGCGACGGAACACACGAGCACCCCAGTCAAGGACTGCTTGATCTTTTTACGATTCAGGAAAAGAAGGGGACGATTGCGGGACTCAGGGTCGTTATCGTTGGGGATATTCTGCACAGCCGTGTAGCACGGTCTGATATATACGGCCTCAAGAAAATGGGCGCGGAGGTAGAGATTGTGGGGCCGCCCGCGATGATTCCGCAATCTTCCGATCAATGGAAAGTTACAACGCGTTACGATCTCGATAAAGCGGTTGTCGGCGCAGATGTTATTATTTTGCTAAGGCTTCAACTAGAGCGGCAGGGAAAAGGGTTTTTCCCAACCCTGCGGGAGTATGCACGGCTCTATGGGTTAAATGCGTCTCGATTAGCAAAGGCCAATAGCGGGGTGCTGGTGATGCATCCGGGGCCAATCAATCGCGGCGTGGAGATTTCGTCCGATGTTGCCGACGGACTTTCTTCTGTTATATTAGACCAAGTCACAAACGGGGTTGCCGTGCGCATGGCCATTCTTTATCTCTTATCAGGACAATCACATGAGTAATCGAATCGTTATTAAAGGGGGGCGGATTATTGATCCGACCCATAAGATGGATCAAATGGGAGATATCCTTATCGAAGATGGAAAAATTTCTGCGATAGAATCTCTCATTGTAATAAAGGGAGACGTTATAGAAATCAACGCGCACGGCATGATTGTAACGCCGGGGCTTATTGATCTTCATACGCACCTTCGCGAACCCGGATTTGAATACAAAGAAACCGTGGAAACAGGCGTGGCGGCGGCCATTGCAGGCGGATTTACAACAATATGCTGTATGCCCAATACGAATCCCGTCAACGATAACGCCTCTGTCACCGAGCTGATTTTAGAAAGAGCAAGGAAGATAGGAAAAACAAAAATTCTTCCTGTGGGGGCCATTACGCGCGGATTAAAAGGTGAGGAGCTTTCTGAAATCGGCGAACTGGTATCGGCGGGATGTGCCGCAATCTCGGATGACGGAATGCCTGTGATGAACAGCCTCATCATGCGTCGGGCATTGGAATACGCCAAGATTTTTGATATTCCGGTGATTGATCATTGTGAGGATTTAAACTTGACAGATGGGGGTGTGATGTTTGAAGGTGCCGTCTCAACGGCATTAGGACTAAAGGGGATTCCCGCCGCTTCTGAGTCCGTCATGGTTGCACGCGATATTGCCTTGGCCTCATTAACGGGAGGGCGCGTTCATCTTGCCCATATCAGCACTGCGGCTTCTGTGCATCTTATTCGAGAGGCAAAGGTGCGTGGTGTTCTGGTAACCGCCGAGACCTGTCCGCATTATTTCACTCTCACCGATGAGGCCGTGAACGGATATAACACCAACGCCAAAATGAAGCCTCCATTGCCTTCGGTGTTAGATTTGCTAGAAGTACGCGCAGGGCTTGCGGACGGAACCATTGATGCGATTGCCACAGACCATGCCCCTCACGCCCCGTGGGAAAAGGAGCAGGAGATGGATCGCGCGCCTTTTGGGATTATTGGGCTGGAGACGGCTATTCCCCTTTCGTTACGGCTTGTTTCCTCTGGCGTCCTTTCTTTGCCCGCGCTGATTCAAAAACTGACGCAAGGGCCTGCGCAGATTTTGCGTAAAGGGATTGGTCAGATTCGCTCTGGAGATTGCGCTGATATTACGATTATTGATCCCGAATTAGAATGGACAGTGAAAGGGGAAAGTTTTAAATCAAAAAGCAAAAACTCCCCATTTATCGGCTGGAAGATGAAGGGAAAAGCTGTCACCGTCATTGTGGCTGGAAAGGTTATTGAGAACGAATGAAACCGGCGATTTTATTACTAGAAGATGGAACCCGGTTCTTGGGTAGGTCATTTGGCGCGGACGGTACCACGGCTGGAGAGGTTGTTTTTAATACCAGCATGACCGGCTATCAGGAAATCTTGACCGATCCATCTTACAAAGGGCAAATGGTCACGATGACCTACCCGCTCATCGGCAATTACGGTGTGAATGCAGACGATATGGAGTCCAATCAAATTTGGGCCGAAGGGTTTATCGTTCGGGAATACACGCATTCGCCATCAAATCCACTTTCAGATTTTCTTAAAAAATATAATATTGTGGCGATTGATCAGATTGATACCCGTGCGCTCACGCGCAAATTGCGTGATAAGGGCGCCATGCCGGGGATTATCTCAACGCAAAATTTTGATGAGACGGTGCTTCTGCAAAAATTAAAAAAGGCTCCCTCCTTGGTTGGACAAGATTTAGTCTCACAGGTCACCTGTAAAGAGATTTATTCATGGAATAATACAGGAAAATTCCATCTGGTGGCTTATGATTTTGGAATCAAACAAAATATATTGCGAATGCTAGCGGAACAAGATTGCCGTGTTACGGTTGTTCCAGCGAATACATCCGCAGAACAAGTGCTCGCATTAAAACCCGATGGCATTGTCTTATCCAATGGCCCGGGGGATCCCGAAGTGCTCTCTTATGCTATTTCAAACACGCAAAAATTACTCGGTCAAAAACCAATTTTAGGCATCTGTTTAGGGCATCAGATTCTGGGTCTTGCTTTAGGGGGAAAATGTTATAAATTAAAATTCGGGCATCATGGGGGAAATCATCCGATCATGAATCTTTCCACAAGAAAGGTTGCAATCACCGCGCAAAATCACGGGTTTGCTGTTGATCCTGCCACACTTTCAAAGGAAATAGAAGTGACACATATTAATCTGAACGACGGCACGGTTGCAGGAATGTGTCATAAGCAATTACAGGCAGTTTCGTTTCAATATCATCCGGAGGCAAGCCCAGGGCCGCACGATGCCCATGATCTTTTTGAAGGGTTTATTAGTCAATTGTAAAATGGAAATCTTATGAAAAAATTGTTGTCCTGTCTTTTTCTGGCTTTTTCCCTACAGGGTTGTATCATAAACCATCTCTCTTTGTTTCCGGGGATTGAGCCGCTTAAAGAAGTTGTCGTAGAGGGAAGCGGGAATGAAAAAATCCTCATTATTGATATCTCTGGTGTTATTTCAGAAGAAACAAATCGCGGAGGCGGCGGAATCGGGGGAGGGGCACCAGAGCTAGGGATGGTTGAGCGAATCAAAGAGGAGCTTTTCAAAGCAGAAGCGGATAAGGAAATTCGGGCTGTACTATTACGGATAAACAGTCCTGGAGGAACCGTCACCGCTTCTGATTTGATCTATCATGAGGTGATGCGGTTTAAAGAAAAGACGGGGAAGAAAGTGATTGCCTCTATTGGTGGTATTGGTGCTTCAGGGGCTTATTATATTGCCTCGGCCGCAGATCAGATTGTAGCGCATCCAACCGCGATTACCGGAAGCATTGGTGTGATTATGCTTCATCTGAATCTGCAAGGACTCCTTGAGAAAATTGGGGTTGGCGCGGAGGCAATTAAATCGGGGCCGCAGAAAGATACCGGATCGCCATTTAGAGAGATGACACAGGAAGACCGACGTATTCTGCAAGGGATGATTGATACATTACAGGTACGCTTTTTATCTGTCGTTAAACAGGGGAGAAAAGGAATTGATATAAAGTTAATTTCCGATGGCCGAATTTTTACAACCGACGAAGCAATCAAACTAAAGCTAATTGATCAGGTAGGGTACATGGATTCTGCAATTGATTTAGCAAAACAGACTGCGGGCATCAAAGAGGCGCGGGTTATTCTTTATCGCCGGCCTTCCCAATATGCGAACAATGTTTATTCGACAGTCTTATCACAGCCCGATCTTCTTGGAGGGCATGTTGCCTTCGCGAAAGATTTATTACAGGGACGACCCTTAAATTTTTTCTATCTTTGGATGCCATAGAACTTAAAAATCCAAAAATCCGATATTTGAAGTCATTAAACCTATGCCTAAACGAACAGACATACATAAAATCTTATTGATTGGCTCTGGGCCGATTATTATTGGCCAAGGATGCGAATTTGATTATTCCGGAACACAAGCGTGCAGGGCACTTAAGGAAGAGGGGTATCAGGTTATTCTGGTCAACAGCAATCCAGCCACCATTATGACCGACCCTGATATTGCAGACACGACTTATATCGAACCGCTCACCCTAGACATCTTGGAAAAGATTATCGAGAAAGAACGTCCCGACGCATTACTGCCAACCATGGGAGGACAAACTGCGCTGAATCTTTCCACTGGCCTTTATGGTGCGGGCGTTTTAAAAAAGTTTGGCGTCGCACTTATTGGTGCCAACTACAAGGCGATTCTGGCCGCAGAAGATCGCGGCATTTTTAAAGAGATTGTCAAAAGCGTAGGGCTTTCCGTTGCCAAAAGTGGTTGTGTAAAAACCATGCAACAGGCAATTGACCTTCAAATGACGTTTCCTGCAATCATCCGTCCCTCTTTTACACTCGGCGGAACAGGCGCCAGCATTGCCTATAACCAATCTGAATTTGATGCGGCGGTTCAAGCGGGTCTTTCGGCAAGCCCTGTTCATGAGGTCTTAATTGAGGAGTCTCTTTTAGGTTGGAAAGAGTTTGAATTGGAGGTCATGCGCGACCAAAACGACAATGTCGTTATTGTCTGCTCCATTGAGAATATCGATCCGATGGGCATTCATACGGGAGACTCCATTACCGTTGCACCCGCACAGACATTGACGGATAAGCAGTACCAAATCATGCGGGACGCGGCAAAAAAAATCATTCGTGCAGTGGGCGTTGATACGGGCGGATCGAATATCCAATTTGCCATTCATCCAAAAACGGGGCAGATGCAGGTGATTGAAATGAACCCGCGGGTCTCCCGAAGCTCGGCATTGGCGTCTAAGGCGACAGGATTTCCGATTGCCAAAATTGCCGCAAAACTTGCGGTAGGATTCACGCTGGATGAAATACAAAATGATATTACCCGTGCCACACCAGCCTGTTTTGAGCCGTCCATTGATTATGTTGTTGTGAAGATGCCTCGATTTGCGTTTGAAAAATTCCCAGCCGCCGATTCAACCCTCACGATAAAAATGAAATCGGTGGGAGAGGTTATGGCTATTGGACGCAACTTTAAAGAGGCATTTCAAAAGGCCATCCGATCGCTTGAAATTGGAGTGATGGGCTTGGAAGTCGGGACGCCGACTGCGGATATAAAAAACAAATTGTCCTGTCCCACGTATGAGCGTATTTTTGTTGTTGCAGATGCGATTCGACATGGAATTTTACTTGATGAGATTCACTCTGCCACCCATATTGATCCTTGGTTTCTGGAACAGATAAAAGAGATTATTGATATTGAAAAAGAGGTAGGGGCAATTCATGCCAGCCCTATCACTTCTGGGGAATTGCCCCTACTCATGAAGGCAAAAAGGGCGGGTTTTTCTGATCATAGAATCGCCGCGATTTTAGGCTGTTCTGAAAAAGAGATTGCAACAAGACGGAAAGAGTCTGGGATTCTCCCCGTTTATAAAAGGGTGGATACCTGCGGCGGAGAGTTTTCTGCGCACACCCCTTATTATTATTCCAGTTACGATCAAGAGTGCGAGGCGAATCCTACCGACAAAAAGAAGATTCTGATATTGGGGTCTGGGCCAAACCGAATCGGACAGGGGATTGAATTTGATTATTGCTGTGTCCATGCTGTTTTGGCCATTCGTGAACTAGGGTATGAGGCCATTATGGTCAATTGCAATCCAGAAACCGTGAGCACCGATTACGATATCTCTGACCGACTGTACTTTGAACCGTTGACGTTTGAAGATGTTATGGCAATCGTAGAAAAAGAACAGCCGATGGGCGTCATCGTGCAGTTTGGAGGACAGACCCCATTGAAATTGGCGGTTCCATTAACGCAGGCCGGAGTTCGCATATTGGGCACCTCGTCCGATGCCATTGACCGCGCGGAAGATCGAGAGCGGTTTAAAGATTTAATCCAAACACTAGGGTTAAGACAGCCGGAAAGCGGGATCACACGCGACACAAAACAAGCCATATTGATTGCGGAAAAAATCGGGTTTCCGATTTTAGTTCGGCCTTCTTACGTCCTTGGGGGGCGTGCGATGGAAATTATTTACGACAAAGAAGACCTCATGCGATACATGAGAGATGTTCTGAAGCCGTCGGATACTCGCCCCGTTTTAATTGATCAATATCTGGAAGATGCCATTGAGATTGATGTCGATGCGGTTTCAGATGGAACGGATGTTTTTATCGGCGGGATTATGGAGCATATCGAAGAGGCAGGAATTCATTCGGGGGATTCGGCCTGTTCTCTTCCTCCGATCTCTCTATCGGAATCTATTTTAATCGCCATTCGGGAGCAGACCGCTCTTTTAGCAAAAGCACTTTCTGTGATTGGGCTGATGAATATTCAGTATGCGCTCAAAAATAACATTCTGTATGTTCTGGAGGTCAACCCGCGAGGGTCGCGAACGGTTCCTTTCGTAAGCAAGGCAACGGGGGTTCCATTGGCCAAGGTCGCCATGAAGGTGATTCTCGGAGTCAAACTTTCGGAGATGGGACTATTGCTTCCGAAAAAGATATCCCATGTTGCTGTGAAAGAGGCTGTCTTTCCTTTCTTGAAGCTGGATGTTGATCCGGTATTAGGGCCTGAAATGAAATCAACGGGAGAGGCTATGGGGATTGATTGGGACTTTGGCATAGCCTACGCAAAGGCGCAGGCGGCTGTCTCAAATAAGCTTCCCCTCGCAGGGAAAGTCTTTCTCTCCGTTAAAAACAAAGACAAGCCACAGCTTTTCCCAATTGCAAAACAGCTTGCTGAATTAGGATTTTCCTTAATCGCCACACGGGGAACGGCAAATTATTTGGGCGAGCGCGGCATTCTTGTAGAACAGGTTAATAAGGTGAAGGAGGGTTCTCCGCATATTGTTGATGCCCTTGAAAAAAGAAACGTAACGCTTGTGATCAATACCGTGGGAGATCGCGCGTCACAGACCGATTCCTATTCGATTCGCAAAGCGGTTCTTCATTTAGGGATTCCTTATTTCACAACACTCGCAGGGGCGAAGGCGGCAATTCATGGAATTGTCTCTTTACAAAAAGGAGGGATGCAGGTAACATCTCTGCAAGAATACTATCAGGAGAGAATATAATGTCGATACCGATGACGAAACACGGATATGAGCAGATTAAAGAAGAAATCGCGCGGCTTAAGAAAGTGGAACGTCCCCAGAATATCGCCGATATCGCAGAAGCGCGTGCGCATGGCGATCTTAAAGAAAATGCAGAGTACCATGCGGCAAAAAATAAACAGAGTTTTATTGAAGGGAGGCTGAAAGAATTAGAAAATAAACTCGCTGACGCAGAGGTTATTTCGACTCAGAATCTCTCAACCGAAAAGGTTGTCTTTGGAACCACGGTCTCACTCATCAATTCTGAAACAGGAGAGGAGAAAAAATATATGCTAGTGGGAACAGAGGAGGCCGATCTTAAAGAAGGAAAAATATCGGTTCAATCGCCGTTAGGCCGCTCTCTCATTGGGCATAAGGTTTCCGAGTTCGTGAAGGTTGTCACGCCAGCAAAAACAGTCGAATACGAAATCGTGAAAATTAGTATTGAATAGGATTACCAGCCCTTCAGGAGTTTTCGGATGGCTTCAAAATCTTTCTCGTCGCACCAAAAGTAGGCAGAGTAACGCTTTTCAATCCCCATAGCGTAGACGGCTTGAAGATTTATTCCTTCTTGCCCAATCTGTTCTAACGTCTCGGCCAATGCTCCGGCGCGATCCTCTCCAATGAGATGGAAGCATGTTCCTTCTTTAATAATCCAGCCGGTATATTTCACTGCCCTTCGGAAGGCAGGCGGTTCATGCGGAATCGCAACAATATGGGCACTTCCTCGACCTATTCCAAAACTTAAAACGGCGGCCAGATTAATTTCATGTTCAGCCATATGTTTCGCAAAGCGCGCAGTTTCCCCGGGCTGATCATGTCCCGAGATTTCAAACGAAGTTACTCTTGAAATATCCATAGTCGCATCCTTTTTAACTTTTTTGAATGATAAGTGTTCGCACTTGATAACATACAAAATTTTTCCTAAAAAGGCAACTGGCAACCTCAATTCCATATTGATGAGATTTTCTATTGACTTTTTAGAGGAAGTTCGGCAGTATGTCGCCTATGTCAAATGTTGGCGTACCGACACAAGTTCAGGTAGAAGTAGATGAGGCGACTGCCCAAGGGATTTATTCCAACATGGCCATTGTTGCGCATACCGAAACTGAATTTGTGTTTGACTTTGTTTACATTCAGCCGCAGGCCCCTAAGGCCAAGGTGCGTGCACGCATTGTCACATCCCCATCTCATGCAAAACGATTTTTAGCCGCGCTCCAAGACAATCTACGCCGTTACGAAGAAAAATGCGGACAGATTAAAATTTCAGGAGAAGCGGGAAAGAGCAACGACCGCTACGAAGGCCACTACCTCTAAACCATGTTCTAAATCAGATTTTGCGGATCGACGTCCACTGTAAGCCGCAGGGTCTTTTTCTGTACTGCCGAGAATAAATCCAATCCTTTTTTTAAAACCGATTTTAATAAAAGCCTGTCTTTCCCTTTGAGCAAAATTTGATAACGATACGCATCCCGAAGACGCGTGATTGGTGCTGGCGCTGGGCCTAGGACCTCAACACCGTTTTTGATTTTTTTTAGAATAGCGGCCAATTGCTCCGCTTGCTGTTCTGCCTCTTCTTCTTTTTTATGACTTAACCCCAGTAAAATCAGTCTTGTAAAAGGAGGATAATTGGCATCTTTTCGGTACGCCAGTTCCGTATGATAAAAAGGCGCATAATCGGGTATCATGCGAAATATCTCGTGCTCCGGCTGAAAGGTTTGGATGAGAACCTCTCCCTTACGATCTCCTCTGCCCGTGCGGCCTGCCACTTGCGCCAGAAGTTGAAATGTTCGCTCTGACGATCTAAAATCAGGAAAGTTCAAAGAAAAATCGGCGCAGACAATTCCCACCAATGTTACCCCCGGAAAATCATGTCCCTTGGCCACCATTTGCGTGCCAATTAAAATATCGGCTTCTTTCTCTTCCATGGCCGTAACAATGTTATGATGCGCCCCTTTTTTAGAAGTGGTATCGCGATCCATTCGCAATACCCGCGCCAATGGAAAAAGAGTCTTGATCTCTTCTTCCACCTGCTCTGTTCCAACGCCAAGAAATAGCAGTCTCGTCCCTTTGCAGTGTGTACACTCCCATGGAACATGCTGTTGAAATCCACAGTAATGACAGAGCAATTTCTTTTGCATCTTGTGAAACGTCAGCGAGACAGAGCAATTTTTACATTGCCATTTTTGGCCGCAATCTCCGCACAGAAAAGAAGGTGTATGTCCTCGGCGATTGATAAATAGAATCACCTGTTCGTGAAGCGCTAAACGTTTTTCAATAGCCGAAATAAGCGCTTGCGTTAAAAAAGGCTTAACCCATGACGCCCGCTCGCGAAGGTCAATCATGGTTATTTTGGGCATCGGCCTTTCTTCAACGCGATAGGGAAGCGTGCGTGTTTTATATTTTCCGATGATGCCATTATAGAACGATTCAAAAGAAGGGGTTGCAGACCCTAATACAATCGTTGCGCCTAATAACTGTGCGTAGACAATGGCCGCGTCTCGCGCATTATATCGAATGGATTCTTCCTGTTTATACGATGAATCTTGCTCCTCATCAACAATGATAACGCCAACCGATGCCATGGGTGCAAAAAGAGCGGAACGCGCTCCAATGGCGATTTTTGCCTCATCTTCCTTTATATTTTGCCATTCTTCATAACGCTGTTTTGGAGATAATTTGCTATGCAGAACGGCAATTTTATTGCCAAATCGACTGCGAAATCGGGCGACCAATTGAGGGGTGAGTCCAATTTCTGGAACCAACACAATTGCGGCCTTGTTCTGCGCTAACGCCTTCTCAATGATCTGTAAATAAACTTCTGTCTTTCCGCTCCCCGTCACGCCATGTAATAGAAAAGGAGAAAACCCTCCTTTTTCAATAGCCGATGTAATCTCGTTGTATACTTTTTTTTGATCCACGTTTAGAGGCAACGGCATCGAAAATTCATGGGGCTTTGCTGGTGATAATTTTTCCTTTGCTTGTTTTGGAGGCTTGATGACGCCTGCTGTTGTTACTTTATACTGACTTTTTTGCGGAAACGCCGCTTTCATTACAGTGCCGATTGGCGCAAGATAGTAATCTGAAATCCATTTAAGGAGTTTGATGAGCATGGGCGGCAGAGGCGATGTTGCATCCAATACTGAAAGGACATCCTTTATTTTTTGAATATCCGTTTGCTCAATGAATCGGATAAAATAGGCCGTCTCGACACGCGTACCAAACGGAACCAATAAGCGG
>Ga0213870_1000972_pt1 | contig 13233 bp, 16 predicted proteins | sample WICALVC2017_Meta_FD_160119 | JGI IMG/M metagenome (GOLD analysis project Ga0213870, IMG submission 160119) | Freshwater microbial communities from subterranean cave lake in Wind Cave National Park, South Dakota, United States - WICALVC2017 | ecosystem: Environmental > Aquatic > Deep subsurface >... | reverse complement strand
TCAGCTGTATATCAACATCCGATTCCAAAAGAATTCTCTTCAAATCAACCAAAATTTCTTCAACGGCATTTTTATCAACGGTAGTACCTGTGACTAATTTTCTAATTAATCCACCCAAACCTTTTGCTAGATTATCAAACATCTACACACCAACTAAATTATCAACAAATTCTTTAACATTAAACTTTATTACGTTTTCATAATTTTGCCCGTTGCATAAAAATAAAATTGGTTTTTTCAATTCGTGTGTTACTGATAGAATAGCACCACCTTTCTCATTTACATCAACTTTTGTAAAAATAACAGCATCAACACCAACCTCATTAAACATCCTTGCTTGCAAAACAGCATCATTACCAGTCATCGAATCTATTACTAACACTTTCAAATCAGGTTTGTTAACACGAATAATCTTTCTCATCTCCTCCATAAGATTTATATTGACATGAGTCCTGCCAGCAGAATCTATTAAAACAAAATGGACTCCTTTAGATTTTGCATGTGATATCGCATCATAAGCGACTGCTGCAGGATCGGCTCCATAGTCATGCTTGATAACATGTATACCAATTCTTTTCGCATGTTCTTCCAATTGTTCCAAACTCGCAGCACGAAAAGTATCAGCTGCAGCAAATACACATGAATAATTTTCATCTAATAACCATTTACCAACTTTAGCTAGAGTCGTTGTTTTACCAGAACCATTAAAACCAAGAAATAATATTACATAAGGTTTTTTCGATTTACCGTTTTCTATTAAATTAACAGTTGGTACATTCAAAATTTCCATTAGACTATTTTTCAATCTACTGACAATCACATCTCTAACTTCACTATGTCTGACTTCTAGTTTTAATAAAGAGTTCTTCAAATCGTTTTTTATTTTTTCAGCAACTTCGTATGCTACATCCCCTTCAATCAAACCATTCTCAAGCTCATTTAAAATAGGATTGATATCTTCTTCAGATAGTTTTTTTTCAGTTATCTTTTTTATAACTTTCTTGAACAAAGATATTTTTTCCTCTGGTTTCTCTTTAATCTCCTCTTGAACTTGTTTCAATTCTTGTTCGATATACTCTTTAATTGCGGACTTTTCTTTTGCAATTCCCTTTATTTCTTCAACAGCTTTCTCAGGTTCTTTCTCTATCTTTTGCTCTATCTTTTCAACTTTCTCTTCAAACTTCTCGTCTTCCTCTTTCTTTTTTGTCAAAGATTCAATTACATTAGAAAATTTCTTTTTTAGAAACCCAAACATTTAATCACTTAACCTGCAGGATTTTGTGATTTTTGAATTAATTCATTAATCTCTGGTCCCAATTGATTCATTGCAGTGGAAATCTGCAAAATGTTATTTTGAATTTCCTTTATTGCATTTTCCATTTCTTGTTTTCTCTTACTCAATGTTTCTTTACCGTCTTCAATAGATTTTCCCAGTATAATACCAGCACCAATTTCTACTAGGATTTTATTTTTATCGGTAATATTTCCATATGTGAAAGCTTCAGCACCAAGTTTAAACAAAATGTTTTCTTGATTTTTCCCAATTTCGTCAATACTAGAAATAGTAGATATAATCTCTACAATTTTACTGCCTACTAAATCTCTCTGTCTAGTTAATGCTTCTAATCTAGATTCCAATGTTCTGTAAATGAGCATTCTTTCCTGCAATTCTCTATCACCTACCATTTAATCACAGGTTTAACTTCTCCTTAACAAGTAAAATACCTAATAAAGCAACGAAATGCGAATTATTTGACAAAAGCAAATTTAAAGCTTCATTTATTGGTAATTTGATAGTTTCTATGAACTCACCTTCTTCCTTCGGAAGAGGATCATCAAAAAGATCTCTTCCCAGGTAGATATGCCATTTAGTAGAGCTTCTGCTACTATGTAAAACAGTAGCTAATTTTTCGATTTTTTTTACATTAAATCCAAATTCTTCTCGAAGTTCTTTTATAGCTTGTTCTTTTATAGCTTGTTCAGAATCTTGATTTTCAGCAACACCTGCTGCTATTGTGTATATGTAATCTTTATGTGCAACTCGATATTCTCTGCCTAAGTAGACATTATTTTCATTATCTAAGACAATCACAGCTACTGCATCCTTCGTTTTTAATGTTTCCCAAGAAGTGAGCTTTCCACTACCAAGATCTACATTCTGTTGAACTACAGTAACCCAATCCCCTTTGTATTTTTCTTCTTCTGAAATTACTTTTGGTATCATTTATATCACTTAATGCAGGGGGAGAGATTCGAACTCTCGAAGGGACTAACCCAGTAGGTCTTGAGCATCGGCATCATTGAATCAGCGCTCAATGTTACTACCGCAATTGACCAGACTATGCGACCCCTGCGTAGTAGATTATACTTAAAATAACTATAAAAACCTTCAATAAAATAGATGAAGAAAATAAAAACTCTAGGTCTTTTGAGTATACTCAGCTTGTTGATTATTATCCCTGTATTAATCATAACCAAATTAATACCAGCTGAAGTGCAGTACAAGACAGTAAAAATTTCTGGTGTAACTGTGAAAGCAGAAGTTGCTGACAATCCTCTAAAAAGAATAGAAGGTCTGATGTCTAAGAAAACCTTACCAGATAACGAAGGCATGCTCTTTATTTTTGATGACGAAAACTACCATGGTATTTGGATGATGAACATGACCTTTTCCATTGATATACTGTGGATTAACAAAGATTTGAAAATAATTGATATTGTAGAAGGCGCTCAACCATGTAAAATCAATTGTCCGATATATTTACCAAATGAAAAGGCATTGTATGTTTTGGAAGTAAACTCGGGATTCGTTTCAAAAAACAAATTACAAACAGGGAATTCGATCGGTATAAGTTAAATAATCTTTCCTAGTTCTGATTTCAACTGTTCAATCTGCCCTTGCAAATCAGCTACGGTAGCTTCGATACTTCGTATATCTTGATGTTGTGGTGACATTTCAGCAGGTTCGTGAAAACCAGCAGGTCTCAACAGGTCATTATCGATAGTAACTAATTTTTCATGCATATTTTCAATTACGTCGTTAACAATGTCGAAAGTGTCATCGCGTACCCTTTCTATATGTTGCAATGTAGCTAAAGAATTTTTAATAATCATTATCGCTGTCTTTAAATTACCAATAGTAGTTAGAATTTGTCTGTATCTATCTATTTTAACAAACAGAGGGGCTACAGTAGGTTTTTCTGGTTCTTTTTTAATTGTCGGCGGCGGGGATGGTGGTTCCATTGACATTTGTGGTTGGTCGAGTAAAGATAACGGCGGCAATTCAGCAGGCAATTCTTTAGGTTCTTCCTTTTTCTTACTACCAAAAAGCGACATCTATATCTAATCTAATTTCTACTGCCGAGAATATAAGTGTTTTTGTTTTTAAGAGATACCAACATGATATGGCAAAGGAATAATTTTACCTATGCTATAATTGCGTAAATGATTTAATAGAACTTCCAACATAGCTCTTTCTTCTAATTGTCTGGCTTCTCTAGAAGGCAAAGTATTACTATCGCCATTAATCGAAACTATTGTTATAGCTGGTCGTGGCACAATAACAGGAATTTTAATTTCACCATGATCTACCCATTCTATAGCAGTGCCATATTCTCTAAGTGTATTCTGGTCAGTTAACACCAATGCAGCCCCACTATAAAGAAACCATGGAGTATCGTATGTAGCTAAACTACCTTCTCCAAATCTGCCAGTTCTGTTCACAAATGTTCTGATGCCAGTAGTCCAGTGGCTCGCCCTACTTTCGGGTGTTAACGGTTTTATGCCCTCATTTTCTACCCTTTGAAGATACGATTGTTTTTTAACACCGTGATATAAAACACGTCTTTCGCTAGACAACTTTAACAATTCGCTTACTTCATACTCATCTATACCAATAATAGTAGCTATACTCTCAATGGTCTCTGTGGTTGGCGATAACATAATTAAACTTAATCACATAAGCTTATAAATTTTACTACTGATTAATGATTAGATTGATGATTATGTTAGAAGTAACTTTTGGTTTTGTAAAGCCTGACGCATATGGAAATAGACAAGCTATATTAGAAGAGTTTATTTTACCATCGGGACTGTCTGTAGTTATAGCAAAAGATCCTTACCATTTTACAGAAGAGAAAGCTAGAGCACATTATGAAGCACTAAAAGATAAACACTTTTTCGGATCTTTAATTCAATTCACATTATACGGTTTATCAGGGTTAAATGCTGAGAGATACGGTAAAATAACAGAAGCACTAACAGCCTTATATGTACTTGAAGGTGAAGATGCGGTAAAAGTTTTAGACGAAATAACAGGACCAACAGATCCTGGAGTAGCTAAGTTAAGAGCGGCTGAAACAGGCAGAGAAACTATAAGATCAAAATACGGGAGAGGAGTGCCAGATAACGCATTGCATCGTGCTGATTCTTACGGGTTCGTCCGCAGAGAAATTATGCTTCATTTTACAGAAGAAGAAAGAAGAACATTTCCACCTCATGTTTTAGAAATGCTTGAAAGAGAACCTTATATTTAAATTCAAAATGATGCGCCGACCGGGATTTGAACCCGGGACTCGAACTGTTTACTTAACTTGGCAAGCATCCGCAATAATTTCGCGTCTTGACCAGGCTAGACTATCGGCGCATAAATTAAATTAATTTTAAAATAAAAATATCAGCCCAGAATGTTACCGAAACCTTCTATAGCTTTATCTTCCTCTTCCTTAATTTTATTTATTAACTGAGATTTAGTTTCGTCTTTTACTTCCTCTGCTAATTCTTTCACCAGCTCTGATGCTCTCTTACATTGCTCTTCAGTTCCGGATAGCAAACAATAATAACCATCCTTACCAATAATAGAACCTTCTTTGAATATCATACTCGCCCTACCGACAACATCGTCAGTAAGCAAAACATCCTTCCCTTTCGCTAAATTTCCCGACTTGAAGTGTAAAACGATTTCCATAAAGATTGAATACTATTTCAAGATTTAAATCTATTTTCTAAATGATTTGATAGATAGAATGCTGCAAATTGAACTATTAACACCATTAAATGGAAATGCAATAGCTGAACGTTTGAATAGGTACAAAGAATCATCAACTAAAGTTGAAGTTAGAATTACAACATTTGAACATACTATAGCATGGGGATATGATCCAAATTTAGACGGAATTTCACAAGCCGAGATCAAGAAAACTACAGCTGTTATAATGAGAGTTCCTATAAGATATTCATTCCCAGAAATTATTAATGGGTTTTTACCGGCAAGACTAAAACGACCACATGGGTTAGTTGCAAGGTTTGGGTTGTGGCCTTCAAAGGAATACAAAACTCTATATACAGAGGTTAGAGCTGATTATGCACATTATAATAACGAAGAATACATAAAGGACAATTCCATATTTGCACAAAGATTTTATCCTAGAGTAGAAGAATACATAAAAAATGCTCTTTTACTATGAAATGAGCCACAGGCGAGATTTGAACTCGCGACCTATCGCTTGCTCTTAGTCATACGGGGCGATTGAGCCTTATGTTTGCTCTACCAACTGAGCTACTGTGGCACTTGCTTATTACTTTTGGCGACCATATATAATAGTTTAATCCAAGGGTGTTTATGGTTAAGGTTAAAGAAGAGGTAGAGGAAGCCCAATTCTGGCGGAAGGAAAGAAACGGTATAAGGGATTTCGTATCTGGAAGGGAGGATTTTATATCCAAAGGGAAAACCGATTTTTCCTTGACAAGGGAAAACAGGGACAACAAGCTCTTTACCCTTAATTTCGGCAGGGTGGTAGCTCTAAATGTGGAAAAGATAGAAAAAAGCCATTTATTTCACTTTAATCCTAATTCAGACTCACTGTTTGTTGGCCTACCAGGCTGTAACTTTAGAGGTCCATTTTGTTCTGATTTTGAGCTCAGCCATAAGGTATTACACGACAGCCCACTAAATGCTAAATATCACTATTACACTCCTGAGCAGATAGTCGGAACAGCAGAGAAAAAAAACTGTAAATCCATAACCTTCAACTATACAGAGCCTATGGTCTGGTTTGAGTTCGCCTTCAAGACAGCCAGATACGCACATAGGGGAAATGTTAAAACAACTTTGGTCACTAACGGTTACACTACCGAAGAGCCTATCAAGAAGCTTGGTAAGTTCCTAGATGCAGTAACTGTTAAAATTTTTGGTTCAGGCAATGCAGAGCTGTATGAAAAAAATATGTCAATAAAGAATGTGAAACCAATTTATGACACTTTAAAACAAATGCACAAACAGAAACTCTTCATTGAAATAACTAACCTGATTGTACCTCAGATTGGCGACGACATAGAAGAATGTAAAGCATTGGCATCTTGGATAAGCCATGAACTTGGTGCTGAAACACCTCTTCATCTGCTACAGTTTCAGGGTGGCGAGTTAAATATACCTCCTACCCCTATACCTACTTTGGAAAGGTTTTGGGAGGAATGTAGGAAGGAGGGGCTCAGATATGTATACATCCACTCAGCACCTCCACACCAGGATGAGAGTACCTTTTGTCACAACTGCCGAGAGCTTGTTGTAGAAAGGAAGAATTGTACTGTTAGAAAGAGTAAGATTATAGATGACAGATGCCCCAAATGCGGATTCATGCTGAATTTTGTTTCAGGATGATAAAGAATAAATAGCGGGAATGCAACTTATTAATGTGAAACTGTTTCAAATTGTTTCAGTTGTGGTAGTGATTGTTTCACTTTTGTCTTTCTCGCCTAAGGTGTTTGCTATAATTCAGTTCTACGGCGCTGAAACGGATCTGGGTTCTGATGGGAATGCAAAAATAAAACTTATTGTTACATTTCAGCAGCCTGTGAAAGGATTTCAATTAGCTATTTTCGGTTCTATCAAGAGTTTTGAAGGTTCAAGTAATGCCGGTCCAGTAAATTGTAATGTTGAAGTTGGGGCAGCAAGTATTATTGACTGTAAAATGAATTTGACACAGGAAAAAAGGACACTCGAACTCAAGTTTGAAACAGCAGACTTTGTCAGAGCTGTAGACAATAAGAATCTTTTTAGTTTAGATCTTTCTTTAAGTCAGGCGATAGACCAAGCTGTAGCATCAGTAAAACTACCCGAAGGGTATGCTCTTACAAACACTTCATCGATTCCAGCAGTTTCCCCAACAGCAGGCAGCATAGTCAGTGACGGTAGAAGGATTATTATAAATTGGAATGTGGTTAATCTAACTGCGGAGCAACCCTTCAAATTTCAAACTCTATACGAGCCACTCAAAAGTCAGTTTCCGGTGGCATTGGTGTCCACGACCGTATTATCCTTTCTAGTACTAGGAGGGGTAGGAATTTTCTTTTACAGACGCATCAAAAAACCGAAAGAGGTCATTCTGTCCGTCTTGGACGACTTCGAAAGAAGGGTTATAGAGACAATGACTAACGCTGGTGGCGAAATGAATCAAAGAAGGGTGGTCCAAGAAACCAACCTGTCAAAAGCAAAGGTTTCTCGAGTTGTCAAGAGGCTTCGAGAGCGAGGTTTAATAGAGGTTACAAGGCTCGGGAGGACAAATAAGCTCAAATTAGTTCAGAAAAAATTTGAAGGCAGTTAAAACCTTATTTTTATCTAAATCGTTTTATTTTATCTTTAGAAACAATTAACAACTGTAGAACATCCTTAAATGATATATTTACCATAGGTTTTCAGCTCTGAAACTTTCCTGTCAATTGTTTCACGCGACCTATATAGGGTCAGAAATACTATATTAAGAGTAAGAAAACCCAAGAACTGTCTACTACCGACTACACATGAAGTGGTAGGCAGGTAAGAGGATAAAGTGAGGAAAAATAAATGAATAAAAAGTTTGTTGCAAGCTTCATGACAGCCTTAATGGCAGCCATGACGCTAGTTAGCCCAGCATTGGGCGCAACAGCTCTAAACACATATCCAACATTCCTTGGTAAAGTAGGAGACTTTTACGTAGTAGTTGGTGCTAAGGCAGCAGCCAGCGATATAGTTGGCGCTATAGATATAGCATCTAACCTAGCTCAGCTCTCGTTTAAAGACACTACAGTATCAGGGACGACTTCATCAGGATTAACAGGAACAGAGAGAAAGATAGTAATTCCTTCAGACTCGGATGCGGGACAAATAGCTGGATCAGGTGCAAACAGCCTGGCAAACAAGCTAAAAACATTCCACTTCTCGGGTCTTAAAGAAGGCCAGTATGAATACAGGGGAACAAAGCACAACTACCATGAAGAGGTAGAGCTAGACGAAACAGACACAGCCTTACAATTAACACACGACACAGCATCACCAATAAATGGAACATTGAAGATGAGATTGGAAAACAACGCTACAACCTACAAATACGTCTTTGACGATACCATATCGTCAGCTGACTTTGCAGCTACATCAGCAAACTCAACAACCTATACCAACCCATTAAAGGTACTGGTAGCAGGCAGAGAGTTCCAGATAGTAGCAGTTCCAACAACAACATCATTCATCGCGTTGGTAGGCGATGTCAAGACTTTGAGCGACGGCGAGTCAATGACTGTAAGTGACTTAACCTTCAAGGTAGTCCAGTCATTCGCCTCAAACACAGCTAAGCTTGAGATCACAGATACAGCAGGAAACGTCGTCAAGTCAGGCATTAACACAGGTAGCACAGAATCCGTCTCATTCGGCGGAGCAACGTACAACTACCGTGTGCTAAGCTCAGGTGCCACAGCTTCCGGAGTATCTGGTTATGCCCAGGTACTTGCAGGCAAGGGTGACATCGAAAAGACATTTGACGGCTCAGATCAATCAACAGTCTCACAATTCGGAAGCAACTGGAAGATTTCCGGTAGCTTTGCTAGTGGTGCGGGTGGTAGAGTTTCAAACGGAGACTTTATCAAGGTCGTATACGATCCAGCATCATTAAGTGATGCTACAAGATACTATCTAGCAGGAAGCACGTTCAAAGGACCTAACAACTACTTCGAACTCAAGTACGTAGGTTACACACCAGACAAGTTCGCACAAGTCACATTGCAGGCAGTCACAGGTATTACAGTATACAACTCAACTGTTACAACTGGGTATTCAACCAGTGCCAACGGTGGAGGTTCAGGATTGAACGGTCTTAAGATAACATCAGACGTGACAGGAACAATCACAAACGGTAGCGCAGGTTATGACGAGGCTTACATACTCTTTAACGCCTCAGGAACAACAGCAGGTTTCATAACACCATCGACGGCAGGGTCTGCTCCAACATTCTACTGGGTAGCTTTCAAGGACAAGACAACTGGCAGAGTAGTCAGTGCAGACTCCTTGACAGGTAATGCAGATGGACAATGGCCAGTAGCAACTACAGCTTTAGGTATAGTTCAATTAGGTCTATCTTACGGTGGACCTGGTGCACAGAAGAGTTACAACATCCTAGTAGGTTTCCATAACGGAACCCTATTCAGCAATGTAAACATATCCAACAGTACAACTGGAACAGGAGCGTCACAACAAGTACTAATGGCGTTCCAAAACAAATCAGTTACATCAACAAGTACACCACCAGATCTAAGACTTGGTGGCACAACAGCTAAAACAGATGCAAACGACGTGCGAGCAAGAATTGGTGATTCAGACGGCGATAATATCGCTGACGTAACTGAACAAGCTGGAACAATAATCACAGACGACGGTGTACAAGTATACACAGTCAAGTCCAGTGTCGAAGGTGACAAAGTAGTCACAGGAATACCGCCAGAAACAGTCTACGGACTAGTACAGTTCGGCAAGATTGGTGAAGCAGCAGTTACAACAGGTGGAACAGTCAAGGAAGTCGTAGCAGTTACAACTGCAGTCGCTAAGCTTGACAGCGAAGTGACATCAGCCGATAAGACAGGCAAGAGCTTGGTTCTAGTCGGTGGACCATGTGTCAATACTCTAGTCGCTGAGTTGAAGACAGCCGGTAAGTTCGCTTACGGTTGTGCTGATTGGCCAGCATCAAACATGGGTATTGTCCAAGTGGTTGATGGTGCATTCGCAACAGGCAAGAGTGCAGTCGTAGTTGCAGGAACAAGAGCTGAAGATACAAGACTAGCGTCGAGCGTATTGCAGAACTATGCGACAAAGCTTTCTAGCATAACAGCTAGCAAAGTAGAAGTCACAGGTGTTGCTCTCGCAACAGCGACAGTCACAGCAAAATAAGAGCTGTCTAGTTAAGGGAAAATTGTTTTACTTTCCCCTTCTTTTTCTTTTTCTATTAAATTCACCTGAGAAATTTCTCTTGAAAATGTTTTTATAGTTTAATGGGCAATCTTAATTCTATGAAATTGGACAAAAAACGATTGTCGTACATGCTGATCATTATCCTAATTCTTGCTGGTGTCGTCGGTTTTGCTTATTATCAAAATACACCAAAAGAAATCACGCGATATAATTTTTACGGTACGGATCTCCAGTTCAGAACTGACTTGAGAAGCGCGAATAGCGTTTCTGTATATCCTGATAAAGAAAGTATTTTGAACAAGGTATGGGACCCGGAAATAACAAGGATTCACATTGTTTACGTCGTCACATCTAACACCTCCGAAGAAAATAGCTTGATAGCTTTGAACGCCTTTGAAGTAAGATACAAGCTTGATGTCGCTTATCAAAATCCAAAGTTCAACTGGGTAAATGAATTCACATCGGAAGAGTTGCAATCTTTTGAAAACATCAGTCAAGCCAACAATACTTTAGTAATTGCTTTGGTGATTCCTTCTCTTTCAGACAAGACGGCCGTTGAAATGGACGGTAATATTGTGTATATTAAAGGTCAGACAGCAAGGGATTTCGATTTGGCAACAATAAAGTTTTTAATGTCTGCTTTGAACATCACAGTCTAGCATTTCACCAGTTCGTTCAACTTGTCTTTAGTTGTGACACCTTGAAATACAAAGCTCTCGTCGACAATTACTGCAGGATATTCTGAGACATCGAATTGCTTTGTGATGGCTTCAACAACTATCAGATTTGTGTCTACTGTGATTGGTATGAGCATCATTTTTTTACCGCACTTATCCTTTAAATCAAGAAGGACGGATGCTTGAACTTTGTTATTGATGTCCTCTGAAGTAGTTGTGTTCTTTTGCCTAAACAGATGCACTACGGTATGATAATCAAAGCCGCACTTCTCCTTCAACTCAACGCTATTGAGCCAGAATTGTGTCTGTAGAAGTGTGTACCTCCTCCATTCTTGCTCGATTTCTGGAGTAAATATGTTGGCGTTTATCTTATCCTCGATTTTTCTACCGTCTTCATATATTTTGTCATTATAAGCTAGATTCTGGTCCAAAGCAATGTCACAATATTCTTTCCCAAATCTTTGAAGATAGCTGTTCAGCAGCCTCGCATCATAAGAGTTAATATCCGCTTCAGACAAGGCACTCCTTATGCCACCAAGCCTGGTGTTGTCTATCCAAATCCCGATCATTATCCCTATAAAAAAAACGAGCAAAGAAAGAATACCCGCCTGTATGTAAACTCTTCTCATTTAGTCAGCCATCCTCTTTCCATTCTCACAAACTTGTATAATGAGATTAAAAGATTTACGGTTAAAAGTGTTGGGTACAGTGTCAGGAAAAGTGCCAAAATTGTAAAATTTGGTCTGTCCCGGTGTACATGAATGCTCAATCGTATTATGAAAAGAGAAATCAAAAACATTATAATACCGTAGATAAAAAGTAGATCTACATTGTAACTGAGTTCGAATCGAGTGAAAGGATTTGTATCTGCAGAGAACGCCGCTACCAAATAAAGCACATAGTTTAGAATCCTTGTAAATACGAGATAACCGAAAATACTAGTACCAATTAGCGCAAAGGAGTAGCCTATAAGAGACGTCGGTACTATCCAGTTTCCTACACCATGAGATTTTCTGTCGAAGATAGTTCCAAAATATTTAAGAAAAGTTTCTAGACCTCCGATAACCCATCTTCTTCTTTGCCTCCACCACATTTTGAAAGTGTCTGGGTATATGCTGTATACCATCGCATCAAAAGCCATTCTTATCTTGTAGCCATGCCTTAGCAACCTCCAATCAATTTCCACATCTTCAATCAAACTTTTTTCATCGAATCCGCCTACCTTTATCAGAAACTTTTTCCTATAGACACTCAAAGGACCTGGGGTCACGTTTATTACGTTAACTTGTTCTTGGGCTTTTCTCATCAGAGAAACAATCATATGTTCTGTATGTTGCAATTTTTCCCACAGAGTTTTTCTTATTTTCACCAGTATATGCGAGGTTACTGCAGCTACATTATCTTCGTCAAAATAAGCCATGCATTGTTTCAACGCGTTCTTGTCTAGAAAAGTGTCAGCATCCATTACAGCTACAAACTCATGCTTAGCATGCTTAAGGCCATAGTTCAATGACGATGCCTTGCCTGTATTTTTTTTCTTCGATACCCTTACATTTTCAGATTCGAATTTCTTTGCTATTTTGTAAGTATCGTCCTTGCTGCCGTCGTCTATGACTATTATTTCGAGTTTGTTTTTTGGATATCCGATTGTCATAAGTTTTCCTAAAGTCTCACCTATTATTTTCTCCTCATTATATGCGGGCATTAGGATGCTTACAGTTGGTAGTTGGTTGTTCCTCAATAAAGCTTTCCTAAGCCTTCCTTTACTCTCAAACCACAGGATTAGATGAAAAAAAGTAAAATAGCTGAGAGAAATTAGTATAATGATGTAGATCATGTCTGTGAAATCCATTGAACCACTAGAGCAGTTTAAGCTTTCCTGTTACTTCGTCTATCCCCTTCTCTTCAACAGGACCGATACCGATAGCAGTCACAGTTCCGGCCTTCAGTTGCGTTAGTCCCGCATCTCTCACAAGAAAATAAGGCATCTTAATTTTCTTAAGCTTGTTTTCTATCTCTTGCAGTTCTTGCAAGCTGTTGACCTTCAGCACAACTTTCTTACTTCCTTCTTCCTCCCACTTTCCAATCTTTTCACTGGCGATATTTCTCATGTTCCCTATAGTCGCGTGGGCAACTTGCGAGGCTATTTTTCCTACACCAAGTTTCAAGTCTTTCCTTACTATAATCACTTGCTTGTACATAACATTCAATTTAGTTTAAGAAAATAAATTCGATACAAATGGTATGGCATAAACGCCGCCATATGCGATGAGCAAAGTTCTGACAACTCTGCCTATCGTTAATGCCAATAAAAATCTTTTGAAATTATATTTGGATGCTCCGCTC
>Ga0213870_1000971_pt1 | contig 13235 bp, 10 predicted proteins | sample WICALVC2017_Meta_FD_160119 | JGI IMG/M metagenome (GOLD analysis project Ga0213870, IMG submission 160119) | Freshwater microbial communities from subterranean cave lake in Wind Cave National Park, South Dakota, United States - WICALVC2017 | ecosystem: Environmental > Aquatic > Deep subsurface >... | reverse complement strand
CAACCACGCCCGAGCTCAATGGAGCAAAAACAAAATGACCCCCGTTGAATACAGGGATCACTTATTGGCATTACATGCCTAAGGGCGGTTTTTTATTCGTGTCCACCAAACGGGGTACAGATCACAAGGAGCGTTTTTAAGTTTATCGGGTAAGCGAGCAAACTGTCCCGATTTTCTTTAGAAAATCGAGGATTCTCGATAAAATCGGAACTTTGCTCGCGTGGGGAATCGAAGACCGCAGCGATGCGCGAGTTTGAGCGAAGCGAAAGGCGAGCGCCGCGAGGGGGTTGAAAGCAAATGTCTTTGCTTTCAACGGGCATTACGAGCAGTCGCCGTAGGCGACAGCGCAGTATTATGCCCCGGATAGCCTGCGAAAAATTTTTCGGAAGAAAAATTTATTTGTAGGCGACTCCCTTCAAGAGGACACTTTAGTAAAAATAAGACCCGCTTATCAAAAGCGGGGTTGCAGTTTAAAAATTTCAAAGCGCGCAAGTCGTATTGTGTTTTCTACGAAATATCTTTGGCAGAGGGTTGGTCCGCGCCAGGATTGAAGTGTTCGGCGATGGGTCCGAAAATCGCGGTCGCCACTTTATCGCCAGCAAAAATCAACTTTTCAAAATCCCCCGGCTGAAAAGCCGTTGCGCGGACTGTTGCAGGAATTTCGTCCGGCTCTAATACAAAAATATTTTTGTCGGGATAAAGCCGTCTTGCGGCACGGATCTCCTCTTTTTCGCGACGAGCGGTTTGCGTACTCGCGCCTTCAGCAAGCTCCTGAAACGCTTTGTGGGTCAGTAGTGCCGCAAGCTTATCCGAATGGCATTTAATAACTATTACCGTGTCGCAACCGAGTTTCTCTATGGCCTTGAGAATAGGAAGGGGCTGGCTGTAGGCACCATCCTCAAGCCAAATGTATTCGCCGCCTCTCGCCACTCTAATTTTGGGTAGTGCGCCGGGAATGGCACAAGAACCGTATATGTAAAACAGGAAACTAACAGGATCCGCGATAAATTCAGCATCATGATTAGAAACAAATAGTACGCTTTTATGCCAACGGCCGTTTACTTTTCGGATAGAGGTTGTAGTAACTATAAGTTCCTGCGGACTCGCGACAATTTTTCTAGCGTCAAGGTTCTTCGCAATAAGCTTAACAAGACCCTCCGGACTGTAGATGGATTCGATATTCATAACCGCTCGAGTAACGCGTTTAGAAAGACGCCACAAAAGCAAGTACTCTAATTTCGGAGCTGTTTTCAAAGCACGCCAGATCATGCCCTTAAAACTATATGGAAAAATATCTTTTGGTTTTTGGATGGAATAAAAAGCCTCTTCCGCCTTATCGGTTTTGTTTCCGTTCTCGACGAAGCCGGCGCCTATGATTGAACCAACAGACACACAAATTATTTTGTGGAATGGTATACCAAGCCGAACAAGCGCTTTTAACACTCCGACCATAAACGCACCAACAAATCCGCCGCCGCCAAGGATCACGGCAATTTTTTGGGGTCGGCAGACAAGCTCATTCATTTCCGCCTCCGCGTTCGATTGCTTTTTTAAAGAGCGCTTAACATAATATACAATATTTTAAAGAAAAAGCAACGTCTTTTTACACCAAGTGCTGCCGTTGACCGATTATTTATGTCCGTGATAGTATGTAAGTACCGTTCCAAAGACAGCGGGCGCCGTAAGGCGCTTACGCCGAGGAAACGAGAAAGTGAAGTTATAAAGCCGAGATCGCCGAGGAGGAACCAGCTTCGTTTTCTTGTGACATTCGCGTACATGTCTTTGGTGCGGTAAATTTTACCGCATTTTTAAATAGAAAATTCGCATGCTCACACGAACTCAAAAAGAAAAAATAGTGGAAGACCTTGCGAAAAAATTCACCGAGGAAAAAATTGCTATTTTTACCAAAGTATACAAAATTCCTATTTCAAAGCTTGACGAGTTAAGAAGGGGTTTAAAAAAAATAGGCGCGGAGTTAAAGATCGGAAAAAAGACTCTTTTGAAACGCTCGCTTGAGAAAGCCGGTGTGACTCTTGACCTTAAAAAACTTGAGGGAGAGCTTGGCGTTATCTTTGGGTATGAAAATCAGGTTGAGACCGCAAAGGTCGCGCAAAAATTTAAAAGAGTGAATGAAACATTCCAGATACTTGCGGGGCTTTTGGAAAAAAAGGTAATTTCTGCCACTGATGTTGTCGCGCTTGCCAAGTTGCCCACAAGAGAGCAACTTCTTGCAATGCTTGCCGGCACGCTTGTCTCCCCGCTTCGTAACTTCCTTAATGTGTTACATGGCAATCAAAGAAAATTAGTCGTCGTACTTAACAAAATTAAAGATAAAAAAGCGTAGCCGCGATACTAATATACTAATGCATACGAATTATACTAATGACGCGACTGGTATTTGTATAATTAGTATGCCATTCGTATATTGGTATCGCTGTTTATGTAAGGCAACATGGATAAAGACAAAATATTAGAGACCGTTGAAAAAATGACGGTTTTAGAGCTTTCCGAGCTGGTTAAAGCTCTTGAGGAGAAATTTGGCGTATCGGCATCAATGCCGGTAATGATGAGCGCGGCCCCAGCCGCTGCGGGCGAAGAAGAAGGCGGCGCCAAAGAAGAAAAAACTTCATTCGCTGTTGAACTTAAAAGCGTCGGCGGGCAGAAAATTCAGGTGATCAAAGCGCTAAGAGAACTTGTCGGTCTTGGCCTAAAAGAAGCCAAGGATTTGACTGATGCCGCGCCTAAAGTTGTTAAGGAAGGAGTGGATAAGGCGACGGCGGAGGAGATGAAGAAGAAGCTGGAAGAAGCGGGCGCGACGGTTGAGATTAAGTAGCAGCTCGCCGTATGCCATAATTTTTCAGCCTGCGGTGTAAACAAATCTTTCTCGGGAGTTTCGTAAAATGGATAAGAGGAATGCGAAATAAGCGCATTCCTCTTATTTTACTTCAACTCCCTCGTTGATTTGTAGTTACACCTTCGTCAATGAAAAATTCCGGCATATGGCGCGCTTGTCTGAACTACACGATTAAATTTAGAATTACTTTGGTCAAAAAATATGCTATAGCATATTTTTTGACCAAAGAGAGTGTTTCAACAATTTTGTTTTGCGAATACGTTAAAAGGAGCGAGTGACGAAAAACCGCCTGCTAGGGCGATTTTTAATTACGGCGATTTAAGTGCTTTTTAAATGCCCGGTACTCTTCGGCGTCGAGGAAGTCTTTTTGTTTTAGTGTAAGATTTTTTGGATCAACCCAGTGAAAACTTTTATGTTCTTGCGAGAGTTTGATTTGTCCGGAAAGATATCTGGCCTCAAATACTGTTAGAAATACATAATTTTCTTTTGAAGCGGTAAGGCGCTTGTACTGAAATACTGATTTACCAAGCTGGTACTTCACGCCGCCAAGTTCTTCTCGGACTTCGCGTGCAAGTACTCTCGTAAGCGGCGCGCGATATTCAACATTGTCAATTCGGCCGCCGGGCAAATCCCATTTGCCGTTCGGACTTTTTAAAAATAAAAACTTACCGCCTTTCCAGAGCAGTAGCTTCAGCGCAACGTGGAAAACACCATAATCGCGCTTCATACTTTGAGGTATTTTCTCACCGCAATCGTGCTTGACAATACGCCGAGGCCGACGCCGATTGCGGTCATGATTAGCAGAAACTCAAAAAAATTTGAAGTGAAATAGCCGAAAAGGTCTATCTTGGGAAGGAAGAAAGAAATTTTTGGCGAAGCAACCCAGACGATCGGCAAAAATAATGTTGATACGGCAATGGCAGAAAGTGAACCGTGTATAACGCCAGTTACTAAAAACGGCCCTCTTACAAACCAATTTGACGCGCCAACGAGCTTCATTATGTTTATTTCCTCACGAGAGGTGTATATGGCAAGACGGACCGTATTGAAGGAAACGAGAACTGCCACAACCGATAGTATCAGAACCAAAATAATGCCGAGCGAGCGTACGGTTGAAACAACTGAAGCTAGGCGTTCAATTACGGTTTCATTCTCAAAATAATTTATTTTGTCAACGGCGTCATAATTTTTGTTTGCCAAGAACTGCGCGACACTAGCAAGCTCGTTGGGACTTCGCGCCTTAATGTTTAGGGAGGCGCCAAGGGGGTTTTCTCCTTCAAACTCCGCGAGTGAGGCGGTGATCGCTTCATCGTTTTTATGCCGCAGAGAGAATACGCGCAGAGCCTCTCCTTGAGAAAGGTAGGTTACGCTTTTTATTTCTTTGGACGAAGACAAATCATTTTTTATTTTCATAATGTCTTCTTCTTTGGCTCCCGGAACAAAATACACGGATATGTCGATTTTGTCTTCTAGATCGGCGAGAATTGCGTTCGCGACGACCGATAGCAAGACAAGGCCCCCCATGACAAAAAGCGTCAGGCAAAACATTACAATAGTGGCGGTAGACAAAAGGCCGTTCCTTCTAAAGTTCAACCATGCGTTTTTTATAACCCTTTTTAGACTGGTGAAAAACATGCGAATTTTACTCGCGAGCGCAAGTATGCTGCGCAGCGCGAGCGGTTAGTAAAATTCAGCACCGAGCACCCAAATTTACATCCGCCGGGTACTTAAAACATTGGGGTAGTAAAGTAACTCTGAAATACAAAGAAACGACCATTGTAAATTTATGTGCTGGGTAAAGGTTTGCTAGCCAAATTTTGTTCTCCCGCTGGAAGCGGGATCCAAAATTTGGAGCAAGCCCTTTATATATGATACACCCCCTTTTCTTCATCGCGAACTACACTGCCTTTTTCAAGGGTAATCACTCTTTTACTCAAGTGGTCAACAATTTGCTTATCATGTGTAGCAAGGATAACTGTTCTTCCAAGCTCGTTTATTCTTTCGAGAAGCCGTACGATTTCCCACGTATTTACAGGATCGAGGTTGCCGGTTGGCTCATCGGCCATGATGACATCCGGTTGGTTTACCAGCGCTCTTGCTATGGCAACACGCTGGCGTTCGCCTCCGGATAACTCATGCGGGAAATTATTCATTTTATCAACAAGGCCGACAATTTCCAAAACCTCCGGAACGCTTTCATTAATCTCCTTATCCGGACAACCGGCGGCCTCCATCGCAAAAGCTACGTTTTCATAAGCAGTTTTTGCTGGAAGCAGGCGGTAATCTTGAAAAACGGCGCCGATTTTTCTTCTTATTCGCGGAAGTTCGCGTCTTGGCAGGGCTGTTATTTCTTCACCATCTAAAAATATTCTCCCGTTGGAAGGAACATCCTCGGCAATTAAAAGTTTCAAAAGAGTTGATTTTCCCGCACCCGAATGGCCGACGATTGAGACAAACTCTTTTGGTTTAATTTCAATAGTAACGCCCACAAGCGCCGCAGAAGTGTCGCTATAAATCTTTGAGACGTTGTCGAACAAGATCATGCCAATGTTGTCTAAATTATTAGCGAGCCCAATGCGAGCGAAATGCAAGCTACTGCTTGCACCCAGCCCTTACTTTACTATTGATTAACAACCATTTACAGAAAAAGTTTAACTGTTATTGCCTCGCAACAGGGTACCAGTAAAGTAAGGGCTGGGTGATTGCCGAAGCAATCAATTTAGCTACAACATTGAGTCAGAGCACTTAATGCCTTGCATTAAGTGCTCGATCGAGCACTCAGCAATACATTTGCTCTACACCCGAATTTTATTGAATTTTATTTAACACGATTGTTATCATATTAAGAACTGAGTGCTCTGACACCGAGCACCTAAATTTATATCAATCGTTAGTTAGTATTCAGCGGTCTTTCAGAATAAATCAGGAATTACTTATAACGACGATTGTAAATTTAGGTGCTCGGTAAAGATTTTGTAACTAAAATTTCTTCTCCCGCTGGAAGCGGGATCGAAATTTTAGACAAAGCCCTTTAGTTCCGCTTCAATAAACTCATCCAGTTCTCCGTCAAGCACTTTATTAATTTGCGAAGTCTCAATTCCGGTACGGTGGTCTTTGACCATTTGATACGGATGCAGTACGTAGGAACGGATTTGGTTGCCCCACTCAATTGATTTCATATCGCCTTTCAGCCGTGCCGCCTCTTGTTCCTGCGCTTTGATTTTCGCGTGATAAAGTTTTGCGCGGAGCATTTCCAGGGCTATATCTCTGTTTCGTTCCTGCGATCTTTCCGATTGTATCGCAACTTGTGTGCCGCTCGGGAGGTGTGTAATACGAACAGCTGTTTCTCGCTTCTGGACGTTTTGTCCACCCGGGCCGGATGATCGGAAAAAATCTATTTTCAATTCATCCGGTTTTATTTCAACCTCTTCTGGTTTGACCAGTTCCGGCATGACTTCGACCAATGTAAACGACGTGTGGCGAAGAGAACGTGATGAAAATGGAGAAATCCTTACGAGCCGATGAACCCCGGTCTCTTTTTTAAGCCATCCGTATGCATAGGGTCCGCTTACCAACACTGAAACGTTCTTTATCCCCCAACCGCCCGGGCCTTGCATTTCTCCCCAATGCTCGTGCAGGGTTTTGGTTTTAAACCTTCTGCGTTCAGCGAACCTCAAATACATCCTTAAAAGCATTGCCGCCCAATCTTCTGAATCTTTCCCGCCCGCTCCTGAAAAAATTGAAAGGACGGCGTTGCCGGCATCATACGGGCCGCCAAAGAGTTTTTCTGTCTCAAATGTCCGCCACTCCTTATCAAGCGAAAAGAGCTGTGATCCTATTTCTTTTTGGAGCGTTGCGTCTTCTTTTTCCGTTTCAGCGAGTTCCTTCAGATAGTCAACTTCCGAAGAAAAGCGTTCGTGTTCTTTTAATCTCCTTTTTAAACCCGAAAGCTCTTCGGATTTTTCCCGCGCAGCTTCTCGATTTTGCCAGAAATCTGGCTGCGCCATCTCTTCTTCAATTTCTGAAATCTTTTGTTTCGTACCGGCAATATCAAAGACGGTCCGCCATTTTGCGGATTTTGTCGGCTAAAAGCGCAATTCGTTCGCGAAGTTCATCCATACGTAATAAGCTTAACAGAGAAATGATTAATATTCAAGAACTGTTGCATAAAAAGATGGTGTGTGGTAAATAACTGAGGCAGGCAAACACCTGCTTTGTGTTCTTTAAAAATTCGAAGGGGGACGTGATGAAAAGACTTGGTGTTGCTGCTTTTCTAACGTTTGTGTTTTTTACCTTTGCAGCAACTGTTTTTGCCGTCGAGCATCAGTCTGCCGATAAAAACCAAATTAAGCAGTATTTTGATGAGGCTTTTGAGCTGGTACAAGAAAATCTCCAAAAGCTTCTTGTAGGAATTGACAACAACGATTTCGGACCCTTTGCCGGTATCGGTGTTGAGCTTTCATCGCCCGGCGACAGTGAAGCGCCGCGGGTTGTAGTCTTCAATGTTTTTTGGAACCGCCCGGCAGACAAAGCCGGCCTTATGAAAGGTGATATCGTCCTTTCGGTAAACGGCAAACCGGTTTCTTCTCCGGAAGAGATGGTAAAAGAGGTTCGCGGAGACAACTCTGTGGGCCGAACTGTTACCCTTGAACTTGACCGGAAAGGCACGAAGGTAACTGTGGCAATGACAACCGTTCTTCTCCGCGAAGATCACCGCACGGAGGCCGCGCGCCTTCGTGAGATGATAGCCAAAGAGGGCGAAAAGATACTTGCGGAGATACGGATGGTCTTTGCCAAAGCAGTTGAGGTTGGCGCGGAGTTCAAAGAGGACGACCCGCGCGTAAAATCCGCGCTAGACGTGCTTGACCGCTACGATAGTTGGTATGCAGAAAAAATGAAAGCCATTAACAATCTTTACGAGTTCAAGTAAGAGCTTTTTTGGGGCAACCCCGCTTCGGCGGGATTTTTTTATTGTTCGCCTCCTCTTAAAGAGAGAAACGAACAAATTTTACATTTTGCTTCACATCACTCTATAGCCTATAGGAAAAAGTTCCACTTAAGAAATGATCGTTGTTTAAATGGAATTTTAATAATTTCTCGGTTGAAGGGCGCGGCGCGAACAAAGTTTTTCATCTCAAATATTTTGCCTTCGCCTCATTATGTTCTTCAAGAGTTTTTGAAAAAATAGTCTGCCCGTCAGGAGCGGAAAGGTAATAAAGATACGGCGATGGTTTTGGAAAAATTGCAGCCCGGATTGCTGAAAGCCCCGGGTTCGCAATTGGCCCCGGCGGAAGCCCGCGGTATTTATAGGTGTTGTACGAAGAATCAATTTTTGTATCTTCAATTGAAATCTTTGCGCTTGTTTCTTGTTTCTTGTCTCTTGTCTCTTGTTGCTTTAGATACACGATGGTCGCATCCACCTGTAACCCGATTCCGAGCTCCAAGCGTTTCCATAAAATTCCTGAAACAAGCGCGCGATCTTCTTCCGAAACCACCTCTTTTTCAATGAGTGATGCCATGGTAATAATCTCATAGAGGGTTTTGTTATTGCGCGAAACATCCTCTCGTAGCGCCGGTGCCAATTTTTTATCGAAATTTTTCAGCATCTTAATCACCACATCTTCCGGGGCCGAATTTCGGAAAATTCGGTACGTATCCGGGAAAAGATATCCTTCTAAACTTGCTCCTGCCGGCCTTTCCTTTAAAAAAGGAAACTGGTCATAAATTATACTCTGTGATTCATTTGGACGCCGGAATTCACGCGGTCGGCCTGCTATGGAAAAAAATTTTTCTTTTCCGGCAATGCCCTGTGTTTCAAGATAGGCCGCCATGTCTTCTAAATTCCATCCTTCCGGTGTCGTTATTGTAATTTCATTGAGAAAGCGCTCCCCTTTTTGAAGCCGGCTTACAACTTCCGGTATGGTTACGCTTCCTTCTAATTGATACTTTCCGTGCTGTAGCCTCGCTGCCCTGCCGGTAATACCCGCCCACATTACAAAAAGCCATTTTGAGCGCGTCAATTCTTTTTCTTTAAGCAATTCGCCGATCTCTATCGTCCCCGCCCCTTCGGGAATTTCAATTTCTACTTTTTGTGCTTTCAGGGTAAGAGGGGCAAGGGTCGCGTAAACAAGGAAGCTAAAAAATAAAGTTATCGCGAAAAGGATAATCGGCAAACGATAGCCCCCCTTTTTATCGTCCGAAGTCGTCTTTCCACCTGTATCAGTAGGCCGTCCTGTTGGTACAGATAATTCTGTGGGGGTTTGAGCTACCAATGGGACAAACGCAAAACCCGGAAATTCTTCTTCTTTCCATTCCGCCTCCGATATTTTTGTAAATCGCCAAATTGACCCGCCAATTGGCGCGACGATCTTTCCGCCGACTTTCAGCGTATCACGCCAGATAACAGGAATATCTTGAATTGCGGCCCGCCCACCAGCGGTGGGCGAGGCCCGCCCCGCAGGAGCGGCAGCTCCCGCGATAATTTTATTAAATGGCCCCTCAAGCGGTATGGTCGAGGTTGCGTCCTCGCAAAGAATTTTTGCGCGTTCTTTCGGAAAATATTTTTTGAGATTTCTTTGTCCGAATTCACAAAGTTTTTCAACACGTTCTACGCCAACAACTTTACCATTATTTAGTGTTTCGGGTTTTCCGCCAAAAGCGGATCCGCCTCGGGCAGAAGAGTTTAGGGTTTCTTGGCCCACTATGTGAGCCAAGAGTGTCGTAACCCATCCTGATCCCGACCCAACATCCAAAATTTTTTCTCCGGGTTGCGGATCCAAAAGTTCAAGCATGAAAGCAACGGTCAACGGTTGAGAAATCGTCTGCCCCTCGCCTATCGGCAGCGGATAGTTGCCGTATGCTTCATTTTCATATTCCGGCAAAACAAAATCTTTACGGTCAATTGTTTTGAACGCGTCAATAATCCGCGGTGTTTTTAGATAGCCGTTTACAACAAGCTCATCAACAAGTTTTTGCCATTCGTTACTCATCACCTATCATCGTATCTGAAAAAGACATTTAAGAAAACAAAAAGCCCCAAATGGGGCATGATGTTGATTTATTTACAGTGCGTTCGGAAAAAGCTGATTTACGTTGATCGGCCACGGGCTCCTTAGATATCTGAAAAACACTTCATAAGTAAACCGCGTGATAACAATCGGCCCTTGTCGATCTTTAGGTACGCCGATTACTTTCGTACCGATGTCGCCCAAACCCAGATCAAGCGACTCGGCAAACGGACTTCTAAATTCTTGTGCCGGGCTTACCGAATAAAGTGAGCCTTTAGAAATGAACGATGTGTCGCGGTCAATGTGGCCGGCGACCTCAAGCGCGAAGCGTCCCTCATACAAGGGGTCTGTTGGTCCACGAGTGGAGCGGGCGCGCCTCAGCGACTTCACCGGAAGGCCCTTGCTCCCATAAGAATCTTTGCCTGACGGCTTATGTTTTGCCGAGAGACAATACGGAAAGAGTTTTTTGAGTTCTTGTTTGGAGAGTTTTGAAATGTCATCATGGCTGATGCTTTCAGGAAGAACCCCGAAAGCACCAAGCGCCGCAGATACTCCAGAAATCTTGGGCGCCAAAACTAATCTCTCAAGATCCACGTCTGAAAACTCCGGACACATCCTAAGTGTTTTAAGCAAGGCGTCTCTGACGATATCCGCCTCTTCAAAATGTTTGCCCACTCCACCTGAACTCTTAATACCTGTATTGCCGAAATGGTTTCCGCCGATACAAGTAATAACCGAGGCCTTCTCTATGAATTCAAGGCGAATTCGTCGAGCATTTGCAAGTACCATGCAAAAGTAACTAACACCTGCTTTGATCGCGCGTTCCTTGTAGTTTTCCAGCTGGTGATCAATGCGTGGCGTTCCACCGAGAATAGAATTTCTTAATGCCAGTCTTGCGATCATCTCCGATTTTTGTTCTGCGGTAAGTGAGGTATCGCGCATGATTTGGCCAAACTCATGTTCAAGCGCGTGCGTTATACGGAAGTCCTCTGGAATTTCAAGATGGTACTCATGATTCTCGCCCTGCACAATGTCGCCGAGATTGTTATAATAGTGAATCGGCGCGTTGATTTCTGTAAAGAAATCATGGTGAACTTGATAAAGCGGCTTGAAGTAAGGAAACCCCGGTATTGTGTAATAAGCCTGATGGTGCGCTCCTTCTTGCATGTCGCCTTCATATTCACCGTAGATCTGGTACGGGTTCAAAACGAGTTTTTCTATTTCTCCACTATGTGAGAAGATTTTTTCATCGCTTAGATCTGCAGAAGACCAAAACCTAAGTTGTGGAAATTCACACGGCCAACAGTAGTCAATAATCCCTGAAGTGAAATCCTCGTCATTAACGAGTTTTGTGATTTCCGTGCCGATCTTCACCCCTCTTGCGGTAATCTTTTCAATGTAGTCGTTATCAAGACAGGTTGGAAGCTGAACTATTGCAACTTCGGTGATTTCACGATGTGTCCCCTCTGCTTTCGGATACTTAACAGAGAAGTCGGTCGGTGCCAAATTAAGGCCGGCGACCAAAATTAAGTCCGGTTGTTTCTTTCCGTTTTTTAGCTCTTTTTGGATTTTCTGTGCGAGCTTATCCAAGAATGCGTCACTAGGCAAGTCAGAGTTATCTTGAACTATGCGGACAAATTTATGTCCAATCCGAATATAACAGTCGCCCGTAGCAATGACCTTAGCGCCTGGCACCGCCTCCTCCACCATTTGTTTAAGACGGAGCTGGCCTTCAAAGAACCAGCGCTTCAGGTCTTCGTCCGAACAGTAAGTAACGATCGTCTCTTTCAAGGTGTCCCGAATGCGTTTGAGTTCTGCCTCTGCCTCGGTTAATACGCGTCTTTGTTCTTCAAGCCATGTGTTGAGCTCGGATAGACGGTTAAGAATTGAAGCACGATCGCGCTCTATTTCCTCAGACGGTCCGCGTGAATCAAGAATTCTAAGATTATTGTTTTGGTCTGCTATCGCCTGTTCAACTGTGGCAAGGCGTCTCAATGCGCCCCGATAGGCTTTGTTCAAAATACCTTTTTTGGCACGTAACACATCTTGTTTTTCGGCCGTGACTTTGCGCGAGTGTTCGTCAACCCAGAAAGTGATGATGTCCTCTTCACGTTTGCCGAAAGTAAAGTAGACCGGTCCGCTGTAAAGCGGTTTTCCATCCTCACCAACCGAGGCCTTTTTAAGCATCTCGATGCGAGCCTTGATACGTTTCTCAATGCTTACGAACCGCACCTCTCGGTCTTCTTCCATTGCCGATTCGGAGAGTTTAATGGGCTCCGTTTGGGCAACCAAGGACCGATGAGCGCGCAGCTTCGAGTATTTCAGTGTATCAACGTGTATGAAATTTCCGGTGACAACAACTACCGGATAACCGGCTTTGTCTGCATATTGCCGATAGTTCTCGGCAAGCCGTAGGGAGTTAGAAAAAGGATTGCAGTATGGATGCGCGTCGGCGCACACACCAATCATTGGTGTATTGATCGCATGTAGAAGCGGCATCATGCCGGGTGGTGTCTCTACCACGAACGGTTTTTCAAGAGTAGTATCCTCAACAATGGTCGGGAAAATAAACGATTCCCCCAGATGTGAAGCAGATGGATTGCTTTCGGGAATGTTTTTTATTTCAGTAATCACGTCGGTAAGTGTTGCCCTCTGCGAATGATTCGAAGTCGTTGTTTTTACAATATTAGATTCTACCGTCTGCCGACCGATGCCGAGTTCAGAAGCAGCCGCACGAATGGTTTGATCTTTCCGTTCTATACCGATTTTCTTCAGCCGCTTTTTAACGCCATGTGTGCCCTCGATAAGATAAAACTTCTTGATGAGTTCAAACATTTTCTCCCGTTCCGCTACCAGCTTTTTTGTCATGGCTATTATCCTCCTTTTGTTTTTTTCAAAGTACAACTATCTATTTTAATCTATGCATAGTATGGCACTACAGTCAACGGCTGCAAAATAAAACGCCGCACCAAAAGTTTGGTACGGCCAGAAAAAATAGGTTAAGAACGGCCAAGAATCGCGACAACAACGCCAGTAACCGCCATTGCGATGCCAAGCGCCACTTGCGCGTTCATGGGTTCTTTTAAGAAATACCACAGAATCGGAGCGCTCACGAGAGCCGGGTATAACGCGCCAATGGCGCTGATTATCGCCGCCTCTCCAAAAGCAAGCCGCAGCGCCTTAGAAAGCGCGTATGCGCCAAGCGGCCATGCAGTAAATATCACCGGCCCGGACCAATGCCATTTGAGTGCTCGCGCGGGTTCAAATCCGGTTATAATGTTTTGGGCTAAAAACCAAAAGAAAAATCCCATCGCCGCCCAGTGAAACAGCGCGTCCGGATGCGTTTTTGCGGCACCGGTAAGACGCCCCATTAC
>Ga0213870_1000970_pt1 | contig 13239 bp, 8 predicted proteins | sample WICALVC2017_Meta_FD_160119 | JGI IMG/M metagenome (GOLD analysis project Ga0213870, IMG submission 160119) | Freshwater microbial communities from subterranean cave lake in Wind Cave National Park, South Dakota, United States - WICALVC2017 | ecosystem: Environmental > Aquatic > Deep subsurface >... | reverse complement strand
AAATAAACTTTTAAGATTTGAAAACATTTCCAATCAAAAATTTTATATTCAATAAACAAACTCCACAAGCTAAATCTTGGCATTGACTATATTCTTTGCCCCGCAGGCGGTGCATCTCATATAAGTCAAGTTATTTTCTTTCACAATTGTTGTGTCAGGCTTGCCGCACTCAAAGCAAAGAACAAAATCATTTGCATACTGCCTTATTTTTTCATTGATTCTTGAGGCAGGCACTTTTGTTCCCAAAATTAATGCGCCTGATTTTTTAATTTCACCAGGAGTCGCTAACTCTTTTAGCACGTACTTAAGCAAATGGTCAACATCTCTCCTTAAAGCAGAAGCAATCTGCAAAAAATTTGATATAATTGTGCGGTTTCCTTGTATATGGCCTAGGACTTTCGGTATCTCAAACCTTTCCTTGAGAAAAACAACCTCTGGAAGGTCTTTTCTTATATTTTCCAAAATGGCCTTGTAGTCTTCCATAATTAGAAATAAAATAACTCAATTTATAAATTTATTCAAAAAATATATAAACAAACTATGTAGTTATAAATTCATGGTACTAGAAGCTTTATTGTTTCCTTTAAAAGCTGAAAAAAAACCTTGGCAGATGTTCTTTTTGGGGTTCCTATACGCTTCTGTCGGAATCTTCATATCCTTATGGATTTTCAGGGAACAAGCAAGCTTAATAATGGTTTTTATGATAACTATGGCAGCATTGCCAATTTTCTACAATACAATGAAACTGGAAGAAAGTAAGGACATGCTTATTGCAGAAGAGGCAGCTATTTTAAGAGAGCATAACAAAGCAATTTCATTCTTTATGTATATGTTCATAGGCATAACAATAGCATGTGCTGTTTGGTATTCAGTTTTGCCTGTATCCACAATAAATACACTTTTTGATAAGCAGATAGGAACAATACAGGCCATAAACAATCAAGTCTCTGGAAATGTGATATATAATCTAAGCATACTTGGAAAAATATTTTTTAATAATTTAAAAGTCCTTGTATTTTCTATCCTATTTTCGTTTGTATACGGTGCAGGCGCAATCTTCATCTTAGCTTGGAACGCCTCTGTTATAGGGGCAGCGATAGGTAATTTTATTAGAGCAAATATAAGCAGCTATACAAATTCTCTTGGGCTTACACAAGCTGGAAATTATTTTCATGTTGTGTCATTGGGTTTGCTTAAATATTCAATCCACGGCATACCTGAAATAGCAGCATATTTCTATGGTGGCTTAGCTGGTGGCATATTGTCTGTAGCCATTATAAGAAAACATTTCATGACAAAAAAATTCTCAACAATAATGGTAGATTTCTCTGAGCTGATTTTAATAGCAATCGGATTTCTCATTGCAGCGGCATTTCTAGAAGTGTACGTGACTCCATTATTATTCTAAAACTTTCAATCTTCCAGGCCTTATCTCAAATACATTGCCGGATTCGAGCAATTTATTTATAATAATTTCTGGGTCTTTAGACTTAGAATTACTTATAATATCTTCAATAGAAACCCCATCACCACTATCAAGATTTTTAATTAACAAATAGACTTCATCGTCTAGGTTTTGGATTTTTTCAACAACAATTGTATTATCTTTCTTTGTATCTACAACTATTTCATTTTTGTTTAACTCAGCTTTTCTAACATTAAACCATTCCAAGTCAGTCTTTTTCAAAATTTCCGGTACTATGTATTTTTCATTATTGAAGTCTCTAAGCCTTCCAATCACTAAGGTCATATCACCAACATCTATTTTTGAAAAAAGATTAAAAGCATCAAAACTTCTTAACAAAATTTTTCCAGTGTTGTCATCTATAACTACACTTGCACCATTTTCTTGAACAGATTTGTAAACGATAGTTCCAATAATATTAACCCTAGAAATATTCACGTTATTTACTTTTATAAAACCCACAGAAAACTCGTTTTTTTCAAAGTTAGCATTAAGAATATGAGAAATCTTGATTTTGTAAGCGATAAGTCTTTTCTGAAAATTTTTTTGTTCTAGCTCAGGCATTTTATAAATAATCAAATTTTATATTTTTGACAGATGCCCACGCCTGGGCTCAAATATATCTCCTGAACGCTTCAATCTTTCTAAAGCTTCCTCAACTTTGTCTTCATCTAAGCCGCGATTTTTTGCCTCAGCAACTAATTCTTCAATTGGTATAGATTTTCCGAGCTTGGTTTCTAGCTCACTTATTATGTCTTTCAAAATCAATACATGGCTTCTTTGCGAAGCCCCTATTCCAGTAGCTATTCTATCAATATCTATCTTTCCAGTTTCTCTATCAAAACCTACCTGGCTTAAGCAATAGTCAAGAAGCTCTATTGCTTTTTTTGCATCTTTCCTTGTAACCCTGTCATCAAGCCTTGTTCTGGCAGATGCCTCGCTTAATCTTACTAAAGCTTCCAATTGTCTTGCAGAGATTGGAATAGTTCTTATGCCGCCTTCTCCACCACCACTTTTTCTCATCTTCAAGTAAAAATCCTTTATCTCTTCTAATGCACCATCTGTCAATTTTGGGTTTATTCTCTGCCGTGCATAAGCAATATATTTTCTCAAAAGATTTGTAGGTATATCTGGCTCATTAACTTCTGGAGTCTGGTGTAATGTAAGCATATGTTTTGCCATTTTCTCGTCCTTTACTTCTTCTGGCAAGTCTTTTATTGGAAAAATTAAATCAAACCTATTAATAAGAGTAGGCGGCAAATCTATTTGATCTGCTATAATTCCATAAGGATCAAATCTTCCAAACTTTGGATTGGCCGCAGCCAATACAGTTGTTCTTGCTATTAAGGTGGCCTGTATATTTGCCTTTGATATGCTGACTGTCTGATTTTCAAGTGCCTCATGCATTGCTGACCTGTCTTCAGAGCTCATCTTGTCAAGCTCGTCAACACAAACTAAGCCATCACTGCTTAAAACCATGGCTCCAGCTTCCAAAGCCCAGCCTCTCAAAAATTCGTCTCTTACAACAGCTGCTGTTATTCCAGCACCGCTAACGCCTTTGCCGCTGACATACCTTCCTTTAGGTGCAATTTGAGTAATTCTTTTTAATAAAGCACTTTTCCCTGAATTGTGGCTGACTATTCCATTAGCAATAAACATATGGCTTGCTGGAACTTCAAAATCATAGACGTCTCTTATACCAGCTGGCATTATTTTAACAATTTTTTCATATCTTTGAGGAGTTTTTCTTTTTTGAACGCTGCTTCGGTTCCTCACATTTTCCAAAACATTATTCAGGGCAAGTTTCTTTTTCTCTGAATTAAACCCAATGCGCTTGGCAAATAATTCAATATCTCTGGAACGCCTTATACACAGATTATCTTCAATGATTCTAGACTGAATACCAAAATACAGAAATAGGAGCTGCACATCTTTAAGCAACTGCTTACTAACAGATTTTAACTGCACGGAAGTTCTCCCTCTTCCGTTTCCGAAAGCGCATCCATCAGCCTCAAAGAGCCAGCTAATAAATTTAGCAACAACGTTATTCGGGCTTCTAAATATTTGTTGAGGAACTCTTTTATTTGATAAGAATGAAAGTGAATTTGCTACCTGCTTGCTATTTATTTCAAGAATGAAAACATCTTGTACAGACACAAATTGCCTTAAAAGACCATTTCCTGCATCAATACTCTTTGTAATTCCAGTTTGATTTTTTATGATACATGGTTGAATATTAAACGTAACTTTCCATAATTCAGCTAACATTTCAATCAAGTCTTTTTCCTCATTGTTAACGTAGCAAGCGACTCTATAACCATTACTATGTATATTGCCATCTCCAAGTATGTAGCCACATAAAGAGGCTAATTCTGGTGTAAATTTGTCAGGCAAATCAACTTCCTTTAGTTTCCCAAATTTTGCTTCTATTTTTTTAAAATCAGCAGGCACACATTTTTTTACCATATTCGGTATTTTAGGCATAACCCTTATTTCAGTTCCAAAATTAAGTTCATCAGCTCTTTTCCATCCTTCTTTTGTGAGCAGTGGGTGGTTATAAGTACATACAAGTTCTTTGCCAGTTTCTGTAACCACTTTAAGAACAGGTTGTCGCCTGTAATAATGAAATAATGTCGCGAAATCGTAATACTTGTCTTTTTCATGCCTCCTTATTTTTGTGACAATTTCCTTTATAGGTTGTAAATGCTCTTTTCCAAGATTTTGTATTTGCTCCATTCCCTTGTAAATTAAAGAAACTTGAGAATCACCGGCAATGCATCCTGGGTCGCCAACAAGCAAAATATGCATATCCCCTCTGCTAACTATACTGTCTGAGCGTACTTTTCTTACGCCACCCATCAATTGCAGCAACAATGATTCCTTTATTCTTTCATAACCATAAATTGATGGTGCGATTGAATTAACAAGCTTTTCATAGCCTTTTGGGTCATTGGATATCTCTAAAATCTCTTTTTCTTCTTCTTCACTGATGTTGACTTCATAAAAAGTGTCTTCTGTCGGTTGAATATAGTTAGAATCAATCATCAAATCAAATCTTGTTGATTTTGCGCCACTTCTTGAGATTATAGGGACTTCTTTCACTATACCAACAACTTCTATCTTGCTTCCAGGAGATGTTCTTTTTTCACTTAATGGGCTTACCAAATCATCTTTCAGCAAAACATTAATTCTTTTTGGCTGCTCTCCCCCTTCAAGGTTTTCTGACGCTTCTTCAAGCACAATACCTTGTGCATCAACCAATTCTTTGTCCAACATCACAAATTTACCTTTCCTCCCACAACCACATCTTGTAGGCTCTTTGAAAGTACCTTCAAGCTGCAAAACATTCATTATGTTGCCGCAAACAGGGCATTCAAATCTTGCAGATGTTACCTGAGGCCTTACATCAGATTTTTGCTTTATAATACCATTTACAAATAGCAATTTGTTTATATGCTGGCTCCTTATGTCCCTTATCATTACGTGCTGGCTCTGCGGCAGATTGTGGAATCTTATCCTAAAATTAGTCAAACCCTCTACATCAAACTGTTCAATAGCTTTTTCTATTGCCTTTATTGTCTCTTCAGGAGCATCCAAAAGCTCTGTCGCCAAATCAGGATCGTATTTAGAAAGCTCTGCAAAATCTATAAGTAGAAAACTGTTGCCTTTTCTAGCATTTTCAAGCAGGGAATTATAATAGTTGCTATCTATAAAATCCTGAAATCTCTTTATTTGTTCTATAACGTTAAGTTCCATAGTTACACCTTTTTTTTAAAGCTATTTTAGTTTAAATAGTTTAGCCGAGGATGTCCAGTGGTGTATCAAAAATCAGGCCTTGACTTTCTTTAAATTGTCTATTAATTTGTCCAGTGCAGCATGCACTTCTTTCTCGCTCTTAGTTCCTGTGCACACAACCTTTCCGTTACTAAACAACAAGAAAGTTGCTTTTGCCGCAGCCAATTTATAAACTAAGCCAGGAAACTGCTCAGGCTCATATTCTGTATTTTCCAGCTTCATTGCCAGAGTGTTTAAATTTAAGTCCATACCAACACTGCCAGAAGCAACTATATTCTGAATCTTTATCTCAGGCTTCACTGTTATCTTGACATTGATTTTTTCCAGACTCTTAATTATTTTTTTAATACTCTCTTCAACCTTATCCATAGACCTTGCGCCAGTGCATACTACTTTACCAGAGCTGAATATCAAAGCAGAGGTTTTAGGCTCTTTTATCCTTATTACAAGCCCAGGAAACTGCTCTGGATTGTATTCAGTATTACTTAAAGTTGCTGCCATCTTTTCCAATGGAATATCATGCTTTAAAGATGTAGAAACGACTATATTTACAACTTTAATATCCCTTTTAGTTTCTTTCTTTACCATTTCAGATTACCTCCTTAAAAATGATTTATTTTAACTGAAAAAGCTCTAAAACACCCCAAAATTAAGTTTAAGGTTTTATTTTGGCTTAATTATATCGTTTTCTTTATAAACATTTATAAAGCCCATTTCTTTATAAATACTTTTGTTTTTAAATAGAAATATATGAATATCGATTTTGCAAAAAATATACCTCCTTTGTTTCGTGTGGAAAACAAGATTTTTCGGAAAACTTTATATAAGAATCTCGGATATTTTGCACAATGTTTAGCGACATTGCAATACCTAAGAATAACGAAGCTGAATTTTTTGAAATAGCTTCCAGATTAAATGTCAAAAAATTATATTTTTTATATGATTTCGACAGCCACAATGAAGAAAAAATAAAAAATAAATTAGACTCAATTAATCATAAAAATATAAGTGTAGAAATGGGCTTTATAGTAAGTAAGAAAAATCTTAATAAAGCAGCAAAAATATCAAGATTGCTTGTTGCAAGAAGCTCAGAGCTAGACAGGTTTTTTATTGAGAGCAAGAAAATAAAATTAATTTTTGGATTTGAAGAATTTCATAAAAGAGATTATTTGCACCAGAGGGCTTCTGGACTGAACCATGTAATATGCGATATTGCAAATAAAAACAATGTTGTAGTTGGATTCAGCTACGGCCAGTTGTTTAATAACGACAAAATGAATTCTGCAGTTTTGCTTGGAAGATTGATGCAAAACATATCTTTATGCCAAAAATATAATCTAAGAACAGTAATTGGAGCATTTTCTTCAAACCCATTTGATTTAAGGTATCATTATGATATTTCAAGCTTATTTGGAATTCTTGGCATGGGCGGCAAAAACATTAAGGAATCTTTAGATTACACTCTTTAAGTCATATATCAAAAAACAAAAGATTTTAATAGAAGATATTTAAAAAGATGCATATAAACATACGACTAAACTATTTATTCACAATTTCGTGAAAAGAGGCAGGATGAGTAAAAAAAATAAAAGAAGTTCTAAAAATTATACTTTCTTAATACTATTTCTGTTTCTTGTAATAGTTTTTCTAATTTATGATAATACAATGGTTTTTGCAGATGTGTCTTGTGGCGATGGTAGTTGTGATGGTGGTGAAGATTCTTACAATTGCCCTAACGATTGTGGATCACCGCATGTATGTGGCGATGGTTCTTGTGATCCTGGAGAGAATTGCCTTGCCGATAACTCTGCATGCCCCTCAGGTCAATCATGCACTAATGGATGTGTTGGAGCCCCAACATATTGTGACAGCGCTTGTCCGACCGGCTGCATCAACAGAGATTATGGTCGTAAAAACTCCAATCCTAGCAATCCATGTCTAAGATCATGTGGTTCAGCAGCTGGGCCTCAGGCTTATTGCGAGCCAAATTGGTATACTTATTCATTTTGTGATTATAGATTTGGAGCTGGTAATTATAACATATATCCTGCTTATGATTGTGATACTCAATGCTGCGGACCAAAATCTTCTACTTTGCCAAAAATAACAGTAACAAAATCAGGCACAGGTTCTGGAACAGTGACAAGTAATCCAACTGGAATAGATTGCGGATCAACTTGCTCATTCGACTTTAATTCAGGCGCTTCGGTAACGCTTACAGCAACTCCAGCGCAAGGCTCAACATTTAGTGACTGGGGTGGAGATTGTACTGGAACAACATGCACTCTTACAATGAGCGCAGCGAAAACAGTTACAGCAACTTTTAATGGTCAAGGAACTGGCTGTGGCGAAAGAGGATGGCGTGACCCTTCTTTCTGGGGAGGTTGCGGCGATTGTTCTGGTTGTGGAAGTGCAGGTTGCGGCGAAGCACTTGCTTATTGTGATGGAACAAATTGGAACAATAACTGGGATCCACTTGTGACTGAAGGTCAAAGGAGTACAGCAACATCAGGACATGTATGCCCATGCAGATCTTCTCAAGGCTTATGCTCCCCAATTAACCCACCGATAACTTTTGGCCCTTATGATGTAAATAATCTTGATACTGAAAAAAAGAGAACATGGCGAATTTTGATATGCTACCAGGCTGCTACCTCAAGCTTGGATTCTGTAATCAGCGCTTATCAAACTGCTTATGGAGTTGCTCTTACAAAATCTAGCCCAACAACAAGAGATAAGCTTGTATTTCCTTCTTCAGGAATAGTTGATTTAATCATTGATGCTGATGGAGCAAATCCAACATGGGCATGGCAGCCTGTAAGTGGCACAACACTACCCCCAGGTTGTCCGCCTAATTGTCCCTCACCACCGCCTCCACCACCAAATCCAGATGCTGACAAATGGCTTTGCGAAAGATTAGGATTTAGATGGACTGGCTCAAAATGCTGCGGCGAGCCAGAAGACAGGCCAGAATATTATAATGACGCTGCTACAGGAAGCGGCTCAGGCCCTATAGGAGGTGTAATTGCTGGCACGACAATAACTGGATATAGTACTCACGATACAGCTGGTTCAATTCCACCAAGCGGAGGACGCATATTTGTGTCAATGGATTTACCTGATGAGCTTAATGCTTTTTATTTCAGATATGGCAGCAACTGTGAGATATACACAGTTGAAGAGGATACCTTTAGGGATGACAAGTGTGGAGCAAATGCTAATAGTGGAACAATAATAAAAGGAAATGGACGCTTATCAGATGGTATTGCAGCTTATTGGGGTAGTTGTGATGACGATGCAAAAGTAGTGATGAGAAAAGGATTTGGTGACTCGGTTGACACAAGTGCATGCAGTAGCTGCGGTCTAAACAGATATTCAGGAACTTATGGTCCAAAAGGAGATTTATTATGTGGTTATGATGGTATTTGGTACCTATGCGACCTAACCTTCCACGGCGGGCAAGACAAGCCCTTCACAAGCAGAGGGCAAACGTTTACTTGTAAGCCTGATAATACATGGGTGGCTGGTGGAGTTACAACCACGTCTGGCAATTTTAGAGGAACAGATCAAGTGTCTGTTGCTGTTGGAGAAGTAAAGGACATAAATATTACCGGAGGCACACCTCCATACACTATTGATACACCATGCGATGGAGTCTTTGCAGCCTGCACACCCATGCAGCAAAGTGGCAGATGGATTCTTCGTCTTGAAGGCAGAAGAGCTACAACCCAAGTTACATGGACTATAATCAAGGATAGCTCCTCTCCATTTAGAACCAAAGGCTATGATGTTACAGTCACACAAGCTGGCACTGGCTTGACAGCAAACCCTAATTCTATAACTATTAATGCAGGCTCCACATCCTCGCCAATTACAATATCCGGAGGCACAGGCCCCTATAAAATCAGAACAAACAGTGATAGCAGCAAAGCAACAACAAACCCAATTATTAGACAAACCTTCCCATCAACTTTTACTGTTACTGGAGTTGCTCAAGGCTCAGTAACCATAATTGTTGAGGATTCTGCAGCTACACCAAATACTGCATCTATCACAATTACAATAAGTCCTGCCAGAACTAACTTTCCATGTGATCCACCTGGGGTAAGCCCAAGAATTAGCTTTGGCCCTTATGATGTAAATAATCTTGATACTGAAAAAAAGAAAACATGGCGAATTTTGATATGCTACCAGGCTGCTACCTCAAGCTTGGATTCTGTAATCAGCGCTTATCAGACTGCTTATGGAGTTGCTCTTACAAAATCTAGCCCAACAACAAGAGATAAGCTTGTATTTCCTTCTTCAGGAACAGTTGATTTAATCATTGACGCTGATGGAGCAAATCCAACATGGGCATGGCAGCCTGAAAGTGGTGCAACACCGCCTCCACCACCAAATCCAGGCGATGGAGGATTAGGAGGCTGCTGGAACAGCAAAGCTGTAATGAGCATAAGTTATGTTGAAGGGACAAAAAATTCGGTAATAAACATCAAAGGACAATTTTATGGTTGCGCGATTGACAAGCAGAATTACAATAGGGATAATGACAATTTTTTGAGTATAATGGATTCGCATACTAGGGGGCAATTAATCAAAAATGAGAATTACTGCATCAACATTGCTGATTATTTCTGCTCGTACACAGAGAAGTGGGAGCCTACAAATGGCATGGTTAGAACAACATTAAGCATAGTGCCTGTTCAAAATGTCGCTCAAAAAGCAGAATGCTGCGCACCCAATCAGTGCTGGAATGGAGAAACTTGCATAGCAGATCAAAGCGGAGATCCGTTAGTTAGGCCAATAGGAGACGGCTTTAGGTGCATAGATGGCATATGGACAAGGCAAAACCAAATCTGTGATCCTGATGGAAGCATCTGCGGCTATTGTCCAGAAACCAAATGTCTAGGAGTAGCTAACAATAAACCGCAATGCATGGAAACAGAACAGTATGTTGACGATGATTATTGCGACAATGGTCAATGGTCAACAAGAACAAAATTATTGGCATTGACATTATTAAAAATAAAAAGCGGCGACTACAGCTTATTCTGTGACAATAGAAACAATGCATTAAATTACATTCAATACAGCACTGATTCAGGGCAATTAGCTTCAAATATATTGTCTAGCTTAGACACAAATAATTTTTGCGTTTTGAAAGCAAATAATAAAGTAATTGTAGCAACATCAACAAATAAAGGTTATGAGGAAGTCCCAAGCAGCCTGAATATTTTTGGAGTTACAAGCTGCAGCAATGCGAAAAATGACGGAAATTATTATTCTTGCGATTCCTCTAATAAAGTATGGTACAACAAAAAATTAAAGAGCTTTATTTACAGCCAAACGCCATTTTCGGTTCCAGCTGCAGCAGAGCCATCATCTACATTGATAAATATGATTACTAAGATCATAGATTCAATAAAAAGATTGATAACAAATCCTCCATTTGACCAGTCATATGTTTCTGGGATTAAAAAATTCAGAAAATTATATCTGGCGCAGCAAGGCAGCAAGTCAATTGCAGCAGCATTAGAAGGCAAAAACCTGAAGAATGCTGTTATAGAGTACAACAATTTTGATACAAATATGTGTAGCTATATAGACTCTTATAGTGCTTCTAAAAACTTTACTTTGTCTGGAATATCATGCAAAAAAGAAAGCAACAACTATTATGTTTTAGCTCAAGGAAGCCAATTTACAAATCTCGATCCAGACACAATATGGACAGACCTAACTTCAAAGCTAAGATTAAAATGAAAATCAAAACAAAATCACAGATAACCCTGCTTATGATAGTGGGCTTAGTGCTTTTTATTGTAGTTGGCCTGCTTTTTTATTTGTCCAAACTGACTGTTAAAAAGCCTGCTCAGCAAAATGTAAAAGAAACACAAGAAACTGCAATAGAAATACAGCCAATAAAAGAATTTGTAACGCAATGCCTGGATAAAACAGCAAAAGACTCGCTTTATCTTTTGGGAAAGCAAGGAGGTTATATATATACTGACCAAGGAGGCACATTAAGAAGATTTAGCAACCTTGATGAAGGAATATTTTTTATTAAGTATAATAAATTTGACGTTGTTTATAATATTAAAAAAACTGGATTGTACGCACAACAGCCATATTCAACCTTTGTGCCGTCATACCCATGGCCAATATTTCCTTACAGATCTGCAAATTTTAATTCAAAAACTTTTGAAGGCATTTTTGGCATAAGCAATATGCCCCCGCTTAATGCATCAGGTGGGTCACACTCTATACAGACGCAGATGGAAACCTATATTGACAGTAATTTGCCAAGATGCCTTGATTTTACCCCATTTAAGGATTATGATATTGTTGCGGAAAAGAGCAAAACTAAAATCATATTAGGAAGCAAGGATTTAAGCGTAAAATCTGAAATACCTATAAAAGCCACAAACGCCATAACCAAAGAATCCTCACAGCTGAAAGATTTTTCAACAAATCTAAACTTCAGGCTTAAGGATTTCTATTATTATGCCAGAGAACTGATAGAAAATGATATTGGTAATATAAAGTTTAACATAAGAGATAATAAGAACAATAAGGAAACTTATAATGTAAAAGTTATTGAGAATGTATATGCAAATGATGATTTGATTTCTGTTAAAGACAGCAGCTTTTTGATTAACAGCCAGCCCTTTGAATATATTTTTGCAAGACAGAACAGGATTCCTGCGCTTTATTTTATTAAAAAATCATATTTAGAGTTTCCAAAGGATTACCTGATAAAAAAAGAGGATTTAATTCAAGATTCAGAATTGGATGCAGAAGACCCTGATGAGGACAAGACAAGCATTACAATAAAGGCATTGCTGTCAAATCCCAATTTACCAACAAAACTTGATAGGCCATATATACAATTCAAAGTTGAAGTAAGCGACGGCAAATTTTCAGATTACCAAATAATCACTGCAGCAAGGGAAAATGAATAAAATAATATTAATAATATATTTGATTTTGTTTTTATTTAGCCTTAGCGCTGTTTCTGCTCAATCAGATCCGCTTGGATGCTGCACAAACCCAGGTGCGGGAATATTAACATGCTCTTCAGACAGATTAGTTTTTTTAGATGCAGAGTGTTGCCCAAAGCCGGAAGCAAATTTCACAAGCTATTATAGGTCCCCGGACAATCCAAATAATCCAAACAATTCTGCAGACTGCGCTCAAAATTTCTTTATTCAAAACCAAGCATGCGCTGGCGTAAATGAATGTGCCTTGGGATGCTGCTGCTCAGATACAGGATGGACAATAAAACCAGAAGCGCAATGCAAGGCATCTGGCTTGAAGTACTTTAAAGGTCAAATAAATTGCCAAGATGTCTGCAAGATTCCTCAATGCTCAGATGGCATAGATAATGACAATAATGGCTGCTTTGATTTTGGCAAAGACACAGGATGTGACAGCACATCAGATAATGATGAATCCAATGGCTATTGCATCACACCAGGAAATAATTGCAACGATCCCGCTTATTTACCTAACCTAACCCTTGAAATTGCACCAGTAAAGGGTCAGAAAAAGTTTTTGCTTACTTGGCTAGACGAGTGTAAAAGCAGTTCTTTATTCTATGAAATTTCAAGGTGTGAGGGCATAGGTTGCACAAATTATGAGCAGATAGCTGTTGTTAAGACAAATTCTTTTGAAGATGCAGCAGAAGAGCTTGAGTATGGCAAAACTTATACCTATAAATTGAAAGCATTTTATTCCACAACATCTTCAACACCATTGGCATTTAGGGCAGCTACTTTAGGTGATTTGCAATGTTTGGGAAGAATAGACACAAGCATGTTCTGTTTTAATAATTCTGGATTTTATTGCAATTCTGCAAACAAGCTTATTCCAGAAGGCACTAAGTGCGCAAACAATCAGGTATGCATTATAAGCAACAGCAAGCCCAGCTGCTTTCCAAAATCCAAATGCAATTTCAAAGAATCCAATCCTTTTGGATTATATTC
>Ga0213870_1000969_pt1 | contig 13243 bp, 11 predicted proteins | sample WICALVC2017_Meta_FD_160119 | JGI IMG/M metagenome (GOLD analysis project Ga0213870, IMG submission 160119) | Freshwater microbial communities from subterranean cave lake in Wind Cave National Park, South Dakota, United States - WICALVC2017 | ecosystem: Environmental > Aquatic > Deep subsurface >... | reverse complement strand
TATCCTGCAGCAGAGGGGAGAGACCGATGAGGCCCTCCGCATCCGGCGCGAGGAAGAACTCCCCGTCTACGAGCGGCTCGGCGACGTGCGATCGCGGGCCATCACCATGGGCCAGATCGCCGACATCCTTCAGCAGAGGGGAGAGACCGATGAGGCCCTCCGCATCTACATCGAAGAGTGCTTGCCGACGTTAGAGAAAACTCAAGACATTGGCAGCATTGCGTATATCCGCGTATCCTGCGCGAAACTCCGCATCGCCCGCGGCGGCCTGAAGCAAGGTGAGGTGCGGACGATTCTCAACGAGCTCGAGGAGGGCTTTACCCTCTATAAAAAGACCCAGCGTGCCGACGGAATCGCCTCTGTCGGCTTGCTGTTGGGGAAGATTCTCGCGGCGGTAGGCCGCGGGAATGACGCCCTAAACGTTCTCAACCAGTCCGCAGATGCCTTTGAACAGATAAAGCAGGCCGGCCAGGCAACCCAGGTGCGTAAGTTGCGAGAGAGAATAGTAGAGGGGGAAGCAATAAGTGATTTTTCGTAACTACTCAGGCACCGTATGGGGTCACACACCGTATGGGGTCAGGTCTTGCAATCACACATTCGCTATCATCGGTATGGCTGTTGAATGGCCGAGGTCGCAGAGCAACAGTGAGCCGGCAATTAAAAAGGGAGGCGTGATTACAAGACGTGACCCTAATCCTACCCCTTATTTCTTGGCATCATACATGATATACTTTTCCTCATCATGGAAAAGATTGGACGGGTTAAAAAGGTGGCCATCAGGGCTGCCAAAGCGGGAGGAAACGGCTGTTATTGGCGATCAGATGCAAACGTTGATAATGAAGGACGGGAGGCCATCCTTAAAAGCTGTTACCCTTATTATTGTATTCTTGGTCTCCGGTTACATCGCCACCCACTTTAAGAACGCGATTGGATATAGGGAAAAACATTCAGACCTTGAGACGATTATTCAGGTGATGAGTTGAAAAATGTGCGGTTCACGGTTTCTGTCCCTCCAGAGTGAGTCGTTTGAATTTGGTATACGGTTAAAGAGAGAAACGCCCAATGATTATTTATATTCTTCGCCGACTTCTTTATACCCTTCCGATTCTTATTGGAATTAATCTCCTAACGTTTACCCTCTTTTTTATTGTGAATACGCCAAACGATATGGCCCGTTTGCACTTGGGCGTAAAAAGGGTCACCCCAGAGGCCATTGATAAATGGAAAAAAGAACATGGTTATGATAAGCCTCTGCTCGTTAATGGACAGGAACAGGGAAAGAAAAAAATCACTGAGACGATCTTTTTTGACAAATCGGTCTCCCTGTTTTTATTCGATTTCGGTCATGCCGATGATGGCCGCGATATAAGGCGCGACATTCTCCAAAGAATGGGGCCTTCTTTAGCCATTGCCGTGCCAGAGTTGATTGTCGGGCTTTTGATCAACATTACTGTGGCGATGCTACTGGCCTTTTTTCGCGCGCCCTATATTGATTACTGGGGGGTGATTATTGCGGTTACGATGATGTCGATTTCGGCCTTGTTCTACATCATTGGCGGCCAATTTCTATTTTCCAAACTGCTTCGTCTCGTACCCATTTCTGGATTTGACGAAGGAAGAATGATGATTAAGTTCTTAATCTTGCCAACGATTATCGGATTGATGTCCGGTGTTGGGAGCGGCACCCGATGGTATCGCACCCTTTTCCTAGAAGAGATCGGAAAAGATTATGTTCGCACCGCTCGCGCCAAAGGGCTTTCCGAATCGATTGTCCTGTTTCGCCACGTTTTAAGAAACGCCGCAATCCCAATCTTAACCGGTGTGGTGGTGTTGATCCCGCTTCTCTTTCTGGGGGCACTTTTGACAGAATCGTTTTTCGGCATTCCGGGGTTAGGAAGCTATACGATTGATGCGATCAACAGTCAGGACTTTGGGATTGTTAGGGCCATGGTTTTTCTTGGCTCTGTGCTTTATATTGTAGGGCTAATATTAACCGATATTACCTACGCGTGGGTCGATCCACGTGTCAGACTCGGAAAATAAACTATAGTGGACCCCAAAAACTGGACACGAAATAGCCATCAACATATATGTGGTGTCCGGAATAGGTGGTGAAGCGCTGTACTTCACCCGCTTCGTTTAGATTCTAACGATTCCCAACGTAAAACATGGCCTTGAATCGCCACATCAATCTCCGCAAATTCGTTCGACCATTCGAGTATCTTGCCGTGGTTCCCCACAGTGCCCGGGCCGGGATTGGCTAAAAAACGCTCTAGCTCTTTTTTCCGTGCTTCGAGTTTCTCAATGGCACGCTCGACCTCTTTGAGTTCCGCTTGCTCTTTCCCGCTGAGTAGGAGCACGGCACGCCGTGCCCCTACGGGCGAATCGATTTTAATTTTGGTACGCGACGCAGAAGAGCCGACTTTCTCGGAGAGGCCGCGTTTTTTTTCGGCGGCTTCTTTTTTGAGCCGCTCCAGATAGACCTCGTAATTTCCTAATGTATAGCGAACCCCTCCGTCCCCTTCAAAACTCAAGATGCCAGTTGCTACTTTATCCAGAAAAAAACGGTCGTGCGTGACCATCAACACACAGCCATTAAATCCGACCAAGGCGTCATCCAAAAGCTGAAGTGTCGGAATATCCAAATCGTTTGTTGGCTCATCCAGAATCAACGTATTCGCATCTTCCAACATCATCTTAGCGAGAATGAGCCGTGCCTTCTCCCCACCTGATAAGGTATGAATGTACCGCTTTTGATCCTCATGCTCAAAGAGAAACTCGCCAAGATAACTGGTCTTATGTTTTCGTTCTCCGCCGACTTCAACCCAATACCCTGATCCCAGCGCATCTTCTACCCGATCATTGGGATCAAGACATTCCCGCTTCTGGTCGAAATAGGCAATTTTCGTGTTCTTCCCTCGAATGACCTTGCCGCTTGAAGCGTGTTCTTCTCCCAAGATCATGCGGAGCAATGTAGTTTTACCTGTGCCATTTGGCCCGATAATTCCGATCCTCTCCCCCGCATTGAGCGTGAGGCTGACATCCTTTAATAACGGAATCCCATTCCACGATTTACTCACAGTAATCAATTCCAAAATGGTTTTTCCCAGCCGTTGGTGGGTCTGTAAATTCAGGCCGATGTTCCTGTCTAGATGGTCTTTTCGTTGGTCTTGTGTCTCATGGAATCGATCAATGCGGGCCTTCTGCTTGGTCTGCCGCCCCTGCGGCCCTCGGCTCATCCATGCTGATTCTCGGCGTAAAAGGGTAATCAGTCTCCCTTGAGCACGCCCCTCGGCGGACAACCGCTCTGCACGGCCTAAAAGATAGCTGGAATACCCGCCGATGTAGCTATAGATTTTCCCAGACTCCATCTCAATAATCCGTTGCGCCACCCGATCAAGAAAATAGCGATCATGTGTAATCAGCATGACGGCACCGTCATAGTGAATCAGAAACTCCTCCAACCACGCTGTTGTGGCGACATCAAGATGATTGGTTGGCTCATCCAACAATAATAGGTCAGGCGACTCCAGCACCAACTTCGCAAGTGCCACGCGTTTTTTCATCCCGCCGCTCAACAAGCCGATTTTCGCCATTTTATCAGGAATCCCCAACCTTGACAGCACCTCGTCTATTTTATGATCGACCTCCCACGCGTTGTGATGATCAATGAAATGCCCAATCTCTTCTTGTTCATGAAGAAGTTTTTCCATCTCGTCTGGACCTGAGTGTGTCATTCGCTCGCCAATTGCATGATACCGATCAAGATGACGACGTGTTTCGTAAAGCGCAGATTCAATTTCAGCCGCCACCGTTGCCTCTCTGTCTAGTATCGGTTCCTGCGGCAGATAGCCGACGGTAGCACCCCGCTTGAACGCCATCTCTCCCGTATCCGGGGTATCAATCTTCGCAACCAGACTAAACAATGTCGTCTTGCCACACCCGTTCTGTCCAATGAATCCGACCTTCTCGTTCTCACCAACCGTGAAGGTGACTCCCTGCAACACCTTTTTTATACCATACGATTTATTAAAATTAGAGACATCAAGAATATTCATAAATTTATTTTTCTCACTTTAAGTGGGGCATCATCCTATACACACTCCCCCTGCGGGAATGACCGTCTTTGACTGTTGTTCATAATAGCTTACCCTCTCCAAATAAGAAAGCGCCAGAAAATGGTTCTGTCAGACCCTAAAGATAGGCATAAGTTTTGAAGAGGCTGTGACACTTGTGTTAGGATGGGCGTTCTTTGAGTTCAGGCCAGTGTTTTTATGGAACGATTACAAAAAATTATCGCAAAGGCGGGGATTGCCTCGCGGCGTGCCGCAGAGCTACTTATCTTGGACGGGAAAGTGCGGGTCAATGGCAGGATTGTAACGGAACTGGGCGTTAAGGCGGATCCGGTCAAAGATTACATTAAAATCAATGGCAAGCGGATTGCTGCGCAAGCGAAGAATATCTATTTGATTTTGAACAAGCCGAAGGGATATATTACCTCCGTTTCCGATCCAGAGGGCCGCCCGACGGTGATGCAACTGATCTCTGGGATCAAAGAGCGGCTCTATCCTGTCGGGCGACTTGATTATTATACCGAGGGGTTGTTGCTTTTAACCAACGATGGTGAATTGGCCAATAAGTTGATGCACCCTCGTTATGGGATAGAAAAAAAATATTTAGCGAAGGTAAAAGGGACTCCTTCCGAGGGAGAGATTAAGAAACTGGCATTAGGTGGCGTTCCTGTTGCAGGGAGCCTAAGTGCCCCGTGTCAGATTCGCGCGCTTCGTAAAACAGAGCAAAATGCTTGGTTTGAGTTGATATTGCATGAGGGAAAGAAGCGGGAAGTTCGAGTTTTAATGGACAATATTGGCCATACAGTGCTGAAACTAAAACGGGTGCAATATGCACATTTGAAGTTGGGAACACTCCCTCCGGGCGCTTATCGTCATCTCACAGAACGGGAAGTAGAAGGGCTTGAAAAACGGGTTCTTCTTGGGGAGCAAAAGTCGTAAATCCAATGACGGATGAACCTGCCCAAAACATAACGACACCTGCAGTTGTTGCGGAAGTCTATAACTACCTTGGCGCGGATTTTGATGCCATGGTTGAAAAAACCCCCTTTCTCATTAATTGCACCCTCCTGTACAACTATTGTTTAGAGGCGTTTGCTAAAGGCCCGCCATTATTGCGTGTGCTGGATGTGGGTTGCGGCAGTGGCGTGCAGTCTACGTATCTTGCGCCTTACGCGAAAGAGTTGGTTGGGGTTGACCTTTCTGAAAAACTAATTAAAATCGCAAAAAAGCGTTGCCGGGCATATCCCCACGCGCAATTTTTAGTTGGGGATGCGTGCAAACTACCCTTCCCCGATCACAGTTTTGATTTTATTATCTCGTATGGTGATGTTGTCAGTCATATCGTAGAAGGGTACGCAGATGCCATTTCCGAGATGGCGCGTGTGGCCAAATCGGGGGCACGTATTACGTTTGAGGTCGATACCAAATGGAACTTGGGTATTTTTTATCATCCAATGGAACTGATGGATGCCCTGAAAGTGCGTGGCAAAGGACACGCGACGCGTGATTGGGAGGGAATGCGTTTTAAGACATTTACCTATTGCGAGATCCAATCTCTTTTGGAGAAAAACCAGTTAGAAATTATTTCCTGCCGGGGACATAATATTTTAGCCTCACTGATTCCAGACCGCTTTCTTTTGGAAAAAAAAAGACGTACCCTGATCGGAAGATTGGCACTTCTCCTAGGGAGGATTGACCTTCATCTCTCGGGCATCTTCCCGTTGAATCGGTTCGGATTTAATTTTGTTATCACGGCGAAAAAACGGTAGTGAGGATCGGGCCTAAAGTCGTCTATCGCGGAGAGAACATGTCTGTAGCGGGGGATATGACCATCACCATCTGGTAGATACAGTAGGCCGTGAGGATCATTCCCAATGCCATCAGAACCATTTTAAAGGTGCGACTCATCTTTCCCATTCTATTGATATATGGCCAAAAAATCAATTCCCTTTTAAATGTCTATCACGGGATTTTGGACGCGTAAAAAAAAGATTGACATTCTAGAAATGGGAGATGTAGAGTTCTTAGCTAATCATGGCGATAATGCCCATTATGAAAATACAGAAACAGCTTTGTCTCTGTCTGGAGGAGACAGGGAAGTAACGTAAGGAATAGAGGGAGGTATGGACATGTTTAATTTCCAAAAGATTTTTTATCTGCAATATTTTCAGCGTTTAGCAGGCTTGATTGTCGTTTGTTTGGGTTTGTCTGTCCATGTGCAGGCTGCTGAAAAGGAACCCATTGCCTACATTGGGCATGGGGCATTTTTTGATCACGATGGCAAACAAATTGTTCCGACATCGAAATTTGTGGCCAAAGCCCATGATTGGTACCGCACAAAACTGTTGTTGGGCTTGAAAGACGACAAAAAGGCTGAGTTTTTAAAATTGGAAAAGCAGTTGAATGCCAGTGTAAAAGCTGAAGGACAGGCGAACCTCGTGGTTTCGCACCATTTAATAGATTGGCTTTTGGCCCATTCCAAAGGGGTCAACAGGGATGGCAGAACTTTGGGCAAACTGAACGCTTTGAAATATGCGTTGAATTGGCAACTTCCAGATCGTGCGGATTTGAAAGAATTTCAGCTTGGCGAACCGTTTAAGATGAGTCCAACACTTGCACACAAGCTTAAGCTACCTGAATTTAATCCCAGTGACGTTCCTGCCATTTTTGCCACTCCCACAGTCAACTCGGGTCAAGCCTATATCAATGAGTGTATGGCTGCTGGTGTTCCGATTCCGCCCCCCATTGGAAATCTGGGAGTGGGGCAGTGGCTCAGTCGAGGCTTTATACCCCAAGCCCAGCAATTTATCGTTGGTACGCCAGCCGAAGTCCGAACCTTCACGTCGCCAGCGGGCATATGTGTCGCTTTGCCACGATATACGGATAACTCACTCGCCACAGTTAGATTAGACGGCGTGATTTGCCTTGGACAAGCCTCGAACAACGTCTGTTTCTGGGATAATCAGATGAATGGTTCAGCTTTTACGTTTCCCAGTGGCACCCAGATTCCCATCGGGGTCCCCAATCTGGCCATTAATCCGGCGGGCCAGTATCAAGCTGGCGGCGCTGAACTTGCTGTTAATGGGTCGGTGGGTGGCGTATGTACAGATTGTCATGCCGGACAGAACCCTTACATTATCCATCCCAATGCTAATCTTGGTGGAGGACAGTTGATGGGAAACCTAGGAACAGCCTCATCAGTGCGCTATGATCCCCATGTGGCAGCATCTTGGCCGCAAAATCAACGTTCGATGTCTCAGACTCTTGTTCCACCTGTGTGCGTTGGTTGCCATGTAACGGGTGGTCTTGGCGGGGCATTTCCACATCTCTCATCGGAGTTGCCTGACTACTGCGGTATGATTCTCGCTCAAGCAGTTTCTGGACCCAAGGCAACCATGCCGCCAGGTAGTGCGGGTAGTGCAGCCAGTGATGCAGCGGTCATCGCCTTTCGGGCCTGGTGCGGTATGCCAGCAAGTGCGGGGCCGTCCAACCGAGGTGAGCCGCACATTACCACCACCAACGGTGTTCACTACGATTTTCAGAGTGCAGGCGAGTTTATTGCCCTACGTGGTGGGGACGGTTTTGAAATCCAGACGCGCCAGACCCCTGTTGCAACTGCGGCTATTATAGGGCCAGATGCCCATACTGGGCTTACGAGTTGTGTTAGTGTCAATACGGCTGTCGCTGCACGTGTTGGTAAACATCGTGTTACCTTCCAACCCAATCTCAATGGTGAACCTGATCCAAGGGGTCTCCAACTCCGTGTGGATGGCGAGTTAACGACGCTGAGTCAAGCAGGCATTGATTTTTTGGCCGGGGGGCGTATTTTGAGCGCCTCGGCTGGAAACGGCATTGAAATTGAGTTTCCAGACAAAACCCGCCTCATTGTAACGCCGGGATGGTGGGGAGCACCGCAAAACTTATGGTATCTGCATCTGGATATAGCGAACACGCCCGCCAGAGAGGGGATTATGGGAACAATACTTCCGGGCAATTGGTTACCACTTCTGCCGGACGGTACACCAATGGGACCCATACCCGCCTCATTAAATCAGCGCTATGTTGATCTTAATCAAAAATTTGCAGATGCATGGCGTGTGAGTAACCGTACAAGCCTTTTTGATTATGCATCCAATACGTCAACGGACACATTTACAATGTCCAGTTGGCCGCCGGAGAAACCACCGTGCATCATTCCAGCATCCAATATTCCACCTGCAGAACCGATAGATAAGCTTATCGCGGAAGATCTTTGTCGCTTGATTGCCGATAAAAATATGCATGCAGAATGTGTATTCGATGTCACTGTCACGGGCGAGGCTGGCTTTGCGAAGACTTATATGCTTACCCAGAAGATTTTGGACGGTCAACGCGATAGTGATCAGGATGGGGTTGTGGATAATCGCGATAACTGCCCTCACACATACAATCCCGAACAGAAAGACCGCGATGGGGATGGCGTTGGGGATGCCTGCGAAAATCTGAATCAGGAGATATGTGACGGGGTTGATAATAACGGAGATGGGTTTGTAGACGAAGGTTTCCCTGACACTGATCAGGATGGAACGGCCGACTGTGTGGACAAAGATGATGATAATGATGGGTTCTCTGATGAAGCAGAAATGTTTGCGGGTAGTGATCCTTTGAATAAGGCTTCGACTCCAGAGATTTGCGATGGCATTGACAATGACCTCGACGGATTCACTGACGAGGGCTGTCTGTCTCATCTTAATGTTACCAAAGCTGGCACGGGGGCTGGCAATGTAACCAGCAACCCAGCAGGGATTAACTGCGGAACAGATTGTTCCGAGGCCTATTCCCACAACACCGTAGTAACCTTAATGGCCACGGCCAATACAGGTTCCATCTTTACTGGTTGGAGCGGCCCTGACGCGGGGGAGTGTGCTACAGGCCATGTTCTGATGGCTGCCGACAAGCGTTGTACGGCGACGTTTATGTTGAAGCCAACCCTAACGGTGACCAAGATACTGATTCCGAGTACTGATGCCGGCAAGTTTAATCTCCTCATGAACGGGGTCATTAAAGCGAGCAATGTGGGCAATGGTGGCACCACAGGATCAGTAATCCGAAACCCCGGTTTTGTCAGCGTTAGTGAGACTGCGGGCACAAATACCAGTCTGGCTAATTACACTACGGTCATTGGTGGCAACTGTGCCGCAAACGGTGCCATTACACTGGTGGCAGGTGATAACAAGACCTGTACGATTACCAATACGAGGAAGTAATCATTTGAGCCACATATAGAACCAATGCAACCCAAACAAGACCGACTTTCTGAATGGTTTGTTCCTCAATTTGGCCCGCTGAAATTTAGAATTGCCATCGGGCTTCTCTTTCTCCCCTACACCGGCATGGTCCTCTCGTATACCGTGATTGGGTCTATGCTGGCGACTGTTATCTACTGGAATCGTGTGATGGCCATTGTTACAATCTATTTTTTTGGACTGGGTGTCGCCGCCCACGCATTAGACGCAATTGGTGGCGCTTCTGGGGAGAAACCATGGGGCACCCACTTTTCAAAAAAAAGTCTTTGGGTCATTGCGTTAATTGCGCTGACCTTCTCGTATGGAATCGGAATCTATTACATCGTAACCGCCGCCCCATGGCTTTTTGTCGTTGCGTTACTGGAAGGATTCTTTCTATTTGCCTACAATCTGGAATGGTTTAATGGCCAATTTCATACAGATGCTTGGTTTGCCTTTTCGTGGGGTGTCCTGCCTGTTTGGGCCGGCTATATCCTGCAAACAAATTCCCTCACAATGGTCGCGTGCATCATCTCTTTCGCAATGGGACTGATGAGTCTTGCCGAAATTAACGCCTCTCGGCCATACAAAGCACTCAAAAAAATAGGCGCGTTCAGTCCGCACCAACATCAATATGAAATGATTTTAAAATCACTTTCTCTTTCTGTTATGCTGATTGCGGTTGGGATGGTATTATGGAGACAATTACATTAGGCGGCGGCTGTTTCTGGTGTATGGAAGCCGTCTTTGCTAAATTAAACGGAGTGGAATCAGCCGTATCGGGTTATTGCGGCGGGACCATTCCGTCGCCCACCTATAGTCAGGTCTGCTCTGGAACGACAGGGCATGCCGAGGTTGTTCAGGTTCTGTTTAACTCGGAGATGATTTCCTTGAGAGCAATTTTGGAGATTTTCTTTCTCTTGCATGACCCCGCAACGCGCAATCGTCAAGGGGCAGATATAGGGACGCAGTATCGCTCTGCGATCTTTTATCATACCGTTGCCCAAAAAGAAATCTCACTGAATGTGATTGCAAAGACCAATGGGATAATCGTCACCGAAGTAACCCCCATCGGCGTGTTCTATCCTGCGGAAGATTATCATCAGAGGTATTACGAGAGGAATAAAAATCAAGGTTACTGTACGGCTGTGATTGCGCCGAAGATGACGAAACTGCATAAATTGTTTTTCGAGAAACTCAAGAAATAACATAATGAAGCGATAGCTCTATTTGACATCCAAGATTAGTTTCGTCATCATGTAAAGCACCCGTAATACTTAAGACGGGCCATCAAAACATTAAGTGAGGAGAAAACATGAATGAACTGACCCCGATCATTAACCAAGTGCAAGCCGCCATCACGGATGTCGGGCTTAAGATCATTGGCGCAATGGCCCTCTGGGTTGTTGGACGATGGCTCATTCGGTTTGCCACAAGCCTTATCACCCGAGCGCTAGAAGCCAAAAAAGTAGACCAGATGCTGTTGACCTATTTATGCACAACCATTGGTATCCTGTTGAACGTTGCCATGATTATCGCCATCCTCGGCTTTTTTGGAGTAGAAACCACGACCTTTGCTGCCTTAATCGCCGCAGGTGGCGTTGCAATCGGCATGGCATGGAGTGGAATGCTGGCAAACTTTGCTGCCGGAGTATTCCTGATTGTGCTGAGACCGTTCAAAGTGGGGGACTTGGTGACAGCTGGTGGCGTTACCGGTACTGTTTGCGGTATCGGCTTATTTGCAACGACTATCGATACCCCAGACAACATTAGGACAATGATCGGCAACAATAAAATCTTCTCCGACACAATCCAGAATTTTTCAGCTAACCCGTATTTGCGTGTAGACATGACGGCCCAGCTTGCACATGAAGTGGATCACAAGGATGCCATTCTATTGCTGAAAGAACGCGTGGCGCGCATTCCTAACGTATTGACAAACCCTGCCCCTGACATTGAGATCCTGTCTTTTAACTCGGCAGGCCCCTTGCTGGCAGTACGACCCTACTGTGCTCAGCCTCATTATTGGCAGGTGTACTTCGACACCAATAGAACGATCCGAGAGTCCTTTGTAGAGGCGGCATATCCGACGCCGGAAGACCGTATTGTTGTTGTCACCCCCAGACCTGCTGTTGCAAATTAAGGGATTTGGGGGTTATGTTTTGCTAGCACTCACAATGGCCGACCCTTCGCATGTCAGGGATTCCACCTGAATGTCGCGAAACCCTTCTTTTTTTAAGGACTCGGTCAGTTCTGCAACCCATTTGGTTTCCCGAATGACATTTGGAAGCTCGCGGAAAACACCTTTCCATTCTGGGTAAATTAATCCGCCTACGGGGGAAACGAGTTTGAAGTACCCCTCAAAAAGTGATTTTAGGAATGGACTTTTAGGGTAGGTAAAATCGTGGAAAATGATGCTTCCTCCCGAAGCAATCATACCAGATAAGTTTTTTATCAGAAGCGGGAGATCGGCGTATTTAGCCAAATAAGAAGCTGTCACTGCGTCAAAGGGAGACGGGGACGTAAATTCTTCCGCCGCGCTAAGAACAAATGAAACATTTTGAATGTTATTCTTATAGGTCTTTCGCCATGCACATTCAAGATAGCCCGGGGAGATATCAACACCCGTCACTTCGCATTTTGGAAATTTTTTTGCAATCGCCATCGTGAGAATACCTGTGCCACAGGCAAGATCTAAAACCCGCTTGGGAGCAGTTAATCTCTCTACGATATTTTTCTTCCAACGGCGATCAATCCCAAGGGTAAATATATTGACGACACAATCATAACTTTTGCTGGTATGAGCAAAAAACTGCTCAATCCATGCTGTTTTTTTAGCCTGTGAGATATTCATAAGACGCAAAAACGGAGCGATGACAAATTGTGTTGTTTTGCCTCCTCCAATTCAAATAAATCCTTTACGATTAGTTCCCCACCCAAAAAAGCAGTGACGCGATACCGGTCTACGGCATTTAAAAAAAACTGTGGGGAAAACCGTTCCAGCAGTATAACACTTCCACCAACAATTAGGGAGGCAAGCATTGAAATAATCTGTTTGTGCGAAGATAGCCAAGGAGAAGTGTAGAGCAAACAGTCCCGTTCGGTTATTTGAGTGGCCTCTACAAACGCGTCCGCACCCGAAAGAAGATGTTGATTGGCGTCCACTTCTATTTCAAATTTCTTAGGTCCAGAAATATAAAGCGATGAGAAGACAAATCCTTCCCCTCCCCGGTCTCCCACTAAGAACAACTGTTCAAGGTGGGGCATCTCCCTGCGCTTCAGTTGCATGGACGAATACAGGCGCGCGGTCGTAATCAAAACGCGGCTCTGAGAACGCTTTAAGTGTGAAACAACTGCATCTCCTTCTAATGGAATCGCGACAGCCCCCCGTCTTAAAATTCCAAAAAAGGCGAAGAGCGATTCTGGACAGTTGGGCAGATAGATCGCAACTTTATCGCCAGATTCAATTTTAAATCGCGCCAATCCATAGGCCACTTGTTCCATCCGGTCAAAAAACTGTCGGTAGGTAACCTCCTGTTCTTTAAAAAAAAGAAACCCCTTGTTGGGGTAACGTTCTGCTTGTGTTTTAAGAAGGGTCAGAATTGATCTGGACATGCGTGCCTGTCAGCAACGCGCGCAACCGTTGCTCCCATTCATCACTCGGAATAACCTCGAAACGTAACGACTTTTCCGTGAAACCCAATCCCAACTCATTCCACACCAACCTGCGGCCTTTGGGCTAATCCACTTTTACGCGCATGTTCCTCAAACGACTTATTCCCCCAGAAAAATGCGCCCGGGATTGTGGTTGGGACCACTGCTACGTAAAAGATCGCACGGCCTACGACCTCATGAAAAATCGCCTGTAAAAAAAATATCCCCCAGAGGAGAACGCCCCATATTCCC
>Ga0213870_1000968_pt1 | contig 13247 bp, 12 predicted proteins | sample WICALVC2017_Meta_FD_160119 | JGI IMG/M metagenome (GOLD analysis project Ga0213870, IMG submission 160119) | Freshwater microbial communities from subterranean cave lake in Wind Cave National Park, South Dakota, United States - WICALVC2017 | ecosystem: Environmental > Aquatic > Deep subsurface >... | reverse complement strand
ATCTTAATTCCATCCATCCCGGGTAACCCTAAATCAAGGACAATAAGGTCGTACTCTTCGCCAAAAGCCAGCTCATAACCCTGATTGCCAGTGAGGGCAATATCAACAGCGAAACTTTCGGTTTCCAGCGCTTTTTTAAGCGATTTAGCCAATTTTTTTTCGTCTTCTACAACAAGGATTCTCACGCCATAATTATAACACGAAAAATAAGAGGAACCTAAGGATCTACTATATACCAATCCTTGGCTATAGCCGTGAGCCGATTCGGCTCCTCGAGTCTGAGCCTCGGAGTCGAAGACCTGAACTCACGGCCGAAGGCAAACGAAGTGAATCGAATGGTTGCTGGACTACGATTCGTCCCATAGCCTCTTTATCCAGGACTTGCAAATCGTCTAATAATCGTCTATAATTCGTCTAATGCCATTTAAACCCAGGTATACTATCACTGACAGTCTTCTAGCTAAGATCAAACGAATTAATTCATTAGTTAATGAAATTAATCATAAACGTTTTCCCCATGTAGTACTACTTGAACTTGAAAGGAGCGCGGCAGCAGTATCCAGTTTTGCATCAACTAGCATCGAAGGTAATCCTCTTCCATTAACTGAAGTAAAGAAAATTTTAAAATCAAAACCTGTAAATCTAAGAGACAGCGAAAAAGAAGTACTTAATTATAATCAAGCTTTACAAGATTTAAATAAGCAGCTTAAGATAGGTGAAATAAAATTATCTCTCCATTTTATTTTGAAAATTCAGAAACAAGTTGTAGATGGATTGTTGCCAAAATTTGAATCAGGAAAACTCAGGGAAAAGCCAGTTGCTGTTAATGATCCAAGAACCGGACAGCCAGTGTATCTCCCCCCTGATGTCAAAGATGTAAAGCCACTTATGGAAGACTTGATTGCATTTACTAACGATAATAAAAAGAGTATAGATCCTCTTATTTTAGCTGGGTTGTTTCATAAGCAAATGGTGATTATCCATCCTTTTATGGACGGGAATGGTAGAACAACACGGCTTGTAACAAAAGCATTACTTGCAGCAATGGGACTAAATACATTTAATCTTTTTAGTTTTGAAAATTACTACAATAAAAATGTTACAAAATACTTCCAGACTGTCGGGGAATTTGGCAATTATTATGAGCTTATAGAGGAAATAGATTTTACCCCCTTTCTTGAGTATTTTACTGAAGGAATTATTGACGAACTCCTAAGAGTACAAAAACTGCTCCCAAAAATTGCAGTAAGCCCTGAAAGCGAGCTACAGCCCTATCACCTTAAAATTCTCGAGTCTATTCAAAAAAAGGGCTTTATTAGTGATAGTGATTATGCTAAGCAGACTTCCCGCGCAAAAGCAACAAGAGCGCTTGATTTTCAAAAACTCATTGAACTTGGATTAATAGAAAGACGTGGTAAAGGAAGAGCGACATATTATGTGTTGAAAGAAAAATAGAAGACAAACTGCAAATCACAAACCACCAATAGCCCTCGACATAGTGTTTCGTTTGTGGATAAAACCTAGATTTGATAGAATTGTTTCAGCATTGCTGGATCGTCTAACTTGCCCCGCCAAATTTATTTCTCGTTGCCAATGAATGCTACCGGACATAGAGGAAATCAGAACTTACTGGATGAACGAAAATGAGAAATTTTACATTCCTAACTTTGCTTATGCGGGTTAACTACCACAATACAGGTTTTCAATCATTCATATTAAATAGGAAATACTCCAAATCCCGATTTCTGATACAATAATAGTAATAATAAAGTATGACGCTGAAAAGATTGAATAACTATTCAGCTATTTTGTGGGCATTATCCTGTTATCTCTTTGCAACCATAATAGTGATTACCACAAAAGGGATGACCCATGACCCCAATTTTTCGGGAGGCACTGAAACTCCTTGGTTATTTCCAATGCTTGGAATTATCGGTATCGGTGTTACTTCTTTTGGAGTTATGGTGTTATCTTGGTTAGTAGCAGTTGTTAAGAAGGATAAAGTTGAGCATAAAGCTCCTTTTGGTATTACTACTCTAAAATCAATTCTTTCTGTTGTGTTATTGATGACTGTTGCAGTTGTATTTGGAATCGGTTACAGGAATGCAAACTTTGGCTACAAAAGGGCTAATTATGATAGTCAGCAACTTTTTGATGCCGTAAATGAGTACAGAGTGGCCAATTCAAAATCACAATTAAATCTCGATCCTTATATTTGTGACAATCTGGTTGCCAGATACTTGAAGGTTAAAAGTGGCGATGTTGGTCATGAGGGCTTTGAGGAATGGGTAAAGAACGAAGGAATTGATAAGCGGTTTGCCCCTATTGCAGAACTGTACATTAAAGACACATCTACGACCAAAGACGCCATAGATTTTTGGGACGGTTCTCCAGGACATAGACTATCTCTTTTAGGAGATTTTACAGTTGGATGTGCTTATGCTAACGAAGGAGTGGGAGTATTAGTATTGGGAAATCCTCTAAAATAATCGGCTTCTAATCTATTTTTTATATTAGTCAACTTAGGTATATATTATTTGGCCGCCAGCTATATCTTCATGGCAAAGGGATTGTATCGTCCCCAATTAAATAATTACTTTGAATCACTTCTAGAGTAATTATATTGATACCATGAATCGTTTTCTTTTACTGGGTTAAAATCTGGTGGAAGAATGCTATAAAACTTACTTAAGTAATGCAAAAGAAATAATCGTGATATCTCCCTAATATCCCTTGAATCTTCAAGTTTTATAGCGTCCTCATTACCAGAATGAGCTAATACTTTTGCTCGGTACTTATTGATATTTTGAATAGTCTTAATGACTTCATCGGTCAGTCTAAATTCTTTTGCGGTTAAAATAATTCTTTCGCCAATCTGTTCATAATCTAACGCCCGAAGTTTATTTGCAAATTTCTTCATTTCTTTCACTTTAACAATATCTTCTGAAGTGGAATTTATTAATGTTTTTATTTTATCAAGCACTTCTTTATAGTTAGGTTTATTTCGAGAATTTGATTGTTTTAATTTTTTTAATGTTTTAATACTAATTTCTTCGAGAAGTTTAAAGTATTTAAGATTTGAATCACCTTGAGATAATATTTCTCCTTTGATGCCTTCATAAAATTTAGTGATTAATTCTTTAACTTCTTGATTGTCGGTTAACAAAATAGCTTCATAAAATTTTGTAGTCTCAGCTAATAGATCGCCAGGCTTATAACTTAATACGTGAATTGGATCAGACGACGGACTTTCTGGATCGGGTGCATTACTATCGATGACATGCTCAACCCTTATTATTTTTGCAAAATACTTATAGCTTGATGCAGGTAGCTCTAAGCAACTTAGTAAGTAATTAAGATCATTTTTCCCTAATTCATAAGCAATTTTGCTTGAATTAGCCTCTTGATCCCAAATAACATAATATTTGGAGTGAAAAAGTATCTCCTGATTTAAGCTGACTAATGATTCATCTTTTGTTCCTACAGTAGGTTTTGGCGGTATATTAGATGCAACAGTTGTTTTAGAGAACTTAATTAAAAACTTACCTAATGACAATTCTGTTTTAGGAAAATATGGGCCAACAATTGAAGCAATTATCTTAAATCTTTTCATATTTACTTCTTACCGGTGAGTTTTGGGGAACACCATCAAATGAAAAATCTTGATTTCTTAGTGTCTTAAAGAATGGAGCAGCTTCAACTCCCGCACGATAAATTTCATCCACTTGAGCCAGGGGGTCAATTTTATCTTTGAACAAAACATGTCTTCCTTCTTGAGTATTTGGGCCATTTCTTGTTTCCATTGCAATAGTTTTTGCGGCATCTAAACATCCTGCCCATAACTTCAAAGTCAAAACTACTCTATCTAACGAATTTTCAACATCCGTTATAAACACTTTGCTTAATTCAGAGATCTGATCAACAAAAAGTTTTTTATTTTGTTCACTCGATTCGTAATAGCCAGCAACCTGTGCAACTCTGTCATCTATTGCGTCTAAATATCTAGCAACGTTCGCTGGGTCTATAAGAGTAGGTGGTATATTTGAAAAAGATCCAAGCTCATCAGCAACTTGTCGTGCCATATCCATCGCTGGGTCTTCAATCCTAATTGTGTTTGTCATATATATTAATGCTTGTTCGAATCCGTATTAACCGATTCCCTCGGACAGACCGGAACCGGAGTCTCAAACTCCGACTTTTCAGAGGCTTTTCGCGGTTCGAATCTCCTAAGAAAAAAGTGGAAGTTTAGCAAGCCAAATCGGACTTTTTAGGCACCCCTGTCACCTTGGGGTGCACGTTTTGGCTGCTGGACTACGATTCGAACGTAGATAAACGGATTCAGAGTCCGTTGTCCTACCATTAGACGATCCAGCAATAAACAATAAACATGGTAATTCTATCAAATCTCCATTGACTTTGAAAGCTCGAAGGTAAATTTTGCCTTTGACAAATACCAAAAAAAATCCTAAACTAAAATTGCTATGCCAAACAGACTGCCTTCTATAAACTTGCTTAAAAATAAGCAGGGTGATTTCTTTAGCCAATTTATCAACTGGGTGTTAACAATTGGTCGTTTAGTTGTTATAATAACTGAATTGATAGCACTTTCCGCATTTTTGTATAGATTCTCTTTAGATAGACAGCTTATCGACTTACGGAGTCAAATTAAACAGAAACAAACAATTGTCTCGTCTCAGAAAGCGAACGAGGCTAAATATCGCAACCTGCAAGATCGTCTCTATCTAGCTTCAAATTTCTCAAGTCTTAGCCTGGAGCGGATTACAACATTAAAAGATATATTGAGCCTAACACCACAGGGCATGAAATTAAGCATCATATCTTTAACTAAGGAGAACTTTAGTATAACGACAAACGTACAGAATATGTCTTCTATACGTTTTTATGCAAATTCTTTAAAAAAATACCCTAATATTGATACATTAAGCCTTGATAGCATCGAAAAGAAAGCGTTAAGTAACCTAACTGTAGTTAATATTTCAGGCACTTTCAAAAAGAGCAAATATGAAGATGTTAAATAATAACTACTACAATCTTTTGCATAATTTAAGTGAAACTCGCACACAAAAAATTATAAGTATCATCCTAACTTTGATAGCATTATGTTTATTTGGTTTATTTGTTATTAATCCTACGCTCTCAACTATAGTAAAATTAAGAAAAGAGATTTCCGATAATGAAATAGTAAATCAAAAATTGGGGGAAAAGATTTCAGCCCTAAACTCTCTACAACAAGCCTATTCTCGCCTAGAAGACGATTTGCCTACATTGTTGGGATCGATACCCACATCTCCACTTGTACCTCTTTTTATTGGACAAATTCAGGCTGTGGCAAAAAACACAAACATTCAAATATCTCAATTGCAAAGTTCTCAAGTTGATCTTTTTAAAGATAGCGAGGTTTCGCAAAAATACCTCGCCTATGCCTTCTCTTTTACGGGAGATGGAACGTACGAAGACATAACTAAATTTATCGAAAATATTGTAAATATGCAAAGAATAGTTGGCATTGAAACGTCTACGATAAACAATGCAGAAATCAATAACACATCTTTACGAATCAGTATTCAGGGTATGACGTATTTTAAGAAATAAATCTAATGAAATCTAAAAATATTATAACATTATTGGTCTCTGGGTTTTTACTTGTTATTGCTTGGGTTGCATTCAACATTTATCACAACTCTGTAGAATCAACTACCACGGATGAAATAAAGCAAGAAATTATACCAATAACGCCTAATTTTGATCAGCCAACAATTGACAAACTTAACAGAAGAGCAAAGATATCTCCAATTTATGAAATTGCTCCCCAATCAACTCCGCCAGCAAGCATAAGCGTCAGCTCTCCCTCTGCGCTGACTGCATCGCCGGGAGGAGAGATAGTACCATGAGGAATACAATTTGGTCTAAACACATCCCAACACTCTTAGGCATAGCTATAATAACAATAAGTATTGCTTTAACAAGTTTTCTTGTTAAAAACGGCACAATATACATAGGGCAAGCTTCCCCCGTAGATATTCCACAAAACGTAAAAATTACCAATATATCAGATACTTCATTTACTATCTCTTATACAACAAAAGAAGACTCTATCGGATCTGTTAATTTTGGAAAAGACAAAAATCTTGGACTTGCAGCGTTTGACCAAAGAGATCAAAAGCAAGACTTAACGCTTCCTCATAAAATTCATAGCATTATAGTAAAAAATCTTACACCCGAGACTCGCTATTTTTTCTCTATAACATCGGGGCAAAAATTGTTTTTAGATAACGACGTTCCCTTCGAAGTATCTACAGCACCAACAAGTAAAGACCAATCCCCCTCCCAAATCTCATTAAGCGGACAAGTCATTTTGCCCAACGGAGAAAAAGTAAAGGAAGCAATTGTGTATGCAACGATAGAAGGATCACAAGCTATCTCAACGATCGTAAACGTTGATGGAAGCTATGCACTACCGCTTAATACTATGCGGTCTAACGATCTTTCCTCGTATCCTGTTTTTGATGAAGATACTATAATTAAAATTTTAATTGTAAATGATACTCTTAAATCTAACGTCTCTGTGTCAGCACATCAAGATACTCTTCCGGCAATAACTCTTTCCAACGATTATGACTTTACTACAAACCCTACATCTATAGCTACAGAATCAGCGGAAAGTTCAGGATTCCCTTCTATTGCTGTCGCTGAAGAGTCAGGATCGGTGTCCGCTGGTACTCCAAAAATAACTCTTCCCGAAAAAGATCAGGAGTTTTCTGACCAAAAACCTCAATTCAGCGGCACTGCATTGCCAAACGAAACAGTAACTATTACTATAAACTCTGAAGAGCAAATAGAAGCTCAGGTAACTGCAGATGCGTTTGGTAATTGGAAATATCGCCCTAGCAACTCTCTTTCCCCAGGCCAACATACAATAACAATCATCACCAAAGATGCTTTTGGAATACTTAAAACCATAACGCAGTCATTTACTGTCTATGCTCAAGGCACCCAGGTTAACCAATCTGCAACTCCATCTGCAACTCCCACATTAGCACTATCGCCAACCCCAACATCCACAGTATCATCTACAACACCCACTCCTACTCCAACACCTTTTCTAATAACGACTCCGACTCCCATTTCAACTCTATCCGCAACGCCCATTCCAACTATTGCACCTCCTGGAAACTCCTCCACTCTTATTGTTGGCGTATTGGGTGTGGCAACAGCTGCTATTGGCCTTCTCCTGTTTCTTCTTACTCGCAAAGGATTTTAATCTTTATGAGGATTGCAATTATAGGAGCAGGGTTTACTGGCCTATCTGCTGCATACGTTCTGTCAAAACAAGGTCATCGTATTACAATCTTTGAGAAAGATTCAAGCCCTGGTGGTCTTGCAATTGGATACAAAGAACCTCAGTGGCACTGGTCTTTGGAAAAACACTATCATCATTGGTTTACAAATGACGCATCTGTACTTGATTTAGCAAAAGAAATAAACTATCCAGTAATTACAAATCGCCCGAAAACCTCAACATATATTGATGGATCAATTTATCAGCTAGATTCTATTCTTTCTCTTCTTAATTTTCCAAAATTGTCAATTCTTGATCGGATTCGTATGGGAATCGTATTAGGAATGATTAAATATAATCCTTTCTGGCAACTATTAGAGAACATAAGGGCTACCACTTTTTTTGCAAAGACAATGGGAGAAAAAGCTTATCAAACAATATGGGAGCCTCTCTTTGTCAACAAATTTGGAAGATTTGCAAATGACATATCGCTCGCCTGGTTTTGGGCAAGAATTAAAAAAAGAACATCCTCTCTTGCCTATCCAAAAGGAGGGTTTTTAGAGTTTGCAAATGCTCTCGTTAAAAAAATTGAAAGAAAAGGAGGAAGATTTCACTTCAATACAGAAGTAAAACAAATAAAAGAAAGTAGTACAAAAAATAAAGTGACTATTATCTGCTTTAATGATTTAAATCATTTTAGTTTTGACAGGGTCGTTGTAACTCTTCCTTCGTTTTTATTTATAAAAATTGCGCCTGCTCTTCCATCTTCTTACAAAAACAAATTAATGCAATTAAAAGGACTTGGCGCTGCAAATCTAATGCTAAGACTCAAAAAACCATTCTTAACTGATGGCACGTACTGGCTTAATATCTGCGACAGAAAATCACCTATAATGGCAATTGTAGAGCATACGAATTTTATGGATAAAAAATATTACAATAACGAACATGTGGTTTATTTAGGAAACTACCTACCACACGATCATCCATTTATGAAAATGGGTGCTGATGAACTATTAAAAATCTATGACCCTTATCTTAAAAAAATCAACCCAAGTTATGAGTCAGCAGTTAGTAGTTATAAGTTGTTTACTGTTCCTTTTGCCCAACCAATTATTCCTCTTAATTATTCCAAGATTATTCCACCCTTTGAAACCCCTCTTAAAAACGTCTATCTTGCCAATATCCAACAAGTGTATCCTTGGGATAGGGGAACAAATTATGCGGTGGAGTTGGGGGAGAAAGTAGCTAAGCTAATTACTAATTCCTAATTTCTAATTAACCTAATCAAATCTCAATGCGTAAATTACTCAATTGGGATTTGGCACTTGGGATTTATTTAGAAATTAGATATTAGAAATTAGAAATTTATGATTAAATTCTTAACACAATATAAACCATTTGTATTATTAAGCATTATCATGGTCATCGGTGCTTTCCTCCGTTTCTATAAACTCGATTGGGCCCAAGGGCTATTTACTCATCCCGATGAATATCATATCGCTGCTTCAGTTAACCAACTGTCCTTTCCCGCTCAAATGCATCCTCACTTTTTTTCTTATGGAACAGTTATCATCTATCTAATCTATTTCACGCAAGAAATAATAAAATCTTTTTCTTCAATTCTTAATTCTGAATTCTTAATTCTTAGTTCTTTTCTTGTTGGTCGTTTTTATTCTGCTCTATTTTCTACTCTAACTATTCTAATTGTCTATAGAATTTGCACAAACATAATGTCAAGAAAATTTTCTATTCTAGCAGCCCTATTGACAGCCCTAACGCCTGGGCTTATTCAACAAGCCCATTTTGCAACACCCGAATCAGCATTAACCTTCTTTTTATTTGGATCTCTACTTTTTATAATAAAATTTCTAAAACTCAAAAAGAATTTCTATTTAATACTTGCCTCTATTTTTTTAGGTTTAGCTCTGGGTGTCAAAATAAGCTCTATTGTTTTTTTGTTTCCTTTAATAATTAGCATAATCATTCCGTCTCTTAAAAAACCTCTAGCATTAACAGAAAGAATTTTTTTAAGTCTAATTACGGTCTTTACTGCTTTTGTGCTAGCTGCACCTTTTGTTTTTATTGATTATCCTGCCTTTCGATCTAACTTAGACTATGAAGGATCATTGGCTGTTGGAGAAATTCCAGTGTTTTACACAAGACAGTTTATTGACACGATTCCTGTTTTGTTCCAAATAGAAAAGATTTTGCCTTATGCTTTAGGCCCTTCTCTTATTGTATTAAGTATTATTGGATTTGTTTTTCTAATATTTAATACTATTAAAAAAACAAAGAGAAGTTTGACTTGGGCAAAATTAGCACCAATTATAATAGCTATCGCATTTTTGTCCTTATTTATTTCAAACGCTTTTCTTTTTGCTAAATGGACTCGTTTTGTTGCTCCAACATTTCCTTTTTTTGCCATCTTTACATCCTATTTACTCGAAAAGCTTACAAGCAAAATGAGGATTCTGTCTTACTCTTTAACATTTATTTTACTACTATCAACAATACTTTGGAGCACGGCTTTTTTTTCAATTTATACCAATCCTGATGTTCGTATAACTGCCTCTGATTGGCTGCGCTCTCACGCAAAAGCAGGATCAACTTTCTTGGTAGAAGGCGGAAATACAATTGATATTCCTCTTAATGGAAACTTTCAAAGAATTTCGCTTGATTTCTATCCGTTAGAACAAGATTTACTGACGCGCGAAAGAATAGCAGATGCTCTTTATTCTTCAGATTATTTTCTCGTGCAGAGTCGTCGTGTATTTATGAATCACCAAAGACTACCCAAGCTCTATCCTAAAACAGCACATTTTTACGATGCGCTTTTTAGTGGAAAACTTGGATTTAAACAAATAAAAGAATTTCATTCATTCCCAAAGTTAGAAGTTATAGGTTATAAGTTAGAAGTTGCCGATGAGTTGGCCGAGGAGACATGGAGCGTTTTCGACCACCCGGTGATTAGGATTTTTAAAAAAAATGCGCAGTTAACTAGAGAAGCGTATGTTAGATTTCTTGAACTTTAGCTAAAATTAAAGCAAACTTTAAAATCTGATACAATTTCTCTATGACCTCAAAAAAACTTTATTGTTATGTTGACGAAACAGGACAAGATACAGAAAACTTGATCTAGAGGAAACGGGTCCAACAAAAATAAATGCTACAATAATTACAACATGAAAGAGAAAACATTTCTCTATATAGATGGCACCAACCTATTTGCTGGACAAAACGAATTATTCGGACCTAAAAAATATCTTTCGTTTAAATTCCTCGTCAAAGAAATAGGCAAGTTTGTCAAAATAGATCAAATTTATTTCTACGCTTCATATATGAACAAAAGTAAACATCTAACTGCAAGACTAAAATATCTAATAGTTGCTGAAGCCTTCTTCTATCGAGAAGTAAAACATACTAAAAATGTTGTTTTCTATAAAGGTCACAGATCTCCTACCTCTGGAAAAGAAAAAGGAATAGATGTCCATTTATCTGTAGACATTGTTAAAGATATCTTTTTAAAGAGATGTAATCAGATTGTCATTATGACTGGGGATGCCGACCTTATTTATCCTATTGAGACAGCGAAAGTACTCAAAATCCCAACTTATGCAGTTTTTCTCCCTAACAGATTTTCCCTAGAGATGGCTTACAAGGTAAACAACGCATTTGTACTTAACTTTTTAAATAGCTTTAGAGCACACAGAAAACTTCCCATGCATCTGAAGTTTATAACCATAAAAAAGCCCCGTATGGTAAACATACGGGGTAGGTAAAGTGTATTAAACCACATTTGGATATAATTGTCAACATTTCATCTTATGAAATTTGTCAAGCAGAAGAAGCAGCAGATCATTTTGTTACTAATTATTGCATTGGGAGCCTTTCTAAGACTTTATGGCATTAATTGGGACCAAGGGCACCATCTCCATCCTGATGAACGGGCAATCGTTATGCTTACTACATTCTTACAGTTTCCCAAAAGTCTTGATGAATTTTTATCACCCCAAGGCCCATGGAATCCTAACTTTTTTGCCTACGGAAATTTCCCACTTTATCTTCTTAAAACCATCTCCTCTATTTTAGCCAACTTTGACCCCTTATATTCACTTTACGAAAAAATAAATTTGGTAGGAAGAGTAATTTCAGCGATTGCAGATATAGGAACTCTTATATTGCTATATCTTCTCGCCAAAAAACTGTTCAGCAAAACAGTAGCGCTTTTTGCCTCTTTCTTTTATGCTATTTCTGTCTTTCCAATCCAAGCGGCACATTTTTTTGCAGTTGATACACTCCTGACGTTTTTTATTATCCTTACTTTATATCAACTCGTCCATTTTTATGAAAAACCCTCGGTTAAAAACTCACTGCTAACAGGAATGTTCTTTGGTCTTTCTCTTGCTACTAAAATAAGCGCAATTCCACTTGTTATCGCAGTTGTTACTGCAATTGTTATTGATTTTGTGCTTCTTATGATAAAACAACCACACAAACCTCATATCTGGTTTCCCCATCTCCCCCGTTTCCTAAAGCGGCTCATCCTCGATGGTATTATAATTGCAATTTCTACCATTATCGCATTTGCCATCCTACAACCTTATGCTCTCATTGATTTCCAAGAATTTTGGCGCCAAAGCATGCAACAGCGGCAGATGACATACGACGCCTTTACATTTCCATATACCCTACAGTATGTTGGGAAGATTCCATACTTTTACGAACTGAAAAATATTTTCCTCTGGGGCCAGGGCCCAATTCTTGCAATGCTTTCGTTTCTCGGAGTTTTATACATTACTCTCTTTTCGATTCTAAGCCACCTCGGAGGTGAACGCACCAAAACAATGAAGCAATTGAACAATCGAACAATTATAATACTAATTTTTTTCTGGGCATACTTTTTCGTCGTTGGTAAATTCGCAGTCGGATGGATGCGCTACATGCTCCCCCTATATCCACTGCTTTCGCTCTTTGCAGCAGTTTTGATTTATAAACTATTCATAAATCTTAAATCTTATTTCTTAAATCATAAATTTGTATTCATAATTCTTAATTCATTATTCATAATTCTTTTATTAGTTTGGCCGCTAAGCTTCATGCGTATTTACACAAAACCCAACACTCGAGTCTTGGCTTCACAATGGATTTATCAAAATATTCCACCAAACAAAATAATTGCTCGCGAGCATTGGGATGATGGGATGCCAATTGGAGGAAATATTTTTTACCAAACCCTGGAACTTCCTATTTACGAAATGGAGAATTCAATTAGAGAAGCTCAAATTTATCAAATGGTCCAGAGAGCTGATTACATAATAATATCAAGCAACCGTTTATACACTCCATTGCAAAGGATTTCTAAAAATTGCCAAAAATGGAATCTTCCGAAAGAAAGGTGCTCTCACAATGCCAACAGATACTATGAAAAACTTTTCAGTGGAGAATTAGGATACAAAAAAGTAGCGGAATTCTCCGTCTTTCCGAAATTAGAAATTAGAAATTTGAAATTAGAAATTGACGACTCATCCGCAGATGAATCATTCACCGTCTACGACCACCCGAAGGTGATGATTTTTAAGAAAATATAAATCATTTTGTGGTATAATCGTTTCGTATGCCAATGAAAACCGTCTCCTCAATCACTCAAGAAAAAATTAGACAAGTAGCAGCAAAAATAGCGAGAGACTACAAGCCAGAGAAGATTATTCTATTTGGCTCACACGCGTGGGGGAAACCACACCCAGATAGCGATATAGATTTGTTTATGGTAAAAAGAACAAATGATTCAACCATTCAACGGCATAGAAAGGTTGGGAGGTTGCTTTTCGGAAATGATTTCCCAATAGATGTGTTGATTTATACTCCAAATCAAGTAAAGCGTCGTCTAGCAATGCAGGATTTTTTCGTCCAAGATATTCTCTCAAAAGGCATTACCCTCTATGAG
>Ga0213870_1000967_pt1 | contig 13255 bp, 21 predicted proteins | sample WICALVC2017_Meta_FD_160119 | JGI IMG/M metagenome (GOLD analysis project Ga0213870, IMG submission 160119) | Freshwater microbial communities from subterranean cave lake in Wind Cave National Park, South Dakota, United States - WICALVC2017 | ecosystem: Environmental > Aquatic > Deep subsurface >... | reverse complement strand
GACTCTATTTTTGTTGGAAATTTGAAGAACATGTCATTCAAAAATGAAAGTGGTGCATAAGTATTAGAAGCGAGTGTCATACCTAGAAATGTACCATTTTGTGTGAAGTTAGGAAATACTAAAGGTGCTGGTGAAGAATAATTAGGTTCTAATTGTCCCCAATTTACACTTCTGACAGAAACGTTAAAGCCCACTTCGAATTTAGGTTCAGAATTCACAGTACTTGGCCAGAAAGCTGCAACTATAGCTGTTTCGTTTACTAATCCTCCCAAAAGTGAACTTGGAACAATGTTTGACACATTAGTTACAGTATAAGATATGCCTGCAGTTCGATATGTCCATAGGTTTGTATTATTATTGCAAAAATTGTTCTGATTTGCAGATAGATTTATGCTGTTGTTTGATTGCGTACATATTCCAATGACAGATGGTGAGTAAGGAATTGAAGTCGGCATTGAGAAAAATATACCAGATATGTTGAACGGTTGTGTAGTTAGTGATTCGTTTTTAAATATAATTGCTGTCGAAACCATTGATGTGTTTAAAGTTGGTTTTGTGCTTTTTAGACCTTCACCACTAGCTCCTGCAGTTTTATCTCCAACTATTCTAAGGGTAAAGTTGAGAGTTGCATTTGCATTTTGAGTTATGTTTATGTTTCTTAATGTTAAATCAACATTTTCTCCTCCGGCCCACCAAGCAGGAAACGTAAAGGTTATGTTTAGATTTGCGCCTGCAGTGTAATTGTTTGTACCGTTTATGTTACTTATCGAGAAACTCCCATCAGCAGCTGTCGACGTGGTATTACTTGTAATTATTGTTGTTGAAGTGTTGTAAACAGAAACATTGACACTCTGCAATCCACTCCAACTTGAATTAAAATTGTTAGAAAAATATACGAAACCAGTAAGATTAAGTTGTAAAGCAAAAACAGGCGTAGTAGAAATCAATATAACAGGAAGTAAAATAAGTAAGTTTTTTAAAATTTTCATACTTTCTCTTAGAAAATATATTATAGAATCCGACTTATAAAACTAAATTCCTAGAAGTAGCTTTGCTTCTTCTGTCATTTTTTCAGGCGTCCAAGGAGGATCCCACACGATTTTGACGTCAACTTCCTTAAATCCCAAACCTTGAATCCTTTCTTTTACCTGTTTCGGCAGTATTTCGGCTGCAGGACAGCCCATAGCAGTGAGAGTCATCTTAACTAAAGCCTTATCATTCTCGATTTTCACATCGTAGACTAGACCTAAGTCTACAATATTCACAAAAAGTTCAGGATCGTAACAGTTCTTTAGGACATCCATTATCTCTTGGACCTCTACCATTTCATCACTATCTAGTTTAGAATCGGAGAGTTTTTAAAGATTTATAGAGCTTTTAGCAAAAGTTTATTAGATATTATGGCTAGAAAGTCAGAAAGACCTTTGATAATCACTTTAGTGGCACTGTTGCATGCGTTGGGTTTTCTAGCTTTTTACATAATATATTGGATTAGAGCGTTTTCACCGCAAGTAGGCATTTTGTTAAACCAGATTTATTCAGGAACAATGGTTCCGTTCGGTATCACATACGTTATGAGTGTTGTTAGCTCTTTTCCTATCTATGGCGGTATTGGAAGTTCAACGCCTTTCACAATAATATTTATGGACGTATTATATGCAATTGTTCTTGGAATAGTTATGATGTTCGTTGCTTACGGTCTTTGGAAGTTGAATTTAATAGCATTTTATGGCGCCTTGACAATCCACGCCTTAGGAATTTTATATAACATAGCAAGCCTAATTTCAAGCTTGGTAAATGATGTCTCTGCTGTAGCACTTTTTGCAATAGGGTCTGTCGTAAACGGTCTGATAGTTTATTATCTGAGAACTAAGAAGGGTTTGTTTAAAACTATCTAAGAAGGATAAGTGTCTTTTTTCATCAGAACTCTATCTGTCTTTATAGCAAGCCCTTTCTTCTTTTCATAGATCTCTTGCGAATACATATTTGCCTTTCCGATTGCTACAAGTTCTCCTTTCAATGTTAATATCGATACCCAATCTCCATTTCTTATGTTATCTGAAAATTTTACGATAGCTTGTATGTAGACAGGGGAGCCGTTGCATATATTATTTACAGAATTATCAGAAACGACGACATTCGGAATGTCTTCGACCGCTAATTCCATTGGAAGTATGACTTCTCTTAATTTCTCCTCGCTGCCAACAGAGTCAATAAGTTTCTGCAATGTTATTGCTTGATTTTCTGTAAATTTCCCTGACTTCGTTCTCCTTAACTCCTGAAGATGTGAACCAATCTTCAATTTTTTCCCAACATCATCTGCAAATCTTCTGACATAGAAACCAGCCTCGGTTCCAATCTTGAACAGAATATTTCTCCCATCAACCTCCAGCAATTCAAGATAATAAACCTCCCTAGTTCTCTCTCTTCTAGCCACTGCAGACTTCTTAGGAGGAATTTGTTTCACTTTTCCTACAAACTCATCAAAAACCTTTTCTATGTCTTTCCTTTTTACTTCTTCATGAAGATTTATTACGCCGACATATTCTTTTTTAGAAGATAACAGAATTGGCATAATTTTTGTTGCATTTTCTAAAGCAATTATCAAGACTCCACTAACTCTTGGATCGAGTGTGCCTCCATGACTTGCCTTCTTAATATTGAGAATTTCTTTTACCCAATTATCAATCCGGTTTGAAGTTGGGCCTGATGATTTGTCGATTACAATTATTCCGTTTTTCATAAGTTCTTCTAAACTTCTTGCCCCAGGATAAACACCGAAAGGCGTAAGAGAGCCTTCATATTTCTTTATCAACATATACCACTATTTGTAGTGAATAATTTTTATACTATACCTCTTTCTAAAAAATCTTATGATAGAAATTGTGCTCGACGAGAGGGAATGGAAGGGGAAGTCTGAGAGACTGAAGAAAGTAATTGAAAGGTTATTAGAATATGGTTGGGAAAAGTTTGGAAATAATGGAATCACAGTTCTTTTTAAGGATACTCCATTATCTCAAGCTAAAAACGAATTGAAATTGCTAGAAATTGATGAAATCGAACCGGAAGAATGGAAAGAAGATTTATACAATGAATACACAAATTAAATCATGAACCCCACATGGTATCTTATAACTTGGATAATCGTGGCTATAATGTTTCTTCTGATAATTGTGTTTATAACTTATCCACTAAGATAGCTACTTCTTAGATTTTTTCTCTGTCTTAGTTTCTTCCTTATGTCTTTTAACAGGAACTATTATACCAAATTTTGCAAGTAGATCAGAATCTTTCCACAATCTTTCAAGTTCTACGTCTGTTGCATCCTCTTTTATCTCAAATTTTTCATCAGTTATTCTAATGTGCTCAATGTTGCATTTTCTTCTCTTAACACATGTAATCGATTTAGGCCCCGATATCGTGACAAAACTGTCATTTATCTTATTAACAATAACAGCATACTTTCCTGCTTCTCTCCCTGCATTTTTGATTACTATGCGTCCAGGTTCTATCATATTAAAGACCCAAGAATTTTCTAAAAAGTTGGTTTAATGGTACTGAAATTATTATATACCATGCGAGCCAACCAAGTTTGTCTCCATTAAAAGGAAATGGAAGTGAAAATGGTATTTGGGCTATTGGTTGCTTGAAAACAAAACCCATCCACGGCAACAATGCAAGCGCAATTAATGATGTAACTAAAAGAGGCTTCATATTTAGTCTAAACATCGAACTGTTAAGCGCCAGAAGTTCATTCATAACTTTTGACGCCTCTTGCGGATTCGTTTTTTGGAGTTCATTCAATTTTTGTTGTTTTTCTTTTTGTTGAGTTTTGATTTCATTCATCTTTGTAGAATCCATAAGATATTTATAGCCCAATGCTACGAGGAAAGTTACAATAGCTCCAATGATGAACACAGCAATTATCGGTTTTAGGCTTAAAATTGGTGAGAATAGAAAACTCAAACCATTATAGTATGAAACAACTATATCATCAATTAACGCCATTTAATCATCCTTAAATTTTTTGACTGCATCCAAAATTTTTTCCACTATAGCTGGTGGAGGCACGTCTATCTTATCATTTCTTACAATAACTAAGAGTTTTTTCTTTTTATAATAATCTATTAAAGGCTTTTGTATGTTTTCCTTGTAGTCGCCTAATCTTTTCTTTATAACTTCTGGTTTATCATCGTCTCTTTGGTAGAGCTCGCCACCACATTTATCGCAAACACCTTCTTTTTTTGGCTTTAAGAAAAGAGTGTTATATATTGCTCCACACTTTCTACAAACAATTCTTGCAGAGAGCCTTGCTATAAGAACGTTGTCGGGAACGTCTAAATTGACAACAGCATCCAACTTAGTTATCTTGTCTAAGAACTCTGCTTGATTCAAAGTTCTAGGATAACCGTCGAAAATGAAACCTTTTTTACAGTCGTCCTGCTCCAACCTGTGTTTAACAATTCTGTTTACAATAATATCTGGAACAAGTATGCCGTTGCTCACATCATGCTCAACAATTTTGCCCATCAAAGAGTTTTTCTTTATTTCTTCCCTAAACAAATCTCCCGTAGAAATTTGAGGAACTTTCCAAATTTCTTTCAGTCTCTGGGCATAAGTTCCTTTTCCAGATCCGAGTGAACCCATTAAAACAATTCTCATATAAAAACTTCAGACATACCCTTTTTTAAGGTTTTGCCTCGCCCAATTGGCATAGCAAGAAAGAAAATACCAGTAAATGAACGTAAGAAGCAGTCCTACCACGGAGCTTAGTGGCAATAGTATTAAATAAATAAAGTAAAGCCCCATGAAAAAAACAAACACGATAGTCACTGCGGCGTTAGATGTTATTATATTGAAGAGATTTCCAGAGAAAGATAAAGTCACAAAACCAAAAATTCCTGCAAAATAACTTAGAAACAAAATAAAGAGAAAGTATAACGCAACCCACTTGTTAGGTCTTAAAAAAGATTTAAGATTCACATTATTCTCCAATGAATTTCTTGATAGCAGGAGGTATGTCTTGATAATGCTGTGAAGCTATTTGCTCATACAATTGATAAATTATCATGACGGTTAAAAGTATTCCGGTGCCAGTTCCTACAGCTGCCGTCAAATCTGCGAAAGCTGCAAGGAAACCGACAAACGCGCCACCTAGAACTGTTAGGGATGGTATGTATCTGTCTAAAACCCTCTCTACAATTCTGGGATCATGTCTGAACCCAGGTATAACTATCGAAGATGACTCAAACTGCTCGGCTATGGATTTCGAATCCATGCCCGCTGTGTTAACCCAGAAAATTGAAAACACAGTTGAACCCACGATAAAAGCTAACATGTAAAAGATTGATCTAAAAACTTCGGTTGTCGTTATCAATGGGAGATCGTATGTTACTGCCAGAGCATACCCTAAGAATATTCCAATCAAACCGCCAAACAACGCCATTCTGATTCCATATTTTTTCCAGAGTCTTGTGGCTATCAAAGCAAAAACTAAACCTATGATAGAAGCTAGAACAGTTATTACAATCAGGCTAACAGTCCCTGCGCTCTGACTGCTTGTAGGCGCTGTCAGGTAGAGCATTATTCCTGATATCGGTTGTCCATTCTGATCATATGCTCCTAAGAATGAAAGACCTCTCTGGTATAGCAATCTTCCGAAGACTTGCAGGTTTGCTAGCACAGCACCCATCAAGATAACAGGAATGTTTGAAGTGTAAAGGAACTTCAACGGCCACCTTCTTGAAGCAAACTTTCCGAATGGGAGAGAAAAAGCCATGGGTATTTCAACCTTCACATCTTGGGCATAAACAGCCATCACAAAAACAACACCAGTTGCAATAAGAGGAAGCAAAGATATAAAAGCGCTTGACAACAAGCCTTGATTTAGATTTGCAATAAACGCAGAAATTATTCCGCCGCCTGTATCTCCGATAGACGGAGAAAATATTCTTAGAAAAATTGTTTTAGAAACGCCTGCAGCTATGAACAGTGAAACACCAGAACCGAACCCCCATTTTGAAACGACTTCGTCCATGAAGAGTATGATTATACCACCGATTGCCAGCTGTAAGATAACTAAAGTTACGAGAAACGCACTAGGATTTGCTGGGGGGACTGCGCCCGACAAAACATATGCAACTGCCTCTATGAAGGAGAATGCAACCGTGAGTAATTTCTGGGAAGAGGAAAACTTCTTTTTATCAGCCTCGTCTTTCAAATTCCACGGAACAATTTTGCTACCTACCAGCAATTGTAGTATTATGGATGCAGTGACTATCGGGCCTATACCTAATGTTATTATAGAACCGAATCTTGAACCGAAAATAATTTCCAAAAATTCAAATTGTGCAACGGCTGTTTGATTTATCCCTATAACCGTAATCGAACTGAGCAGGAAAAAGAGAACAAGTATTATCAACGTCCATCTTGCTTTTTGGTTGAAACTGAGTTTTTGGATTGGTTTTTCAACTGATGGTATGAATTTTGCAGTGTTATAAATATTAAACATTCTCTATCACTTTGCCTCCAGCTTCTACTATTTTCTCTTTTGCCTTTTCAACAAATTTCTTAGCTTTTACTGTTAAAGGTTGAGTTAGTTTTCCTGTTGAAAGGACTTTATCAAAACCTAATTCAGACAAATTTATCTCAGTTTTATTGATTTTTCTTGCAAGTATGTCAATATTCCTGAGATTGATTGCATTTTCTGTCTTCTTTGCAGCTGGAGGAATTTTGAATCCAATTTTACCAAAATGTTGAGGATCGTATTTGAGCATGAAAGATTTTTTATGTTTCATCATACCGGACTGGCCCTTTCCACCTCTTGAGCCTGCTCCCCTGTGTTTTTTCTTGCTGCCGTAACCGTGAGTTTTTCTTCCCCTTAATTTTCTAGATTTTGATTCTCTTCTTACTACCATAAAATCACTTACTCTGTTCTAAAATATCTCCTAGCATCATCCTGAAACTTTTTTTCGTGTCTCTTTCAAGTAATTTTTTACCTAAAGGTCTGAGAGGCCATGTCATTGCTAATTCTATGTATTTCATTGCTGAAGGGTCGTCATAATAATATTGTCTTGCTATTTTCATTCCAAAATCTTTGATTATGACATCAATTGTTGTAGTGTCTCTCAAAAACACGTCCACTGAAAGATTTCTGTCTTGACCAGTTCTATATTGAGTTACAAAACCGGGTAGCGTATCTTCTGCAGCGTGCATTAAATCTAAGTTAGATACTTTATATCCGTATCTTGAGGCAATTTTGGCCACAACTTCTTTAACTTTCTCTTCATTAAGACTTTCCATCATCAAATCATCCTTTTTAATAATTCGTTGATTTCTTTTCCTCTGTATCCTAGTTCGCCCTTAGGAAAATGTTGCTTTAAGGATTTTTTAAAACCTTTTGACGGAGGAGTCAATCTGAAAACAGGTTTTATATCTGCCTTCTGTCCTTTTTTAAATTCTTGGAAAATTTTCTCAGCCTCTTCTTTTGTCAATCTTTTATCTCCAAGTTTTCTGCCCCTTTTATCAATAAGCTGACGTAAGATTTCTTCATCAATTTCTCCCCACGTTATCCAGTCTTTCACTTTCTGAAGCATTCCGTCAACACTCTCATTTTTATTAAGAACAACGCAATGCATTTTTCTGTGTAATCGAAGAAACCTAAACGTGTCTAAAAATTCTCTTTCCATATCGATAGAACCTCTTAACCTTATCACAGCATACATAATCAAGCACTTCCTATCGTCAATCCAACCTTTTCGTCGAACTCAGGGTTTGTTCTATAAGTGTCCAATTTCTTTAGAGCGCCATAAACTGCTCTGATCAAATTGACCCGAGTAGAAGTCTGGCCTCTTGACTTGACCCAAATATCAGAAATTCCTGCAAGTCTCATAATCTTTTTTACCTCGTCGTTAACAACAAGTCCAACTCCTTTAGGCGCTGGCATCAGTTTAACCCTTACAGAACCTGCTTGTCCCATAACCGCAAATGGTATTGAATGACTTGTACCACACTTGCATTCCCAAGAACCGCAACCTCTTCTAACTGGAATTAGATTCAACTTGGCTTTGTTCAAAGCCTTGTCAACCACATTCTCATTTTTTCCAGGTGGTCCTGAAGCCAAACCGACACCAACATAACCGTTCTTGTTTCCGACTGCAACCATGACAGAAACTCTGTATCTTCTACCTGACTTGTGCATTCTTGACGTTCTTCTAAAGGGAGTTCTTCTTATGCCACCGCCCTTCCCTGTCGAGCCACCAATGAGAATAATTTCTTTCTCTAAATTTGGAACAAGAATGTCTAAGACTTCAGGTTCGATAATCTTTATGCCTTCAGAAAAAAGTTTGTTTATATCATTTACCTCCCCAGAAAGAACCTTCTTTCCGAGAGTAGTTCTTGGGATCCAATCAGAAGACATTTCTACCTCTACTTCTTTCCGTGCAAATTTCTCTGCACCTTCGATATTTTTTTCTCCAGCTTCTTCTTGTTTCTTTGGTTCTCTAGGCATGCTCAATCATTTTTTTTGTTTCTTCAAAATTTTTTGCTATTTGTTCTGATATATGTAGACCCTTTAATCTTTTTTCTTCTGGCAAAATTTCTTTTGAGTGAGGAACATTAACACCTGAATCTAAAACGCCTTTCAAGGCAGCGTAAAGTCTTGAGCCCTTGGTGGAAGTTTGTAAACCTAAATCTAAAATGGCCTCGCCAATGTGTTTCTTTTTAGCTTTTATACCGGCAAGAAAACCTGTTAGATATGCTGCAGGAAGATTTCCTCTTGAGCTTTTCCATCCGTATTTCTTCAATTCAGTAGATATGGCAGACACGGAAGTCTGGTCGCCATTAGGATTGTAATTGACTATCTGCACTCTTAAGTTCTCAAGGCTCTTTCTTATGACAAGCCTAGGTTTTTCAGATTTCACATAGGCAAGTCTGTTTTTGGAGTCGGTTTTTTTCTCTCTTCGCCTTCTGTGTTTAATTACAAACATGAAATCACTCTTTTAGAAATCCTTTGTCCTTCAGATAAGAAAGAAGATGTGACCTACTCCTGAAACTTCTTCCCTTTACAAGCCTGTATGCCTGCCTGTAAATTCTTGGTTTGATTTTCTTGGTAGTCCTCAATTCCTTCAATAGTTTTCTTTGAGGCCTTACTATCTTGAGCCATTCGGTCTTCCTACCAAACCTTGCACCCCTATAGCCTTTTATGCTGCCACGCCTTTGCTGCCTTTTCTCTTCGTTCTTTGCTCTTCTTTTTGCCGGCATTTTTTTGATGAACCCTTCTTTTATAAATCTTCTAACGTCTTTTCTAGTTATAGCTAGTTTAATCTTCTCATTTTTGGGGTCAATCCAAATTCGATTTTTTCCAACCTTCAAAATTCTTGCTGCTATTTTCCTTTGCAAATTGCTCATGTAAACACGTTATCCTGTTTTTCCATTTGTGATTCTAAAACCACACCAAACTCATTGAAGACGCTGCTGCAGGTAGGGCATATGAAAACTTCCGGTTTTCTTTTCCAGAGCTTGCCCTTAATGCCGCACGCTGGGCATCTTCTTTTTCCGATTAAATACATAACATCAGTGATTTTATTTACAATCTTTTTAAGCTTAATTCAGAGGTTAAAATGTTCCCCAGGTTTCAAAATAATTGCCGTCGTTCCTGTCTGTTCCTCAACTAATTTTTTAAATTTTTGAGGGTCTGCCTTAATAACAGGCCATGTGTTGTAATGCATCGGTATTACCGAATGCGGTTTTAACAACTTTACAGATTCGAGAGCCTGTTCAGTGTCCATAACATAATAACCACCTATAGGAACTAAGGCCAAATCTAATTTGTATTCGCCAATGAGCATCATATCCATAAACAAACCCGTGTCGCCAGCATGATATATTGTCTTGCCGTCTTTTTTTAGAACAAAGCCAATCGGAGAGCCTTTTGTTGAAGAATGGGTAGCGGGAACTAGTCTTATTTCCCATTCGCCTACATTTGCGGGGCCGCCAATATTCATGCCTACTGTTTTGACTCCTTTCTCAGAAACATCAGAAGCTAACTCGAAAATAGAAATGAAAGTTGCGTTGTTTTTCTTTGCGATTTCAACTGCATCTCCCAGATGGTCTGAATGATCATGAGTTACGCAGACGTATTTGCATTTTATTTCGTTGGCCTTAACTGGCGATGAAGGATTACCATTGATGAAAGGGTCTATGATTAAATCGTCTATCAGAAATGCCGCGTGACCCAACCACGTTATTTTCATTTCTTTTCAACTTTTAATTTTGTCTTCTCTTCGATTTTTTTAGGATTTAAAATCTTAATTTTCAATTCCTCTGATTTCTTTTGCAACTGTAATCTCAATTTGTTTCCTACAGTGGATGCTATCCTTACAGCTTCGGATTTAGTATCAATCTTTTCTAAATCTTTCAAATTATGCACTAACACTTCTTTGAAGCCTGAAGGGTGTAAGTATCTCAATTCAGTCGGCGAACCATATCCTGGATTTGCCAGAAATCCCCTGGCTTTGTGATGCTGTCTTAGCTTGCTATGTCTTCCTTTAGTCCTCCTCCAACTTGAACCTAGTCTCTTAAAATACGTTGCACCAAGTTTTCTGAAAATAGGTTTTTTCTTTGGGTTCATAAAAATCATTCAGTTCTAAATATACCATCCATAAATACTCTTCTGTCTCTTTTTTTTATCCGTGTGGACTTTTCTATGTTTGCAGCCGTTTCTCCAACCTCTTCTTTGTCAATTCCACTGACAGCTATCACATCGTCCTGTATATCTACTTTACAATTTCCAATTATTTTTGCCCTTCTCGGATTCTTTTCTCCCAAAAAATTGCTTATTGTAATTTCACTTCCAGAAGCTTTGACTGTAATGGGAAAGTGCAAAAAAACAATTTTGAGTTTCGCTGTGTAACCTTCAGTAACACCCTTGATTAAATTTCTTATGTGAGCACCCATGGTGCCAATCATTGCCTTGACTTTTTTCTTCTCAGATTCCGTAGAAATTTTTATTTTGTTATCAACCTTTTCCAATTTTATTTCATCCCTAAAAAGTAGGCTAAAAAAGTCTCTTTCAAGGCTTCCTTTTGATCCTTTAACTTTAACTTTAAAATTTTCTATACTAATTTCAATACCATCTGGAACATGAACAATTTTTTCCATAAGAATCACTAATATATGTAGCCGAGAAGTGTTCCTCCTATACCCTTCTTTTTGGCATCTTCATGCAGCATAACGCCGTTTGAGGTTGAAACTATTAAGAAACCAAAACCTGCTGCAGGTAGATATCTTCTTTCAAATCTTTCATACTCGTCTTTTTTCAAGTAGAATTTCGGTTTAATTGAACTGCAATTGTTTATTTTTCCTAGAAGTTGAATCTTGAATTTGCCACCGCGGTTATCGTCAACATATTCAAAATTTCCTATGAAGTTGTTTTTTTGCAAAATAAGTAAGACTTCCTTTATTAACTTAGAAGCCGGAGTAATAGTTTCTCGCTTTCCTACTTGATCTCCATTCCTTATAGCAGATAAAACATCTGATAAAATATCGTGTCTCATAAAATCACTATTGGTATTTCTTGAAACCTAAATCCTTACCCACCTCACGGAAACATTGGCGACAATAGTTAAGGCCGTATTTTCTTATAACTCCGTCAGTCCTTCCGCAACGTCTGCAGATATAAACTCCTCTTCCAAATTTTCGTTGTTTCTTTATAGATTTCATACTATCACTTCAACATTATAATTTTTTACAAGCCACTCTCTAGCTTCCTCTGGCTTGATTAAATGACTTTTTCCCACTCGGTGTGAAATTCTTTTTCTTTTAGTCCTAAATCCTGGTCTTTCTAGAGTAACGCTAACATCCATTCCGAATATTCCTATTTCGGGATCATATTTAACCCCAGAAATATGGATATGCTCTTTTATTCCAAATGAGAAATTTCCTTGTCTGTCAAAAACCCTTTCTGGAAGTTTGAAATCAACCGCATCCAAAGCCTTTTTCAAAAATTCATCTGCTTGTTTTCCCCTTAAAGTTACTTTTATTCCTATTGGTCTGCCTTTTGCCATTCCAAATGTTGTTCTCCCATGAGTTTTTGTAGTAAGTATTTTTTTATTTGTAAGTTTCTCCACAAGTTTCTTAGCTCTTTCTAGCTTTTCTCCAGATTCGCCACAACCGATATTTATGGTGACTTTTTCGATGTGAATGTTTTTCATCGGGTTCATAAAATCACTCTAGCCTCACCAAGGGCTTTTCTTTTCCAACCACCATTAAATAATTTTTAGGAACTTCTATCGTCTTTTCTTCTCCGATCCAAATTTTGTCTTTCTGTATGTCTTTTATTTTTGCAATTTTGCCAGAATTTTTGCCGGCAATCACCAACGCGACATTTCCCTTCTTAAAATCTAAACGATCTAGAACCTTTTGTGTTGGTAATTCTATTAGCAAAGAATCATGAGTTGAATAAGAATTCTCCTTCGTTATGATGTTTCTCCCGTCTATTAGATTTAGCTGAAATCTATTTCCCTTGAGATTTTTCTTGTCAATTATCTTGCAAATTTTCTTGTTAGAATCAGAAACTTCAATGAATTTCAAGCCATCAGAAGAAGGGACTGCTCTGAAAGATTTTTTAATCGAAGGGATTTCTACAATATCGAGAAGTCCGACACCATAATGTGGGTCTCTTCTCTTTTTTCCATCGACTAAGACTTCTCCTTTCTTTATAATTGATTCTGCCTCGTTCGAGTTTTGAGCTAATTTTAGAATATCTCTGATTAGAATGACCAACGGCAAGCTAGCATCTGTCTTATGCGGACCTCTAGGCACAGCTACGAATTTTCTAGTTTTTCTATCGATAGGCCACCATTTTGGTGACGCAAGTCTTTTTAGCCAAGCCATCTTATCACTTCTTCATTTTTCTCTCCAAAAATCTCTTCCTTTTTGGATCGTCCATAACAGGATTTGTTAAAAGCAAGTTTGAAGGGTGAATAGGAACTTGAACTTCCTGTCCTGAAACTTTCTTTCTCTTAACATTTTCTAGATAAACTTTCAATCTTTTTAAATCAACTTTTGATATTTTTCCAGCAGTACCTTTGAATTTTCCTCTCATTACTCTTACCTCATCTCCCTTTCTAACGGACAGAGACCTCTTTTTCCATTGTTTCCTTAATTCTTTCGATAAATGAGCGGCTAAGAATTTGTGCTTCTCATGCAAAGGAGCTTGATACAAAGCTTTTCTTTGTTTAGAAGGTTTTTTTGA
>Ga0213870_1000966_pt1 | contig 13255 bp, 14 predicted proteins | sample WICALVC2017_Meta_FD_160119 | JGI IMG/M metagenome (GOLD analysis project Ga0213870, IMG submission 160119) | Freshwater microbial communities from subterranean cave lake in Wind Cave National Park, South Dakota, United States - WICALVC2017 | ecosystem: Environmental > Aquatic > Deep subsurface >... | reverse complement strand
GTGGTATAATGCGATTTCGTCTCTGTCGCACCCCGCATTAAGAAAAGGAGGAAACGATGGGCAAGCGCCCGGCGCGGAAAAAAGCGCGCAAGACAAAAAAGTTTGATCCGTTCGCGCTCGACAAAACAGAGTTGGGAAAATCACTGAAGAAACGTTACGAGGCTGATGTCTGTTTTGATGCCGACTTTGATGAACCGAAACATCCTCTCCTTGACGATCGGGCGGTGGCCGCGGTGACTGATCATTTTGAAAAGTTTCAGAGTGAACTTTGGATGCGGCGCTGCCCCAAAGGCCAGATTAATCCGGACAGTTACTATGAACCCAACGAGGGATTACTGTTGCGTCTGCCGGTAATGGTTAAAATAATTATTGACTGCCTGAAAGACCATCCGGAATATTTAAGAGACGCGTAGAAGGACTTCACCGCGCTCATCAGTTCCGGCGGGGCAATACCCCGCCCGGTTATAAAATCGGGCGGGTTTTTTTATCTTATGGGGTTTTGGAGCGGCCGGCTCCGGCCGGTTGTGCGTAACTTCCTGCTTTGAATTAAGAGATGTAATGAAAATTTTTGTCAGGCACTTATTGGAATTATAGCGCCAAATAAAAAAGCGCGGCGGGCGCCAAACGCCGGCCGCGCTCCCCCGTCTTCTAAGCAGGTTGAGGCGGGGGCGGTGATGGAGGCACATCCCAAGGAGCCCTCTTTTGATAAATCTGCTCATAGATTTCCTGGTGATGAATTGTGGTTTCCCGGGACGCTTCAATGCCCAGCAGCACTTTATCTCCCCGAATCTCCACCACCGTCACCACGCAAGGCCCGTCAACCACGATCGCCTCATTTTTCTTCCGCGTCAGACACAACATTCCGCCCCCCTTTCTAATCATCGGGTCCGCTCCATCCTTAAAGTACTCCTCCAGCCACTCCAGGAATTTTCTGTCCTTTTCACTTAGCTCTCTCTGGACCGGCAGATCAAGAGACGACCAATCATTGACCTTCATTTTTCAGCTCCTCGCTCAAATGTTTCGGGGAGGCAACAAACTACGTTTAGATTACTCTTTCCTAGAAGAAAAGTCAATAACAAAACAACCCCCAATCTATTGAGGTGAGACATCGATAGATAAAAAAGACCGCTCGCTGAGCGAGCGATCAAGGGGCTTAGCTGGGCTTTTCAGACGACTTGCCGTGGATCTGTTTATAGACCTCCTGCTGGTACACTGACACATTCCGCGGAGACTCTATGCCCAGCCGCACCTTTCCTCCTTCAACCGTTTTCCCATCCTTGTCTCGGATTTCCAACACCGTGACGGTGATATTATCAGAGATAACGATACTTTCATTCTTCTTCCGCGCCAGCACCAACATTTCATTCCTCCTTTCCCAGCCTTGATAAAGTAAAAGATACTATCCTAATGATACACAAACAATGCTTGATTGTCAACTGCTAAAAATTACAAACCGTCTTCGGCCCGGTGAGCTTGGAGCGATAAAGAGGTTGTTTTTCTGAAGAATAATAATCCACCCAGCAAACCGAATAAGCATTCATACCGTAAGAATCAGCCAGCGCGCCTTTTTTTGCCATATTATAAAACCCAAAATCCCAGTTTTGTGACCCCGGATTACCAGAGGTTTCGCCAATTTTCTCGCCCGCCCGGACGATTACCTCGGCTGTTGGCTGCTGACCTTGAGTGCCTTCTTGGGGAATTTGATTAAGAGCGTTTTTAATGGCCTCGGTTGCCCGATGAACATGATCAAACCTAAGAGCATAACCGCAATGATTCAAAATTCGGAAAGTAAGGGTGTATTGATCAAGTCCGCCCTCCTTATAAAAAGCTCCTGAATCAAGAACAGCGTCAATGGGCGCATAAAGGGAAACCAAAGCGCCGCCAGTCCAAATAAAGCCGTGCCCTTTAGCAACGTCTCGATCGCCGGTGGGAGTGCCGGGAGCAGTAATATTTTGAATAGCCGCGGTATCAGTGATATCAGCGGTCAGCACCGGCGCTGGAGCATTAGCCGGACAATCATAATAAGAATCAGCCTGTCTCTTTTTTCTTTCAACGCGCTCAGCTTCTTGTTGCTTGTTGGCCTCAGCTATAGCATAAGGGCTGCGCTCTTCAATTAATGCATAATATGACTCCAACCCTGTTACCCCCTGACTAGTTAAATAATCCAATCTCTCTTTTAATTTTTTATAATGCTCCTTTGTTAAATAAACCTTCTCCCTAGCGCCGATATGATCAATTTCCGCTTTAGTCTCCTTGGTTACTTCTTCAAGACTGGCCGTGGCAGACGTTTGTGCCGGCTGGGTCTTCTGAACCGTGGGCTGGGGATTACTTCTTTGATAAATAGTCAACAAAAGCCGATAGAGCTGTTCGGCCTTAGCCCGGTTGAGTGCGCCTTTGTTCCGCAAATCCAATAATCTTTGCCAAAGCCGCTGAATATGATCCGGCCCGACAATGTTCCCTTGCTCGTTCAACGCCGTCAATTCCCGCTCCAGCCCTCGAACTTGTTTATCTGAATCTTTGTTTTTCGTTTTAGAGGAAAATTGGGCAGTGCCTAATTCTTTGTCGTCAATCGATTCTTGTCCGATGAAATCTGATTGTTGGCTCAACAACAAAACTACCAATGCCCCAATCACAGTAATGCCGGCAGTAAATTTGGTGCGCATGGGTTAATTGTAACACAGATTACCTATATTGTTGATTTTTGAACAAGACGCGCAAAGAAAAAATGTGCGGAAGCTATTGACTTTTTTTGACGATTTGCTATAATTATGGTGTTCATTGAAAATCAGAGAGACGAGCATTTTGGACGCCAAACATTTGGTTTCTAAAATGCTCGTCTCATTCCGAGATGAGACCGCAAGCCGTCGGATACGGCTACATCTCTCTAAAGTCTCTTAGAGGGACAAGGAGAGAAAATCCAAGAAAAGGGGGAAAGTGCTATGAAAAGCACAATCCAAAGCGGTCTCTGGAAAGTAGAGTTCGGTGAGCTTGGGGCTACCCTCAAGGCGCTCCAAGACCATGGCGTCACCCCTGACCATCTGGCGAGGCTTCGTGCCGAACCCGACTACGCCAAGCGGGTGGCACAGTTCATGCTTCGAGGAGGTCTCGACGCCTCCATCCATCAGAAGCTCGCCTGTGCAGTCATGGGCAAGAACTTCTTTGGCGTGGAGGACTGGTCGACTCTCTACGGCGTGAACTTCAGTCAGAAACAACTCCGTCAGGTTGCCGAGTTCCCGTGGGATAAGGACATCCTCAATTCCACCTGCCCGCTCTGCGGCAAGGTGGTGAAGGACTGCCACTTCGCCTTCGTGGGGCTCGACCGCTTGAACGGCAAGCCGCTCACCATCCTGAAATTGCAGGAGCTTCATCCTGCCACGGGGCAACCGAAGTTTTACTCCTACGCTCCGAGTGTGTGGTATTCCAATCAGAAGTTTGCGATGGAGACCACGATGAGCTTCAGGTGGTATCTGCTCCATCAGAACATTGTCCCGAAGTCGGAGGACAAGACCCACGACGACCAGAAGGCGATGCTCACCGCCGACTACGAAGTGCCGTCTGCCGTGACCGAGTCCACGAAAAACCTGCTCGTCTTCCGTAAGACGGGCAACTTCGTGAACCCCTCATGGCTTGCCCGTTGCGAGTGTGTCTCTTCGGACGGCAACAGTGTCCATGTCGGCCGCTTCGGCGAGGGCGGGCTCAATGTCAACCTCTACCGGGGCGCCTACCGCTCCTACTTCGGTCTGGCCGCCTCTCGGAAGTTCTGAACCTTGAAGTTTTGAGGGCTTGACCCCCTTGAACCCTTGAGCCTCCGTCCGATTTTTTTCGGCGGAGGCTCTTTTCTTTTGTTTTTCAAAAAGTTATTCTGTAAATGTCTTGCTGATGCGGGCGCGGTATTTTTGTCCTCACGGGCGTGGTTTTAAGTCTTGAGCGCGATAAATAAAAATCTCTATCGGTGATAGGTTTTTCATGCTTGCTTTTGACTTATCCCCCATTGCAACTATCTAATATGCTATAATCAAATCATGAATAAAAAATACTTGGTCAGTAGCATAGCTTTAGTCGCGGTCTTATTATTAACTCCCGTCGCCTTTGCCTATCATCGTTATGATTTGAGGGCACAGGTAATGCAGCCATCAGCCAAAAAGAAGAAAAGTACGGCTGCCAAGGAAGTCCAGAAAATTATGGATGAGTTTTGGCGAAATTCTGATAAGGACTTGGATTGGGATGATGGTGAGCCAGACGAGGAGGAAACAGAACTGGCAGTCAATACCACTAAGGGTTTTATTGCCAGAATTCAGGCCTTAGTCCCCTCCACCAAAAAGGACCAGAGGGCGGTAGGTAAAGCTCTCAAAGAATTATACCGTCATCTCGCTGGTTTAACGGAACACTTGTTGCGGGTGACAGAATGGGAGCGGATTTCTGATTTGCTCTCAGATGCTCATCAGATGGAAGCGCCGTGTTGGGACGAACCCGCTCTTTGTAAGCAAAAAATAGCTAAATTTCAGGAAATTGACAGCCAGTTGGTGGCCTTAGGACCTAAGGTCGCTCCTTATCGTCAGTTAGCCCGCGAGTTTATAGAGAGAGGAAACGAGGTCACCAATGCTATTAAGGATATCCAAGACAGTATCACTGAAGCCCAACGCCAGAAAGCACAACAAACAGCGGAACAACATGCAGCAGAACAGCCGCCGGCCAGTGGTTTTAGTTCGGCCGCTTATCCCCAAATCGACGAAGCGCGTTTGCGAGAATATTTTCAAACTAACCCCTTAGCCATCTGCAGCGGCTTGTCTTATGATGAATGCGGAACTAAAATGGAAAGTTTTATAAGAGGGGGCGGCGACCTGACAGAAATCGCCCAGTGGCTGGTTAATGCCGGAGGTTTTTCCTCCACAGAGGAAGCTCTAATTTTCCTGAATAAGATAACTAATAGAGAACTAAGCGCCTCTGCTTATCGAATTTATCGCCGCTATCTTCGTTAAAAAAACCCAGTCGCTCTAAAAAAAACGAACCCGGCATCGCTGCTGATCTTACGTGATCTTACGAAGTTCAACTTCGTAAGATTAACTTCGTAAGATTAATAAATTAACCCCTTGGGAGTCTCATATGTGCTGGACTAGTACAGGCTCTTTTGTTTTTCAAAAAGTTATTCTGTTAATGTCTTGCTAATGCGGGCGCGGCCACGGTTTCACCTCGCGGGACATCTCATCTTTGAGATTTCACCAGAGTATCGTCGTCTACGGGTTACGATAGCGTGTGAATCAGATGGAGATAGAACTTCTTGCTCATCTTTAGCGGAGGCAGTGATAACATCGCTTGCTCCCCGCTGTGAACAATGTTAGAACCATTTTTGAAAGGCGAAATGGGTATATTTACATACCAGATTTTAGAGAATACGTCAACGTATGAACTTACCCCGCCCCGCTACTCACTATTTATTACTAAAGACAGTCTTATAGCTTCTTCAAGATATCCAAATACTCTTTCGTGGTAATGCTTAACGTGCGCAAGTTGTTGCGAATGATAAACAGCGGCAATTGGTCTTCGCGCGGAATAACCAATGGCCGCTTCAAATCACTACGCCAATAGATTCTATGATCGCCTTCTTCCCGCTCAAAATGGCAACCGATGTACAATATGAATTTCTCGAACTTCTTCCAATGAAGAGGAGCGAGGCGGGGCATATTATACCGCGACTGGCAACTGGATAGATTCCATTTCTTGAGAGATGATCGTGGGTGGCTCCCACTCCTTATTACGCTTCTGCCATCCTAATTCCGCGAGCACTTCTTCAAACGTTCCTTTTTTCATTATCTCCTGAAAAAAGATTTTAGCCGCCTCGCCAAAACGCGCCTTTGCTTTTTCAAAAGAAACGGCCGCGGTAGAAAGATCTAATGCGGGAGAATAGGCAATAAAACTATCGCCTTCCCGCAAAAAAACCACCGAAAGATTGAATGAAAGACCAACCTTTTTCATAACAATTTGAGTATATCACTAATAAACATATTTATAAAGACGGCTAGGTTTTAGGAAAATTTCGTCTCAATTCCAGTATCCTATGCGGATTAGAAAAATAATCCGCATATAATCTGCTCGTCCCACTTGGCTCCGCACCGTGGACAACGTTAGAACCATTTTTGAGAGGCGAAACGAGTATATTTACATACCCGATTTAAGGAATTTCGCAAACGCATAAACTTACCCCGCCTCGTTACTCACTATTTCTCATTGGGCAACTATCGTTCGTAGATTTTGGCAGCGCTCGTAAATCCATTGACCTCGCTGGTAGTTCTGCCGGGGAATGTCTCAAATTTAATTTTCCTGTCTTCGAACATCTGGACAAGCACTACACCTTCTACGAACTTGTCTTCAACAGCACTCGTAACCCTTGCAAAACTAATCCGATCCCAGAACTGTCCTGTGTCGGTCTTATATTCAGCATTGACCAATTCGTACTTTAGTAAACCGCTCGCGACACTTATGTTTGCAGGATCAGGCAAGTTTCCCTTTACTGAAAACCCTTTAGCTTTACCGTCATAATTCCCCATAGAAATTACAATTAAAGACGGCACTATGCCGTCGTAGGCAAAAGTGAGATGGGTGGTCCAGTAGGGTTCGGCACCGCCGTAGCCGCCGCCCCTGTAGCCGCCTGTATTTTCTTGAAACCAATTCCCAACTAGCCGACCATCAACGTCATAGTCTATTTTGCCGCCGCGCGGTTCTGCCTGCCGCACATTTTTAGAAAGCAGCTGGCCTTTTATTGGCTCCAAAAAATGGTCAAACATATCGACTGTGTGTATTTTCCATGATTCAACTTCATAATGCTCTGGAACTATGAATCCTTTCAGTGTTGATTCTTCGTCGTGTACTGAAAAATCAGACCCATTGGCCCGGCCGATAATCTCCCCAGCCACTACCGGGATATTTGTATTTATGCCTTTTGTATTTTTGCCAATAATTCCTAGAATTTTTGGAGACAGCTCGCGAAGATGAATATAAATTGTATAAAAAGTGCAGGTGTGATGTATAACCATTCGGTAGTCGCCAATTCTATTTCCTATGGAATCTATTTCAGTAATAACGCCGTCGGCCGGCGATAAAATATCTTTGAACTTACTGACGTCTTCTACCTCTTGCGGCCTCCAGTTGGGTGGATGGTAATAACCATGGTCGGTCGGGGTTATGTGACCACTCCCCGCGCTCATCAAGCCGATAGGCAAGATATGACCAATTTCTTCTATTCGCATCGGCGGTGAAGTAAAGTTTACTATTCCTCTGCCCTTGCATGCACTTGTTGGGGATTGTGGCGCCGGCGCGGTTGGCTGGAAAGATGGTTGTGGCGCCGGTGCGATTTGTGGTGTCGTGACTTGTGCTGGCGGGGGTGGCGTTGATTTTGGTTTTAATTCCGGCTGCGGTTTAGGCTTAGGTGACTGTATTGGCTCTGCTGTAGATGGGGGCGGCTCGATCGGATTTGTTGTATCTTCAGGAGATATTTCTTGTTGTGCCGTTTTTTCATAGGAAGGCGTTTTCTTTTCTGGGAACAGCATCAAACCGCCGGCTCCTGCCAAGACCAGGAGGGCAATAATACTCAATAAAATTATTTGCGAAAATCCTTTCTCGTCCCGAGCTTGCCGAATGAGTTGATTCATTGTTTCTATTTTATCTCGTTCTTGCTAAAAATTCTAACTCCACGATGGGGTTAGAAAATAACCGCTTGTTTACGCGGTTATTTTAGTTGCTCGCTTGGCGGGACAGCTTTCGAACCTTTGATTGGACGAAGGCTCTACCAATTCCAGAGCTTGCTGTAAACCAAATAAGACAACTATTAGCTCTTGTCTGACATTTCGGGTAAGGTTGCCCTACCCCGCTACTCAATATTGTTTGGAAGCAAAAAACTCCCGTGTTGGGAGTTCTTTTGCTTAGATATGACCTAATTTAGTGTATCAAAATAAACTCCTCCTGAGCCACTGGGTAAATAAAAATCAAAACCTACGTTATCAAAGTCAGTGAAAGAATTACTGCCATAAAACGTATACCAATCTGTCCATGTTCCACTATTAACCCTATATCTTGCTGTTTTATCACTCGAACGCCACTCAATTTCAAGTAGTGTCCATTCATTGTCATTGTATGTCGCAAAGTTTTTATAGGATTGACTAATCGGATCATAGTAAGTCACATTCCCGTCGCTTCTGAATGTTGCTGCAGCAAAAGCTAATCCCGGGGCACCAGAAGCCCAAGGCCTTTTTGTTACCCTGAATTGTGCATTCCCATCTACATATGGGCCCCAACCTGCCCTATTTTGGGTTTTAACATAGACAGCTTGCCTGCCATCTGATAAAGAAGTGCCTGCTTTCGTGGCTACACTATCTGCCAGTGCATTAACATAGAGAGCTTTTGTGCCTTCAAAAACAGTGGTTCCCTGAACAATAAAATTTCCCCCATTCACATAACTACTCCAGCTGCCTTGTCCTACAATGCTTCCATCTGCGTAACTATTGAAATCATCTTTTACAATTTGTATGGGAGCTGGAGCAGGAGGTGGTACAACTGGCGGAGGAGGTGAAGGTGGAGGCGGAACTATAGGAGGTGTAGGATTTGCAGGTTGTGCAGGTGTCGCAGGAATCGCAGAAACGGCTGGGGTTCCCGTGCTAGGCGATGGTATTGCTGGCGTAGCAGGTATCGCAGGAATAGTGCCAGATGGTGTTGTCGTGGGCGTAGAAACTTTCTGTTGAAGAAGTGCTATTTGTTGCTGGAGTGCTTTAATCTGTTCTAAAAAGAGACCCATCGCATCCTTTTTCGTATCAGAGGGCACTGGTGGGGCGCTAGTGCCAGTTTCAAGAACTGCTTGTTTTTGGGATTCTCCGATAGCGACAGAAAGAATTTTATTTGCCCTTGTTCTTGTTTTTGGCCCGAAATAACCAGCTGCTGGAGTAATTCCTTCACGCACTTGGAACTTTTTTACTGCTCTCAAGGTAAGAGAGAAAAGGTTGCCAGTGATAGGCCCAGAATAGACATCTTGGTCGGTCAGAAACTCTTGGAGCTTAGTAACATCTGCATCGTCTTGTAAACCAAAATAAAGGTCTCGCTCAAAACCCTGAGCAAAAATAAAACCTGTTGGGATGACCAAAAGGAATGATGTGGTAGATATAGAAATTATAAGACTCTTGATATTTATATTCATTTTAATGGTAATTTTTATTTGTTTTAACATTTTTAAGCCGCTTTGACCAGAAGCGACTTTTCTGACAGGAAAACACAAAGCTCCCCGCCAGCGATAACCTTTCGGTTACCCATAGCTCTTTCTGACTATGACCGTTCAGAGTGCTCTGGACGAAGAGCTTAATACTCTGAACGGTTTTTCTGCCATACCTCCCAACCAAAATCAGGAGGGTTAGGCGGCTTCCCAAGTTGTTACAGCCAGTATACCACGAATTACTAAAAAGTGCGAACATCCGACATTTCGGGTAAGGCCAGAATTACTGGTCAAAACAAGTAACAATGGCAGTACCGCTCATAAAGTAGTTTGTAACCAGCCAATTCGTTTTACGAGAAGGTAAAGCCAATAATCCGTTATTGTTCCAGTTGATGAGAAGTCAACTACTCCCCCAAGAATCGCGCAAAGGATTATATCTCTTTATTTTCCTCGGCATGAGCTGTAATTTCTATATTGCAACTTTTGTGCTCCCGGCACCATGCCTCGCATTTCTCCGCCCATTCTTTACTTTCATAGTGAGAGCCGCATTCCCTGCATTGGTATAATTCTTTATCGTTTTGCTTCAAAACTTTTATCATAGCTAAATACACTTCTTGCAAAAACCGTTCACTTTTCGGGATACAAAATAAAGCGACGCAAGCATAAGAATAAATGCCGCAACGAATACCCACCATTGATAGTTGAGCAAAAACCCAACCGCGCCAAATCCAAGGAAGCTAAAAAGCGAAGCAACGCACATAGGACAGATCGCGGCTCCAAACACCGATGCCAGTGCCCCAGCCGAACCGCCTACGCCCCCAACACCTAACACACTTGCCTTTTCTCTTGCTTTTCGCGCTCTTACAAAGTTATAAGCATGCATGAGGAAAAACAGTGATATGAGGAATGATACAAAGGTGAGCATGATATAGTCGCTCGCCTTGTAAAGCGAAAGCTGCATTTTGAAATCATTTGAAGGGATGGTGTTTACTGGAATAGCAACAAGCAAAAAGAAAATCAACGGCATGAGAACGATCAAAGCTAAGCAATAACTTTTGTTCGCCAATATAGTTTTACTTGCTTGAACGATGGTTTTTGTGTAAGTAACCATATTATTGTGTCATCATATCCATGCTATTAGGGGGAGTGCGGGGTTGGGGCGACGAAGGCGTAAAGAGAGACGAGCGGCCGAGGTCAATAACCCCCAACACCACAACCGCAAGAAGCAAAACAAGAGCAATTTTTAAGGTTTTAGTTTTCGCTTTTTGAAAAGCAAGATAATACGCGAGCGCGAGTATCCCAAAGGAAAGTGTAAAGAGCCACTCGCGCATATAAAAATTCATACTGACGAAAATGCCAAGGCCGGCGACAATTGATAAACTCAACGGAAACTTGCCGTAACGAAGCAAGCTAATCATCAAAAATAGAATTGAGATAATCAAAATCGGTTGAAACAACACGGAACCCATGTAAGCATTTAATGCGTTTTGCGTTTGAGAACTGGATACGCCAAAGATGCCAACAATGCTCAGCAGGATTGCGGGGAACATAGCAACATAGCAAGAGAGACAACCGCATACGCCAAGAAATGCGCGCAATTTTTCGCCAAATATTTTATTGCCTGTTTGTTTGCCGGCCACGCAGTGAGGACACGGAGCCGTATTGTCATAATTATGCTGATTATTTGTCATAGTTCTATTTTGCGGGCGCGCATTTATACGCTTTGAGACCGAAAAACGGGATCACGACCAAAGCAAGCACTATGAGATTAATCCAAAAATGAAACCAGACAGGATTTACGAAGTTTCCAATAAACCCCAAGGTTCCTTGTTCGCCCGTCTGAATATGTTGCCCGATTTTAATTATATGTTCAACCATGTGATAACTTTGTAGCGCAACGCCGGCTCCAAAGATGTAAAAAAGAGTCGTGCCTTTGGCTCTGAGCAAACGAGAACATCGGAATATCAAAAGATATAGAGTGATTATAAGAGCCGCGTTGTATCCAAAATGCACCCATTCAAAGTCAAACATTCCTATCAAACCACGCGCCTCTTCGCGGCCGAGCGCAAACTTTTGAATCACCTGTGCGATATGTTCGACCATGTGGAACGATTGGATTACCACCGCGGCTGTAAAAATCGAGCAGAAGTTAAGTAGTGGCTCCATCCACGCATCCGCCTTGTTTTTCGTCCCAATGCAGTGGGGACAATTTGTAATACCGCTGTGTTCGTGATTCATATTACGGGAAAAGCAACTTAGTAAATATTTGCACAAAGATAGCGGAGAAAATAAGGAATGCGCCGACCAAAAGAAGGATCACGCCGCTGATTTTTTTAATGGCGATCACCGAATTGCCAACTATTCTCAAAAGCCCTTCTCGCGACAACCCCACTAAAAGCGACACCACAATCATCAGAACCGCCATAACGGCTGAATAGATGAGAAACGCCGAAAACGCGGACAAGAACCCTCCTGAAGCAAAGGCGAAAAGCGAGAGACCGGCCAATATGGGGCCACCGCAACTGATGCCAATAAAAGGATAGAAGAAGCCGTAGTAGAAGAAATTGCGGCTAGGGCTCTTTGATTGCTCGTATCGGGGAATCCAATGGCCAAGCCGCGCAAAACTGATGCCCCTTCCTGTCGCATGGCTCCAACCCAAGAGAATAAGAAATATGCCGACAATTCCTCTAAACCAGCGAATGTAGATATTTGGCTCCGGCCCAGAAAGACCGAGTGAGTTCGCAAAACCAGTGCCTAAGCCGCCAACAATAGCTCCGAGAAAGATATTAAAAACAATCACGCCGATGGCGGCCACAAATCCGTAAAATAGAATGGCGCCGAGGCGACTTCGTTTTTGTTCCTGCTCGGGAGCCGAGACATAATATTGAGCGAGATATCCGGGCAGAATCGGAAAGGCGCAGGGATTAAAGAAACTGGCGATGCCGGCGACAAGGGAAATAAAAATTATGCCAAGGGAGGCGGCGTTGGGAAGGGCATTGACCAGAAGGTAAATAAAGAGCGCGTAGCCGCCTGCTGTCAGTCCAACGACCAGCGCAATATAGACGAGGAAGGCAAGCCAATTTTTGGCTGGCGATGACGCTTCTTCATGAATGTGTGTTTGAGCTTGGTTCATATTTTTGGTTCATATTTTTATTTATTTTGATTAATTACATTCAATGCAGGCCTTTTTACAAAATTTATTTACATGGTTATCGACCAATTTCAAAAGAGGCCCGATAGTTTTTTTATTGAGGTAATAGATTCTCTCGGTGCTATTTGTTTTTACTTTTACAAAACCGCAGGTTTCGAGACGCTTGAGATGGTGTGATATGAGGCTTTGTTCGTAGCCAAGTTTTTCGGCAATATCCGTGGCGCGATACGACTTTTTCAAAAGAAAACGCACAATGTTCCACCTCGTTTGGTTGCCAAGAGTTTCAAAGAAAAATTTATGTGGTTTGTCAAGTTCAAGATGGTCCATAGTATGAATTATAATTCATATTAAAGGCGGGCACAAACCCCGCTTTATCCACAGCGCTAAAAGAAGCTATTTGCTTACAAGTAATCCAATAGACGGTCGTAGTTAATAAAATTGAACCACTGATAAAAGTACGAGATCCAAATGCCAAGTTTATTGGTAAAAAGTAAAATACCAAGAAAGATTAAGAATAGGCCGCCTATTATTGAAACGATATTCAGAAATTTACCTAGCTTCGCAATGTGTGCTGACGCACTACCAAAGCCAGCTGCTATAACCAGAAAAGGAACCGCCAGTCCAAGAGAAAATACTCCGAGCAAGAATGCGCCTTGAAACGCCGTTGTCGATGCGGCGGCAAGCGTAAGAATCGATCCGAGAACGGGTCCGACGCACGGAGTCCACCCAAGGCCGAAGGTCGCCCCCAATACGAATGAATTGACTGTATTTCCTTTTTGGAATAGAGTCGGGGTTTTTATCTGTATCTCTTTCGATAAAAACGGGATTTTGAGCACATTAAGCATAAAAAGCCCAAACAGTACCACAAAAATTCCACCGAGGCGGGAGAGCCATATGCGATATCCAAAAAG